>Ga0116231_10009224_pt1 | contig 16788 bp, 12 predicted proteins | sample S1TSphgellanicum_2_FD_89695 | JGI IMG/M metagenome (GOLD analysis project Ga0116231, IMG submission 89695) | Host-associated microbial communities from peat moss isolated from Minnesota, USA - S1T2_Fd - Sphagnum magellanicum MG | ecosystem: Host-associated > Plants > Peat moss > Unclassified...
TACATCACCGGTTATCATGGCTTTTGCCGAGAAAACTGCCTCATCTTGCCAACGTGGAACCATCTGTGGTTCGTGGCCTACCTGTGGGTTTACACCTTGGCGTTATTCATGCTCGTGTCGGTGGCGCCGCGCGCCATACCCTGGCTCAGGCGGCGGGCCGAGCGTGACCTGGCAGGTCTTGGAGTCATCATTTGGCCGATCGCGTTCCTGGCCGCCGCGTGCATCGGACTGGCGTCGCGATTTCCGCAGAATCGCGCGCTGGTAGGCGACTGGTACAGTCACGCCAATTACTTTGCCGTGTTCCTGCTCGGCTTCGCACTGGCCGGAACGCATGCTCCATGGAAGGCGCTGCAGAGTTTTCGCTGGCATACGCTGGGCGGCGCGATCCTCGGTTGGTCCTTGCTGTGTACCTACTCCGGGGTCTATGCCGCCGCGGCGGCCGCACCGCCGAAGATTTTGATGCTCGTCATGCGCGCCGTTTACGGTGCACAGCAGTGGCTGGCCATTGCAGCGGTGCTCGGCTTCGCGCACCGCCACTGGATGCGCGACAACGCCGCACGTCGCTATCTCAACGCCGCCATCTTCCCGGTTTACATTCTGCACCAGACCGTGATCATCGTGCTCGCCCACACCTTGCAGCCCGCCAACTTGGCGCCTCCGGTGGAGGGCGTTTTGTTGGTCGCGACCACCACCGCGTCCTGCTTTCTGGCTTACGACTTGATCCGGCGGGTTCGTCTTCTGCAGCCCTTGTTCGGGGTGGGCCGTGAAGCCACCGGTCGCGACGTTTTCGTGGCTGCGGAAGAGTCGGGTGCCACAGCCGGATCCTTCTAAATGCGAATCCGCGGGGTGTAACTGAATTACTATATCGTCCATGGCATCGGCACCCGGAGTCACATCGAAGATGACTGCAGTTCCTCCCAATACATTCCCGAACACCCGCATGCGGCGCATGCGGCGCGACGACTTTTCCCGTCGGCTCATGCGCGAGACCCAGCTCACCACCGACGCGCTCATTTACCCGATGTTCGTCGTCGAGGGCCGCAAACAGCGCCAGCCCATCGCTTCGATGCCCGGCGTCGAACGCGTCTCGGTGGACGAGTTGCTGCGCGAGTGCGAGAGCCTCGTGAGGCTCAAGATCCCGGCGATCGCACTGTTCCCCGTCACGCCGACCGAGAAAAAGTCTTTGGACGCACGCGAGTCCTGGAACCCGGAAGGCATCGCGCAATCGGCCGTGCGGGCGGTCAAGAAAGAATTCCCTCTGCTCGGAGTGATCACCGATGTGGCGCTCGATCCCTTCACCACCCATGGGCAGGACGGAATCATCGACGACAAAGGGTACGTCCAGAACGATCTGACGGTCGAGACGCTGGTTCGCCAGGCGCGGTCGCACGCTGACGCCGGCGCCGACGTCGTCGCCCCGTCGGACATGATGGATGGCCGCATCGCCGCCATCCGCGGCGCGTTCGAAAGTGCTGGATTGGTTCACACGCGCATCCTCGCTTACGCCGCCAAATATGCCTCGAGCTTCTACGGTCCCTTTCGCGAGGCCGTCGGGTCGGCGGCGCAACTCGGCGGCGGCGGCAAGCACACCTATCAGATGGACCCGGCCAATTCCGACGAGGCCCTGCGCGAAGTGGCGCTCGACATCGCGGAAGGGGCCGACATGGTGATGGTCAAACCAGGGATGCCGTACCTCGACATCGTTCGCCGCGTCAAGGACCGGTTCGGGATGCCTACGTTCGTCTACCAGGTCAGTGGCGAGTATTCGATGATCATGGCCGCGGCCCGCAACGGCTGGATCGATGAGCGGGCGGTCGCGCTGGAATCCTTGATCTCCATCAAGCGCGCTGGTGCCGATGGCATATTGACCTACTTCGCCAAGCGCGCCGCGGACTGGCTGATCCGGTGAACATCGCGGCCGGTGAGGGCAAACCCGATCAATACGGTCTGGTGGGTCATCCGGTCTCGCACAGCTGGTCGCCGTTCATTCACGGACTGTTCGCCAAGTCCACCGCGCAGAGTCTCGTGTATCGGTTGTTCGAGATCAAACCCGAGGATTTTCGCCGCGATGTCTTGAAACTGTTCACCAGCGGCGTGCGCGGGGTCAACGTCACGGTCCCGCACAAGCAGGCCGCGGCTGACCTCGTGAATGAATTGACGCCGCGGGCCGCGCGGGCCCAAGCGGTCAACACCATCGCGTTCTTCGAAGACACGACGCTCCTCGGTGACAACACGGACGGGCTTGGACTGACGGTCGATCTCGAACGCAACTTGAAATTGACGCTCGCGGATCAACGCGTCCTCATCTTGGGCGCCGGCGGTGCGGTGCGCGGCGTCCTCGGACCCTTGCTCGAGCGTGAATTGCGTGAGTTGGTCATCGCCAACCGCACACCTCTCAAGGCGAAGAAGCTCGCCGCCGAATTTGCGGACTTAGGGGCAGTCAGCGGCTCGGGATATGCCGAGCTCGCGGTGCAGCCCTTCGACCTCATCATCAACGCGACGTCGGCTGGTTTGCGCGGCGAAATGCCCGTTCTTCCGGACGGGTTGGTCGGTGACCAGACCGTGTGTTACGACATGGCTTACGGCCGCGGTCAAACGCCCTTTACGGCATGGGCCACGGCGCAGGGTGCGGCCCTGGCGTGCAAAGGATGGGGCATGCTGGTCGAACAAGCGGCCGAATCCTTTCTACTGTGGCGCGGCATCCGGCCGCACACCCAAACGGTACTCGAGGCATTGGCCGAGCACGCCTGACCGCGGGACCCCGCGGACGGTTGCCATGCGGGCCTTACCCCTCGGACCGCCGGTGGACATCCTTGACCTTCACGTAGTGCGCAGCGCTGTACTTGAGGTGCGCGATCTCCTCGGCGGTCAATTCGCGAACCCGCTTGGCCGGGTTGCCGAGGTACAGGCCATGCGATGCGAGGCGCTTGCCGGGAGGCACCACGCTGCCGGCGGCGACGATGACCTCGTCCTCGATCACGGCTCCATCCAGGATCACCGCCGCCATACCGATCAAACAGCGATGGCCGATGCGTGCCGCATGCAGCATGGCCTTGTGGCCGACCGTGACATCGTCGCCGATGATGAGCGGCATTCCGCCTGGAACCGACGGCTGATCGCTGACCACGTGCAACACGCTGCCATCCTGAATGTTGGTTCTGGCGCCGATCTCGATATGGTTGACGTCACCCCGTGCCACGGCGAACGGCCAGATCGACGCATCGTCACCCATGGTGACGCGACCGATCAGCAGTGCACACGCGTCGACATAGACGCGCGCACCGAGCGTGGGAAAGACGCCTTCGTAGCTGCGCAGCGACATCGCAGTCAGTCCTATCGCATGGTGACGAGTTCTTCGGAACTCGTCGGGTGTATGGCCACAGTGTCGTCGAAATCGCGCTTGGTCGCGCCCATCCGGATCGCGACGGCGAAACCCTGCATCATCTCGTCCGCGCCGGCACCGATCACATGGCAGCCGACGACTTTTTCTTCTGGGCCGACGCAAACCAGCTTCATGTCGGTGTGCGACTTACGGGTGGTCATCGCGTGATACATGGGCGTGAAGTCCGTGACGTACACTTTGACCGCATCTCCGTACTGCGCACGCGCCTCTCTCTCGGTGAGCCCCACGGTGCCGATCGGGGGGTGCGTGAACACGACCGTCGCGATGTTGCGGTAATCGAGGCGCCGATCCGACCGCCCGTCGAACAAGCGATCGCTCAAGCGCCGCCCGGCCGCAATCGCAACGGGTGTCAGCGCCGCACGCCCCGTCACGTCGCCGATGGCATGGACGCCCGGGACATTGGTGTTTTGAAAATCGTCCGTGACCACGAAGCCCGCGCCGTCGACACTGACGCCGGCCGCCGCCAGATCGAGCCGCGCGAGGTTCGCCGAGCGGCCGACGGCCCACAGTACGCAGTCGAACCCGTCGAATACGCGCCCGTCCACCGCGACTAGGGCTTTGGAGCCGTCGATCTGCCGCAATGCGGCCGGCACGACGTGTTCGTGAATGGTCATACCCTGCGCCCGCATTTCCCGCATCAGTGCCCTGCCCAGCATGACGTCGAAGTGCGTCAACATCTGATCCTTGCGGATGAACGATTCGACTTCGCTGCCGAGTTCATGGAACGCCCCCGCGAGTTCGTTGGCGATGTACCCGCTGCCGATGATGGCCACGCGCGCCGGCCGTGCTTCGAGGGTGAAGAAGCCGTCCGACGTGATGCCCAATTCGGCGCCCGGCAGATCGGGAACCACGGGAACGCCGCCGGTGGCGATCACGATGTGCGGCGCGGTCAGGCGCTCGCCGTCGACCTCGATGGTGTGCGCATCGACGAATCGCGCCGTGCCGTGTACGTGGGTCACGCCCTTCGCGGCCAAATTCCGCGCATAGATGCCGTTCAGCCGCTCGACGTACGCATCGCGCTTGCGCTTCAACAGTCCCCAATCGCTGTCGCGCACTTCGACCGCGAAACCGTAGTCGACGGCGTCCGCAAGCGCCAGCGCGACTCCCGCCGCGTTCCACATCACCTTCTTGGGCACGCAGCCTACGTTGACGCAAGTGCCGCCGAGGCGATGGGATTCGATTACGGCCGCTTTGGCGCCGTATTCGGCCGCGCGCTGCGCACAGGCGAGGCCGCCGCTGCCACCGCCGATGCTAATGAGATCAAAAACCTGGGTAGACAAGCATTCACCCTAAAGCCTCCGGGACGCACAATGATACCCTGTCACTCGCGTCTGATAGACTGCGGCTGTGAACAACCCACTGTTGCAAATCGATTCCCTGCCCCCCTTTGACCGCATCGAGGCGGCCCATGCGCGGCCCGCCTTGGAGAAGACGCTCGCCGACAACCGCGCGCGGCTGGCCGAATTGACGGCCAACCGCGCCCCGACGTTTGCGTCGTTGGTCGTGCCCGTCGAGGAACTGGCGTACCGCTTGAATCGCGTGTTCAGTCCGATCGGACACTTGAATGGGGTGGCGAATTCTCCGGCCATGCGCGAGGCTTACAACGAGTGCATACCGCTGTTGACCGCCTACTCTTCCGAACTCGGTCAGAACGCAGAACTGCAGGCAGCCTATGCCTACGTATTGGCACACGAGGGCGACGCACTCGACCCGGCGCAACGTAAAGTCGTCGAAAATGCACTCCGTGACTTTCGCCTGGCCGGCGTCGACTTACCGGCCGAGCGCAAGGCGCGCTATCGAGAAGTCGTACAGCGGCTCGCGCAGCTCGGCACCAAGTTTTCGGAGAACGTGCTGGACGCCGGCCGCGCGTACACGCGCACCGTCACCGACGGCTCGGAACTCGCCGGGTTGCCGGCGAACGCGGTGGATCGCGCCGCCGCGGACGCCCGAGAGGCCAACCAGCCCGGCTGGCTGTTCAAACTGGACCAACCCACTTACACGACCATCCTGACCAGCGCCGAGAGCGAGCCGTTGCGGCGCGACATCTATGAGGCGTGGGTCACGCGCGCATCCGAACTCGGTCCGAGCGCCGGACGGTTCGATAACGGCCCGATCATTGCCGAATTGCTGCCGTTGCGTCATGAACTCGCACAGCTGTTGGGCTTCGCCAGCTTTGCGGATTACGCGTTGGCGACGCGAATGGCCAAAAGCAGCAAACAAGTACTCGGCTTCCTCGATGATCTGGCGCGGCGCTGCCTCCCCACCGGGCGTCGTGAGTTTGCCGATTTGGAAGAGTTCGCCGGCCGCAAGCTCAATGCGTGGGACGTGGCGTTTTATAGCGAGAAACTGCAAGAGAGCCGATTCAAGGTGGCGCAAGAGGCGCTGCGCCCGTATTTTCCGCTGCCCAAGGTTCTTTCCGGCTTGTTTGCGCTGACAGAGCGGCTGTACGGCATCACCGTGAGCGAGCGCGCCAACGTCGGTGTATGGCATCCCACGGTGCGTTATTACGATTTGCGCGACGCCCGCGGCGGCGTCGTCGCGGGCTTCTATCTCGACCCCTACTCACGCACCGAAAAGCGCAGCGGCGCCTGGATGGACGAATGCGTGAGCGCCAAAGCGTTGCCGTCCGGTACGGCGGTGCCGGTTGCGCAACTCGTGTGCAATTTCACGGCCCCGGTGGGTGCGGCGCCATCGTTGTTGACGCACGATGAGGTCACGACGCTGTTCCACGAGTTTGGCCACGGGCTGCATCACATGCTGACGCGTGTGGCGTATCCCAGCATCGCGGGAATCAACGGCGTGTCTTGGGATGCGGTCGAACTGCCGAGTCAATTCATGGAGAACTTCGTGTGGCGCCGCGAGGTATTGCCACTCATATCGGCTCACGTGGACACGGGCGCACCGCTGCCGGTCGACATGCTGCAGCGCCTCCTCGGCACGCGCACGTTCAATGCCGCGCTCGATACGTTGCGGCAGATCGAGCTCGCCAGCTTCGATTTCGAACTGCATGCGAACTTCGATCCGGCTTTGGGCGCGAGGGTCGCGGAAACGCTGGCCGGGGTGCGCCGTCGGGTGGCCGTGGTGCCCGCGGCGCCGTTCAATCGGATGCCGTCGAACTTTGCGCATATATTCGCCGGCGGTTATGCGGCCGGGTATTACAGCTACAAATGGGCCGAAGTGCTGGCGGCGGATGCGTTCGAAGCATTCGAGGAAGCCGGGGTGTTCGACAGCACCACGGCGGCTCGATTTCGCGACTCCATCCTCGCGCAGGGCGGAAGTTTGGACGCCATGGACGCTTTCATGCGTTTCCGCGGGCGCGAGCCGGACGTACGGCCGCTGCTCAAGCAAACCGGAATCGCCGCGTGAATTTCGCGGCCGCGCTGCTCTTGGCGCTGGCCTTGACCGATATGGCACGAGCGGCGACGGCTTATGTCACGGACGAATTGGTGCTCGGCGTCTATGCCGAGCAAAGCATGCAGGGTCCGCGATTGGCGACGCTGCATTCAGGAGCGATGATCGAGACCCTCACCGTCAATGGCGAAGCCACGGAGGTACGTCTCGCGGACGGCACGTTGGGCTGGGTCAAGAGCCTCTATTTGACGACGTCCGAACCGGCCAGCGTGCGCCTGCAACATTTGCAGGAAGAACTCGAGCGCAGTACGGCGGCCGCGGATCAGGCCGATCACGGCAGCGTGGCCCTGCTGCGGCGCGGGTTGGCGAATGGGTCTCGCGCCGGCTCGGACGCGTTTGCGGCGATGCCACGGCCATGGGTGTGGGCAGGCACGCTGATACTCGCCCTTTTCTCGGGATTCTGGTTGGGCTACGCCGTTTTGGCGCGTCGCGTCAAAACCCGATTCGGCGGCATCAAGGTATATTGACTTATCCTTTGACATAAGATGCGCGCACCGCTACGGGGTCGAAAGGAGAACCAGGTCCGTGGCGTCTCTCGCCCCAAGAGCTTAAACTGCCGTATGCAAGACCTTCGCCGTAACGACTATGACGTTACGAATTCGGTTCAAGTCAGTTCCACCGCCGCCGTCGCCGATGCGGTCGAGAAGCTGTTTGCCAAGGCTTGGCCGGGCGAATCGTTCCATCGCGTCGCGGTCGCCTTCCAAGAATTCGATCGATTGTTCACCGGCCGCATGCCCGGTTATCACGGCGTCGACACGGTTTATCACGACCGTCAACATTCGTTGGACATGACTCTCGCGATGGCGCGAATGATGGTCGGCTACGAGGCCGCCGCCACGCGGGAGGCCCGGTTCGGCGTCGAGCGCGCCGTCATGGCGCTGGTGGTGTCCTTGTTCCACGACGCGGGCTACATCCGCGAATCCGACGACCAAACGCACCGCAACGGCGCCGAATTCACCCTCTATCACGTCACGCGCAGTGCGCGCTTTCTGGCGCGCTTTCTGCCGAGTATCGGCATGGAGGCCTGGGTGCCCACGGCCACTCGCGTCGTCCATTTCACCGGCTATGAAATGGAGCTGAACCAGATTCAACTCCCCGACGTCCGCGACCGCAAGCTGGGTCATTTGCTGGGCACGGCTGATTTGATCGCCCAGATGGCGGATCGCTGCTACCTGGAGAAATGCCGGGATCGGTTGTACCCGGAATTCGTTTTAGGCGGTATCGCGGCAGCGCCCGGTACGAACGGCGCCTTGCAGGTTCGCTATAGTTCGGGCTTGGACCTGCTGCGGCAGACGCCGCAATTCGTACGCGCCACACGCGTGCGGCGACTGGAAGGCGAGTTCGAACATGCCTACCGACATTTGGAGCCGCTGTTCGACGGCAAGAACCCCTATCTCGAAGCGATCGACCGCAACTTGAATTTCCTCGATCGCATTCTGCGCACCGAGCGCTGGCCGCTGTTGCGTCGCAATCCTCCTCTGTTCACGACGGAGAACGATCAGCTCGGCCACGTGCGCGGGTTGATGCTCAATCGCTTGAAGCTGCTCTGGGCGTAAGCGCTGCGCGCGTGACGGCCGTGCGCATCGTCACGGCCAGTCTATGGCGTCGACATAGCGCGCATGCAGTTCAGCCAAGCGCGGCATGACCTCGTCCTTACCCAGCAATGGGGCATCTGCTAGGGCATCCCGCAGCACATCGGCGCGCAGCGCCCGGCGCGCAATTTCGGCCACCGGCGCAAAGCTCACATGCCATGGCTCCGGTTGGACACCGGAAAGCACGCCGCGAAACGGTCGAAAGAATCCAAACCGGGCGGCATGGACGTCAAGCCAGGCCGACAGCGGTGCGAAGGGTCCGCCCGGTGCAAATTCGGCGGCGACGAGCTGCGGCTCATAGCCGGGCGGGGTCGCAGCGGCATCGACCACATCCAGGTCGGTGCCCCAATGATGCCGGCTGGCGCCGGGCAGCGCGGACCACAATAGAATGGCGTCGACGCGCTCCGCGGGCGACAGTCGGCGTGCGTCGAGAAGGTTGCCACCGGCGTCGTACAGGGGTCTTTCAGCACTGAACTTGCGATTCCAGATCGCGATCTGCCGGCCGAAATCGCGAAATGCGCTCAATGCCTCGAGCCGAAAGCCGGCGGCGAGAGCCGCCCGCCGCAGGTTCGAGAAAGGCACGGCCACATGCACATGCACTGCGCAACGCGGGTCGGTGAGGTCGACGATGTGAGTTCGGGCGCGGCCGGTCAATTGCGCTGGGGTCACGGTGCGGAGCCACGCGTGACGGCATACTCGGCAACCTGGTCCAGAATCTTCGCGAACGACTCCGGCTCCTGTGCTCCCGACACGGTGTACCGGCCGTCGAACACGAAAGTCGGTACGCCGGTGATTCCCAGCACCGCGGCATGACGCTCGGCGGCGACCACCCCGTCCTGGCCCTCGCGCAAGACCAGCGCCGCACGCGCCTCCCGCTCCGCAAGGCCGCACTCGGCGCCCAAGCGGACCAATTCCTCCACGTCCCCGATATCCACTCCTTCCTGGAAATAAGCCTGCATGATGCGGTCCTTCACCTGTCCCTGCATCCCATGGCGGCGGGCGTGGGCGATCAACAAGTGCGAGCGCCGCGTGTTGGGCATGCGCTTGATGAGATCGAAGCGAAATTGGAGTCCGACGGCCTCGCCATGCCGGATCAGCGTCTCCTCGACGAGTGCGACTTTGGCCGCATCGCCGACCTTGGCGGTCAGATAATCCGCGCGCTCTACGCCGTCCCAAGGCATGTCCGGATTCAGCTCGAACGGTCGCCAGGCCACGCGGGGCTCCAATCGCGGGCGCTCCGCGAGCGAGATCTCGAAGCGGCGCTTGCCCACGAAACACCAGGGGCAAACAGTGTCCGAATAAATGTCGATTCGCATCTGAATACCCATATTTTACATTGTACAGGGCCCCTTATGGGCATTGCCGCGAACGAGTATCATCCCCGGATGAAACCACTTCGGGCGTAGCATTCGATGGCACGCAGCCTCAAAACAAAATACGTGCTGCTCGCCCTCGGGGTCGCCACCGCGTTGTCGTTGCTGCTGGCGGGCCTGTCGTACTATGAACACCGGGTCGACACGGCCGACATCAGTCAACTCACGCACAAGGCCGTCGAGCAAAAGCTGGAAGCGGATCTCGAGGCCCGCGCCGACTCGTTGAGCAAAATTACCGGTGCCCTGCTGGCACCGGCCATGACGACGCACAACCAAGCCGCCGTCACGGCCATCGCCGAACGTCTTCTGGAGGAACGCGACATCGAGCGCGTCGAGGTCCGCGACGCGCAGGGAGCGGTCCTGTTCACCGGCAGCAACGCCGTCGCCGACGCCGACGGTGCCGGCCCATTCGTTCTGCAAAGCAGCATCCGCAGCGTGAACACGCCGACCCTGCAGCCCAGCGGCACCCTGCAGATCTGGCTCAACCGCGCCAAGATGCATGACACGCTCGTCAGCATCCAGTCGCAAGTGGAGAACCGGCAAGCGCATCAGGCCAAACGGATGAGTAGCCTGCTCGCCGGCGTCGTCCTGCCGCTGATCCTGCTCGGCCTCTTGGGAGCCTGGTTCATCACGCGGCAGCTGGCCCGGCCGATCACCGCCTTGGTCAAGTCCGCCGACCGCATCGGGGAAGGCGACTACACGCGCCCGCTGGCCGTGGTGCGCGGCGGCGAACTCGGCGAACTGCAGAGTGCCCTCGAGCGCATGCGCCAGAATCTCGCCGAGACCACGATCACCAAGAACTACTTGAATACGGTGCTCAACAGTTTGAGTGACGCGGTGCTCGTCACGTCACCGGACGGCATCGTCAAGAGCTGCAACGAGGCGACGCGCAAATTGCTGGGTTACACGGAAGCCGATCTGGTGGGCAAGCCGCTGACCAGCTTCATCGATGATGCGCATCGCGAGGCGTTCGACCCGACGAGTACCACCACCGAAGCGCGTGAGACCGTGCTGCGAACGGCGAGCGGTCAGACCATACCGGTTTCCATGGCCAATTCGACGATCACGTCCGAGGACCCGCACTTCCAGGGCAACATCTACGTCGCGCGCAACATCACCGAGCGCAAGCGCGCGGAGCGGCGCATCCGTTACCTGGCGCGGTACGACACGCTGACGAAGATGCCGAATCGCATGCAGTTCCAGCATCTGCTGCAGCAAGCCATCGCGCGCTCGCGCCGCAACCAGCGCTCTCTCGCGCTGTTGTACCTCGACCTCGATCGGTTCAAGGAAGTCAACGACACGTTCGGCCACGCGGCGGGCGACCGGACGTTGGAAATATTGAGTGAGCGCCTCACGCGGAGCCTGACCAAGGATACCGTCATCGGGCGTCTCGCCGGCGACGAATTCGCCATGTTCATCGACGATCTTCCCATCGATGTCGACAACCGGCCGGCGTTGGCCTCGCTCGCCCGCACGCTGCTCGATGAGATCAGCCGCACGTTCTACGTGAACCAGCAGGAAGTCTATTTGACTGCCAGTGTCGGTATCGCCATTTGCCCTTATGACGCCGAAAACGTGATTGATCTGATCCGCAATGCCGATGCGGCGATGTACCACTCCAAGCAGAACGGCGGCAATTCGAGCGCGTTCTACATCCCGGAGATGAATGCCGCCGCCGTCGAGCGGCTCATGTTGAAGAGCAAATTGCGGCGCGCCCTGGAGCGCGAGGAACTGGTGATCCTGTACCAGCCCAAGGTCGATCTGCGGGATGGTCGAGTCGTCGGTGCCGAAGCGCTGCTGCGCTGGCGGCTGCCCGGCTACGGCGACATTTCGCCTTCGCAGTTCATTGCGCTCGCCGAGGAAACCAGTCTCATACTCGACATCGGCGAATGGGTCATGAATCGAGTGGCAGCCGACTACCGGGAGTGGCTGAAGACGGTGGCGCAGCCCGGTCGCATCGCCATCAATTTGTCGCTGCGCCAGCTGAAACAGGCGAGCTTCATAGCGCGCTGCCGCAGCGTTTTCCGGCGCAACGAGGTGTCGCCCACCTGTTTCGAACTGGAAGTCACCGAGACGACCCTCATGACCGATCCGAAACGCACGATCGGCTTGTTGAACGAGCTCTATGCGATGGGGTTGCATCTCGCCATCGATGATTTCGGCACCGGCTACTCGTCCCTCTCGGCCCTTCAGCAATTCCCCATCGGCACCCTGAAGATCGACCAATCGTTCGTGCGGGATGTGGCCGTGGACTCCGACGATGCCGCCATCGTGCGCACCATCATCGACATGGGCAAGAGCCTGAACCTGGTCGTCATCGCGGAGGGCGTCGAGGGCGTCGATCAGCTCGAATTCCTGCGCAAGCATGGCTGTTACTACGCCCAGGGAAGATTGTTTAGCGACGCGATCGAAGCCAAGAAGTTCGTCGCCGTGCTGGCGGCGCAAGAACACGGGCCGCCAGCCCATGCCGGCTTGTGCGCACCGACCGTGCTGCGTCCGGTTGCGGTGAAAGCGTAGACCTCGGGACCTCGAACCCTCGATGCTGTCTGCACGGGATCTGACCCTTCGGCGCGGTCCGGAACCGTTGTTCGACAAGGTCAACTTCACGATTTTCCGCGGCAACAAAGTCGGCCTCACGGGTGCCAATGGTGCCGGCAAGTCGAGCCTGTTCGCGGCGATTCGCGGTGATCTCGGTTCGGACCACGGCGACATCGAGCGCCCGGCCGGCCTCAAGATCGCCCATGTCGAACAGGAGGTCGAGGCCAGCGACCGCGCCGCAATCGAATTCGTCCTCGATGGCGACACGGAACTGCGCAGCGTGCTGGCGGCGATCGAGGACGCCGAACGGCGCGATGCCCCGATGGAAGTGGCGGAGCTCTATGGGTCGTTGCAGGCCATCGATGGCTATCGCGCGCGGGCGCGCGCCGCGGCGCTCATGCACGGTCTGGGTTTCACGACGACGGATCTCGATCGAACCGTCGCGGAATTCTCCGGGGGTTGGCGCGTGCGCCTGGCGATGGCGCGCGCGCTGGCATCGAGGGCAGACCTCTTGTTGCTCGACGAACCCACGAATCACTTGGATCTCGACGCCATCGTCTGGCTGGAGGAGTGGCTCACGTCCTTCTCCGGCACGCTCCTGATGATTTCCCATGACCGCGAGTTTCTGGACGCGATCATCGACCGGGTCATGCATATCGAAAACAAAGGGCTGCGCACCTACGCCGGCAACTACTCGCAGTTCGAGACGAAGCGGGCCGAGGAACTCGCCCTGCAGCAGACGCTGCAATCGCGCCAGATGAAGCGCGTCGCCGAGATCACGGCGTTCGTCAACCGCTTCCGCGCCAGCGCGACCAAGTCACGCCAGGCGCAGAGCCGCTTGAAAATGCTCGCCCGCATGGAACTCATCGTCCCTGCGCACGTCGACAGCCCGTTCGAATTCGGGTTCGCGACTCCGTTGAAGACGCCGCGGCCGCTGATAACCCTCGAAGATGCCGCGTGTGGTTACCCCGGACGCAGCATCATCACGGGAGTGAACGCATCGATCGGGCCGCTCGACCGGATTGCGTTGTTGGGGCCGAACGGCGCAGGCAAGTCGACCTTGACCAAAATGCTGGCCGGAGAGGCGCATCCGCTCGCGGGCCGGCGCGTGCCGGCGGCCGATCTCGCCATCGGATATTTTGCCCAACAGCAGATGGAACAGCTGCAGCCGCAAAACGATGCATTTTGGCACGTCAGGAATCGGGGAGGACCCGAATTCGCGTCCGGCGATGAACAACGCGTGCGTGACCATTTGGGAAGATTCGGTTTCGAGGGTGATCGCGCGTTCCAACCGGTTGCGCGCTTCTCGGGAGGCGAGAAGGCGCGACTGACATTGGCCTTGCTGGTCGCGCGACGACCGAACCTATTGTTGATGGATGAACCCACCAATCACCTCGACATCGACATGCGGCATGCCCTGAACGTCGCATTGCAGAGCTTCGAGGGCGGTTTGTTGTTGGTGTCGCACGACCGACATCTCATCAAGTCGGTTGCCGATACGCTCTGGCTCGTTGCCGATGGCAAGCTCAAGGTCTTCGACGGCGACCTGGACGATTACCAACAGTGGTTGAAAACCCGTGCCAAGGCCGGGGGCGCACCCGGCGAGAAGGCGAAGTCCGCGAAGAAGCCGCCGCGCGATCCGGTGACGCAGCTGCGGCGCGAGCTCGAACAAATCGAACGCCGCCTCAATGCGGTGACGGCGGAACACGCCGCCTTGGAACTCGAGGTGTCGGCCGGCGCTGCCTTACCCAAGGGACGATCCGACAAGGCCGCGCGACTGCTACGTGACGCGCAGATGCTCGAGGCACGCTGGATGGAGGTGGGCACGGCGCTCGAGATCGCGGAGGCAGGCCTGTCTGCCGGCGCGCCCGACGGCGCTTGAGTCGGCGACGCGGCCCAAACCTTAAGTTTTCTGATATGAATGAGGGATGCATATCGACAACGATCCGCTGCTGCAAATCCTGATCTTGCTCACGGCATCGATCGGCGTGGTGGCGGTGGTTCGCAAGCTGGCGTTGCCCGCGATCTTGGGCTATCTCGTCGTCGGCATGTTGTTGGGGCCGCACGCACTCGCGCTGGCGGTGAGCAACGAGACGACACAGCTGCTCGCCGACTTCGGCGTGGTCTTTCTCGTTTTCACGCTGGGTCTCGAATTCTCATTGCCGCGTCTGGTGGCCATGCGCTGGGAGGTGATCGGCGTCGGCGGCGCGCAGGTGCTGTTGACCACGGGTCTGATCGCCGTGGGAGCCATTTACCTGTTCGGCATTTCGCCGGCGGTCGGCGTGGTGTTGGGCGGAGCCGTGGCCATGTCGTCGACCGCGATCATCATTTCTCAGTTGACCGAGCAATCCGAAAACAACCGCACGCATGGACGACTCGCGGTTGCGATCTGTCTGTTTCAAGACCTGAGTTTTCCATTGTTCCTAGCGCTGATCTCGGCGCTTGCGGGCGGCGGGCCGGCGAATGCGACGCACCTGTTGGGCGCGGTGGGTTTTGCCGTGCTCGCGTTGCTGCTGGTGCTGGCCGCGGGCAGATGGCTGCTGCGGCCGTTATTCTTGTTGATTGCGGCGGTCAGATCGGCAGAATTATTTTCGCTGGCCGTGTTGCTGGCCGTGCTCGCCTCGGCTTGGGCAACCCGGGCGGCCGGCTTGTCGCTGGCGCTCGGTGCGTTTCTCGCCGGCATGATGCTCGCCGAAACCGAGTTCCGGCACCAGATCGAAGCCACCATCCGTTCCTATAGGGAGGTGCTGCTCGGGCTGTTCTTCATCACGGTCGGCATGCTCCTCGACGTCCGGCTGTTGCTGCGTGATCTGCCCCTGGTCATCGCCATTCTGGCGGGCATGCTGGTGCTGAAGACCGCCGTCGTGGCGGTGGTGGCGAAGCCCGCCACGAACAGTGCGTTCAAGTCGCTGCGTACGGGAGTCATCGTGGCCCAGGGCGGCGAGTTTGGTTTTGCATTGTTGACGTTGCTCCTGCGGCGCACCCTCGCGGATCCCACCATCGTTCAGCCGCTGCTCGCTGCCACGGTCACCAGCATGGTGCTGTCGCCCCTGTTGATTCGCCACAACCGACGCATCACGGGTGCATTCTTGAAGGAATCGGTGCCGGCGACCTCCGAGGCATTGCGGGAAACGCGGGCCACGCTCGCGGTGGCCGAACGTGATCACGTGGTGATCTGCGGATTCGGCAGGGTCGGGCAGAACATCGCCCGCGTGCTCGAACAAACCGGTTTCGAATACATCGCTTTGGACGTCGATCCGTACCGCATTCGTGCCGGACGGCAGGCGGGCGATCCCATCATCTACGGCGATGCGGGTCAGACGAAAGTGCTCGAGAACGTCGGTGTCGCCCATGCCAGCTGCGTCGTCGTCACGTTCGCGAGTCCCGAGGTCGCACTGCGAATCTTGCGGTCGGTGCGCGAGTTGCGCGCTGACGTGCCGATTCTCGTGCGCACTCAGGACGATACCAAACTCGAAGAACTGCAGCGGGCGGGCGCAACCGAGGTCGTACCGGAGACGTTCGAGGCCAGCTTGATGCTGCTGTCGCATCTGTTGCTGCTGCTCAAGCTGCCGGTGTCGCGCGTGATACGGACGGTCAACGACATTCGCAGCGATCGTTATGGCATGTTGCGTCAATACTTCCGTCACGCGAGCGCCGAGGTGCTCGATGACAGCCACGCCTTTCGCGAAGAACTTCATAGCGTCGTGCTGCCGCCGCATGCATGGGCGGTCGGCAAGAGCGTCGCCGAACTTGCGCGACGTGGATCGAAAGCCACGGTTAGTGCGGTGCGACGTGACGGAATCGTGGGCCGCGAGCCTGGCGCAGATACCATATTCAAGGTAGGCGACGTGGTGGTGGTCTGCGGCACACCGGAAGCAGTTGAACATTCTGAGACCGTGCTGCTCATGGGCTGAAAAATTGCTTTACAGCGCCCCCGCTTCCTTTCATAGTAAGGATGCTGTTTAAGGGCAAACCCGCCGAAAGGTGGGGACGCAAAACCACCGGTCTAAGGGGCTTCCTGATGGAAGCCTGACGATAGCGGGGTCGCCAGTTCCGATGCACTCATGAGCATCGAGATACCCGCTTATGCGCCCCCTCGAGCAGCAGGACTTTTCTTTGCTCGAGATCTTGCGGGGTTGCACATGGTACTCAAAGTCAATCGTTCGCCGGGCGCCGATGCATCGGGCCTGCATCGCAGACCGCGTCTCGTGGTGCGCGCAAAACGATTCGAAGATATTCCGACCATTCTGGGCAACTCCAACACCTATCCCGGCCCGGTACGCACCGTCGGTGCCGATTACTCGCAAACGCGATGCGTCGGCGGTGACGGCGGCACCGCGGTGAACACCGGCGCGCTCGATAAGATCCTGCAATTCGGAGACTCCACCGTGCGCGCCCAAGCCGGAGTACGCATCGGCACGCTGGCACGCGCGCTGGCCGAGCGCGGACAGGAATTGGCGCTCACACCCGA
>Ga0116231_10009226_pt1 | contig 16783 bp, 17 predicted proteins | sample S1TSphgellanicum_2_FD_89695 | JGI IMG/M metagenome (GOLD analysis project Ga0116231, IMG submission 89695) | Host-associated microbial communities from peat moss isolated from Minnesota, USA - S1T2_Fd - Sphagnum magellanicum MG | ecosystem: Host-associated > Plants > Peat moss > Unclassified...
ACGCCAAGCGCGGTAAGCCGAAGATGATTGTCAGCGACAATGGGAGCGAGCTCACCAGTAACGCCATCCTGATATGGGCTGACAAGGCCAAGGTCGATTGGCATTACATCGCGCCGGGCAAGCCCACGCAGAACGGCTTCATTGAATCCTTCAATGGCCGGTTGCGGGATGAGCATTTGAACGAAACCTTGTTCTCTACGCTCGCCCAAGCCCGGACATCGCTTGCTGCTTGGAGGACAGATTATAACGGCTTGCGGCCGCACTCAAAACTCGGCTGGCAGACACCTTCAGCCTTTGCGGCTACATTCCAACCGCGCCGGGATCTGGCGCTGCGCACCGCCAAGGGCTCCGCGCCAGCTCCCGCCGCTCACCCAGCCAATGAGGCTAAATCCAACCGCCAGAACGAACTTTGAATTGGATAAAACCTGGGGGCAAGGTCACAAGGTCACTCAGAAGGCGTTACAGAATTTGGTGTCCCGGACTGGATTCGAACCAGTGGCCTACGGTTTAGGAAACCGTTGCTCTATCCTGCTGAGCTACCGGGACGTTCCGAAGCGGCTGCTTTGGATGAAATGCGCGAATATATTATGTTACGATTCCGATCGTTTTTAGCATTTCCGGCCGGCTATGACTAGATTGAGAAGGTTCTCCTTCCGATTGCGCGGGCTCGGGCGTGAGGAATTCCGGTTTGCGGCTCAGCCTGTCCCTTTTGATGGTTTTTTGGGTGCAAAACGGGTTATGCGCCACTGCCGCGAAAGAGACGGCCGTAGCAGCCAGCTGTGCACCAAAAGGCGTTACCCAGGCAAAAGCCGTCAGCATAAATGACAGACTGGAATTGACGCTAGCTGACGGCCGTGTGCTGCGAATCGCCGGTATCGAGGCGCCCGCGGCGACTCCAAGCGATCCTGATCTTGGCATCAAGGCACGCGATTGGCTCGCGGCCTGGCTGGAGAACCAAACCATTTTTTATGGGGTGCTCGATGAGCGGCCAGACCGTTGGGGCCGATATGCCGCGGTTGTCTTCGCGGCGCGCGTTTCTGACGATGCAAGTTCACAGGGTACAAGTTTGGTGCCGGCCGGGGAAAGCTTGGCAGGGCAGGGTTTTGCGCGGGTGGTGCCGGATCAGCATAAGCTTGCCTGCGGGGAGCGTCTTTTGCAGGCTGAAAAGGCGGCCCGGACGGCGGGGCTCGGACTTTGGAGCGATCCCTATTACGCCGTGGTCTCCGCAACCGATGTGGCGGCCTTCGAGGAACATGCTGGAAGCTTTATTCTGGCAGAGGGCCAACTGACAGAGGTCCGCGACGCCCCGGCGCGGATGACCCTGTTTTTTGGGCCGCGCCGGCGGACAAGTTTGGCGGTCACGATTCTGCAACGGAACGTCAAGATATTTGAGGCTGCCGGGCTTCATTTTCATGACCTGATCGGGCAAACCCTACGTGTGCGGGGTTTGCTTGAAATGCGCTTTGGGCCGGAGATAGAATTGACCAATCCAAGCGAAGTCGAGCGGATCACGGATGCCCCCGGCGAAACGGCAAAGCCGGTGCAAAAAGCCCCTGCCGTGACGCGGCCATAGATCGAAGGGTTGAATGAGGGGTTTGAGAAGACCGTTTAGCTCAGGAGGAAGGCGGCCGAAAAGCCTGATAGGCCGGCTGCGCCTGCCTTTGGCAGGACTGCCTTTTTGGGTCAGATTATTTCCGGGCATGTTGCTGTTGAGCGCGCCATTCGCAGCAAAACCTTTTGTTCTCTTAGCCGCGCTTGTTCTGACCTCTTGTTCTTCACTTGAAGTTCAGGGCGTCAAGCCGTCGCCAGCCGATATTCCCGCCGCAGCGCCGAAAACATTGGGGGTCGAAGCCGCCAATGCTGAACATAGGCGCATGGTCGCGCTGTTTGGCGGTGAATATCATGATGCGCGAGTCGAGCGCTATCTGAACGACGTTCTGGTCAAGCTTGCGAACGCGGCCGATCGCCCAGGGGAGCCTTATAAAGTTACGATCTTGAATTCGCCGGTGGTCAATGCCTTCGCGCTTCCACCGAATAATCTTTATGTGACGCGCGGACTTCTCGCGCTTGCTAATGATGCCTCCGAAGCAGCCGCCGTGATGGCGCATGAAATCGCCCATATCACGGCAAGGCATGCGATGCAGCGCGCTGAACAGGAAAAGCGCGCGGCGGTGATTAGCCAGGCGGCAAGCGTCATTCAAAGCCGGCAAAAAGGCGAGGAGGTGGAGGCTTCAGCCAAGCAATCGTTTGCCAGCTTTTCCCGGCAGCAGGAGCTCGAAGCCGATGAGATTGGCATCAAGAACATAGCACGGGCCGGTTATGACCCTTACGGGGCGACGCGGTTCTTGGTGTCGCTCGGGCGTTTCAGCAGCTTTCGTGCCGCGCTCATCGGTCAATCGAGCAGCGATAAACCCGATCTTCTCGCGACGCATCCTTCGACGCCCGAACGTGTGGCCCAAGCCACGCTCGTTGCACGCCAAATCGGCGCGCCGGGCATAGGCACGACGGATCGCGCCGCTTATCTCTCCGCCATCAATGGCTTGATATTTGGCGACGATCCCGCGGAAGGATCCATTCGCGGACGCCACTTTATCCATCCGCGCTTGGGTTTTGCCTTCATCGCGCCGGAAGGATTTGTGCTGGAAAATTCAGCGCAGGCTGTCTTGGGCGTAAAGGCTGGCGGCAGCGAGGCCTTGCGTCTCGACAGCGTTCATTTGCCTGCTTCAACCACGCTCGAATCCTATATTGCCTCGGGTTGGGTCGATGGTTTGATAGAAAGTTCAATCGCCACCACCGAGGTCAACACGATGAAAGCGGCGACTGCCACGGCGCGCGCCGGTGAGTGGAATTTCTTGCTCGCCGTCATTCGTTTTGACTCTAACGAAGTCTATCGTTTGATTTTCGCGGTCCGCATGTTGAATGACGATGAGGAAACAACGTTTCAGACTCTGCTTCGCTCATTCCGCCGCATCGCGCCTGAGGAAGCCAGTACTGTGAAGGCTTTGCATTTGTCGATTGTGACCGCCAAGGACGGTGACACCGCGGAAGGTTTGGCCGCGCGAATGGTCGTGCCAGACCGGCCTCTCGATTACTTTCTTTTATTGAACGGGCTCGAACGGGGTGCATCGCTGCAAACCGGTGAAAATTATAAAATCGTCATAGAATGAATGCACCGCCGTCCTCAAAAGGGCGGTGTCATCTTTTCATATAAAGAAGCATTACCGCTGGGAACCAGCTGCGCAATTGAACCGTTTATGGGCACGGGGTTTTGGGGGCCTCGACGCTTGTAGAGGTCGGTAATGCGCAGATTTCCGAGAATTTTTTTCGTTCGCGATGATGGTCCTGATGAACTGTTAGAGAAGAACCTAAGTCATCACACTTACGTAAAACAACTGCTGGCCCTCGCCTTCATATTTCACGGAGGGTCTTTCCATTGAATGCAATGGTTCAGCTCTCAGGCGTCGGCCGCCAGTTCATCAGAACAGCTATGGCCGCCCCATTCCTGGCCCGCGAAGAAGAACAGGTTCTTGCGCGCCGCTGGAAAGATGAACGTAATATCGATGCGATGCACCAGCTTGCTCAGGCTCACATGCGGCTTGTGATCGCGCTAGCGGTTAAGTTCAGATTTTACGGCCTGCCGCTCGCCGATTTGATTCAAGAAGGCCACATAGGGCTTCTTGAAGCCGCTGCCCGTTTCGAACCCGAGCGTGAAGTGCGCTTTTCGACTTATGCGACGTGGTGGATTCGCGCCGCTATCCAAGACTATGTGCTGCGCAATTGGTCGATTGTGCGTGGCGGAACAAGCTCGGCGCAAAAATCGCTATTCTTCAATTTGCGGCGTCTTAGAGCGAAGCTGGCGCAGCGGGGCGAGGCGAGCAATGCGCTCGTCTTCGAAGACATCGCACAAACCCTTGGGGTTAATCGCGCTGATGTCGAATTGATGGATATGCGTTTATCCGGGCCAGATATTTCGCTCAATGCGGCGGTCGCGGAAAGCGACCCTTCGATGCCGGCGGAGCGTGTCGATTTTCTCGTCGATGACAAACCCTTGCCAGACGAGCTGGTGGGCACTGCGATTGACACGGATCGCCGGGCCGATTGGCTGGAAGACGCTTTGATGAGCTTGACTGAGCGCGAACTGAATATCGTCCGGGAACGTCGGCTTGGCGAAGAGGCAACGACACTTGAAGCTCTCGGCAGGCGCCTTGGAATCTCCAAGGAGCGTGTCCGCCAAATCGAAAGCCGGGCGATCGAAAAATTACGCCGCTATTTGTTGCAGCGGCATCCGGAAGATGCGGCCAGCGCGGTCCTTTAGAAAGATATAAACCGCAGCAATGTTTATATACAGCGGCCTAAGCTGAAAGAAAAAGGCGGTCCGTCAAACGGGCCGCCTTGCAGTAGTTTTTTCAACAGCGCAATTCGAGACATAATCTCGAAAGCAGCAGAAACTTATGCTGCTTCTTCAATCTCTCCCTCTTCGGCATCGGGAGAATCCGCTTCGGCCTCGTCAGCCTTGCTGCGGCGCGGACCTTTCTGAAGCTGTGTTTCAATCAGTTTCAACGATTCCGTGTCTGTCAATTTTTGGACCGTCCCGACTTCACGGGAAAGACGCTCAAGCGCGGCCTCATAGAGCTGGCGCTCCGAATAAGATTGCTCAGGCTGCGCATCGGAGCGATAGAGGTCACGCACGACTTCAGCGATCGCACCGAGATCGCCGGAATTGATCTTCGCTTCATATTCCTGCGCCCGGCGTGACCACATGGTCCGCTTGATCCGCGCACGTCCCGTCAAAGTATCGAGCGCTTTCTTCACGACATCCGATTCGGCGAGCTTACGCATGCCGACGCTGGCGACTTTCGTCGTCGGAACTTTCAGAATCATCTTATCCTTGATGAAACTGATCACGAAAAGTTCAAGTTTGAAACCTGCGACTTCCTGCTCTTCAACGGCAAGGATCTGTCCAACGCCATGCGCGGGATAAACGATGAACTCAGTCACTTTAAACTGACGGCCGCTGCTGGCTGGCTTTGGTGCTGGCTTGGCGGCGGGTTTAACTTCAGGCGCCTTAGCCAAAATAGATTTCGAGTCAGGCTTCGGCTCTTGAAGCTTCGTCTCGGTGGGTTGAGTTACAGACGCTTTCATAGCTGCCTTGCCGATCATGATTTTTTCTGCTGCTTTCTTGATTGCGGCGGCGACCGACTCAGCTGGACTCGCGGAGGGGGGCACGGCGGTGATTACCTCAGGCGTCGTTTTATTTAAACTCACCTCGGCTAATTTTTTCTCAACAGCGGGAGCCACGGTAGTCCCGGCCACGGTTTGGCCGCCGGCGGTTTTCGGCGAAGCCGTCTTAGCCAAGACCGGCTGATCCGCGGACTGTTTGATCAGATCGGCAGACGCAATCACCTGTTGCGTCGCCTGTGCAGGTTCTACAACCGCCATGAGCTTCTTAACGGGCGTTTCGGCTTTTTTAGTGGCCGCAGATGCCGCTTTAATAAGTTTGGCCGCTGGGGGAGCGACGGCTTTCGTTTTTGCGCGCAGTTTGGTCATTGCCGCGGCTGCGCTGGTATTTGAACGTGCGGCAGCTGCCTTCGGCTTGGCGCTGGCAGAGGCATTGGCCGTAGATGCGGCGCGGGTTGAACTCACAGCCTTGGTCTTAGCTGTTTTAGATGCGGCGGTCTGTGATTTCTTCGAGCTTGCCGCGGCCGCTTTGCTGGCGGGGACTGGCTTAGCGGCTGCGCGGGCCTTGCTGCGTGCGGATGCTGTCGCAGCAACGGCCTTTTGCCGCGAGGTTGCGGAACTGGAATGGGATGCGGCCTTAGGAGCCTTGGCCTTCGCAGAAGCTGCCTTCACAGGAGCAGCCTTCGTGGAAGCAGCTTTCACGGGAGCGGCCTTAGAAGCGGCACTCGTTTTTGAAGCGGATTTTACCGCCGTGCGTCCGGTCACAGAAGCGGCTGCTTTTTTAAGCTTGGGCGCAGGGCGTGGCGCGGTCTTCCCTTTCACTTTAAGGGATTGAGACCGTTCCGTCTTGCTTGCACCGGCCTTGGCTTTGGTCGATTTATCGTTTTTCTTGACGGACATACGCGGCGCACTCCTTTTTTGTTCCGCTTTGGAGACGGAACACATTACCTTCGTGGCCAGTGATGCGCACTGCCACGCACAGGTTTCAACCTCGCTTTGAAAACGTGGTTGAGAACGGCATTTTTGCCCGCCCTCGCTCTAAGATATGGGTCGATCCGTTCGGATTTGCATCGGATCTGGCCGCATTACAAAAAGAAACGCCTCGGAAGCCCGACGGGAGCTCACCAAGGCGCGAACGAAAATGGACACGCTTTAGCTACCTGTTAATAAACAGTTTAGCAGCTCAAACGCCAAAAATCAAAAAATATGACACTGCCAAGCAGGTTAAACCGGTAATAGTTAACCGGTGCTCACAGCTTTTTGTAATTCCAAAACCGGAATCTCTTCAATCCCAAGCTTAACACATAAATTTATGCAAGAATTATACCTAACTTATTATTCCTTTTTGGCTTTCTCCGGTTTGCTGCCTTTAGCGGCGCCTTCACCGGGATTGGCCGAGAAATAAGCTTCATATTTGCCGGGAGTGCCGTTGAATTCCGCAGCTTCCTTCATCGCCTTGCGTTTCACCGCGATGTTTGGCCAAATCTTGGCCATGTCAGCATTGAGCTGCGGGAAAATGCCGAGGTTTTTCTTTGTGTCCGGTCTAATCGCGTCGGCGGGGCACTCTGGTTCGCACACGCCGCAATCGATGCACTCATCCGGGTGAATCACGAGCATGTTCTCGCCCTCGTAGAAACAATCCACGGGGCACACCTCCACGCAGTCCGTGAATTTGCACTTGATGCAATTGTCGAGGACAACAAAGGCCATAATTTCCTCCAGAAGACGCATTCATACGCGCGCCATTGATAGAGTTGTGTGCTAATCCCTTTACAGCACCCGCGCAAGAAAGTTGCGCTTCTTTTCCTAAATTAACCGACAGCCGGTGTCACTCTCAAGCTGTTTCTCCCATCCTTAAGGCATAGGTGAGATTAAAGGATGGGCGAGCTGGGCGTGCTCATGTCCTCGAACAAATCTTTTGCTATTGGGTAGGCTTCACGCCGCAGGCCAGGGGCGATCACACGCAGCACGCGGACTTGTCTCTCAAGTGCAATCGTCAGCACGTCTCCGGGCACAACCCAGTGGGCTGGCGTTTCGATCCGGCGCCCGTTGAGGCGCACATGACCGCCTGTCACGAGACCGGCTGCCAAACTCCGCGTTTTGACCACGCGGGCAAACCATAACCATTTGTCGAGCCGCTGCCGATCGGCCATTCGCGCTGGGAACCGCATTTTTATAGGGTGGAAACAAAACAGAACATGGATGGAACCATGCTGTCGCGCAAGGGCTGAATTTCAGCACGGAAACATGCCGTGCGAAGGGGTGCTGCTCGATGCCCGGCGTTTTAGTGACGCCGCCGCAGCAACCTCCGCAGCATCGATTTTGCCGTCCCCCGTAACCACAGATAGGCTTGTTCCTGCGAGACGCCGAGCCTGAAGGTTACGCCGGGGCGAGCGTTGAGCGGAATAAGAACATTTGCGATTGAAATGCGGTCTCGCCAGATATGATCGATCATCGGATGATTCGAGACGGCGCAGGAATCCGTCGATGTGATATCCGTTTGGGCAAGCTGCGCTTGCGTCAATTCGAGGGTCAACTGCACGCCGGGTGAAAACCGGGCGAATTGCTCATCATAGGCCGTTTTCCAGAAATAGCCGGATGCGCCAGACTTGAGCGCGACACCCATGGCTATGGGAATGTCTGCTAATTCCAGGCTGTCGATCCGGCATTTGCCTTCGCTCGCCAGAGCCCGCGTCATCGCGCGGAAAAACGCCGCCCCGGACGAGGTTGCGAGCAGCGCCGTTTTGCGTTCGCCTTTCCAGCCTTTGAGTTCGAGCGAGAGAAAGGCCTCCGCGGCGCGGCTGACATCAGCTGGGCTGCTGACAGTTTGGTATGTCACTTCGCCGGTTCTGCTCAATTGGCGTCTTTGCTGGCGATAGTTGTTGCGCCGTTTCGTCGAGATGAACCCATTCGGGAAAGCGCCGGCCTCTGCCGTCTTTTTCAAAGCGGCGCGCTCGTGCATGTTGAACAGGCTGAGCTTGCCGTGCATGGCCGTTGCGTGGGTCTCGATCAGGGTGAAGACCGGTCCTTGGCACGGCAAATGAGACAGCATGAGCCCCCTGAGCCGGGGATGGTGATCGCGCATCCAGACCGCCATATGGCGCAATGCCTTTTGTCCTTCGTCGCGATCGAAGAGGGGCGTGCCGAGCGGCGCCTGCGGATGCGCAACGCCGCGTGCGAAACAGGAAAAGGAACGCAACGGAAGCGCGAGCGGCAAAAGCCCGATCAGCTCGTGGCGAGGGTCCGTTGCTGCCTGAACCCAGGACAAAAGAAACCCCAGCTTTTTTTGATTCTGACAATGCTGGAAAAGCGGAATAGCAAAAGCCGGTTCGAGGAAGACATTCGGTTCAAGGGCACGGGTGACGAGGTCCGCCCATGCGGGGCGGAAGAGTATCATTTGATCGAGATCAACGATTTCCGTGAAGAGCGCTTCAACCATTGCCGCATGCGGCGGAACAGAGTCAGATTGACCGTTTGCCAGTTCGGGAAGCTCCTCTTGAAGAAAAACAATTAGGCTCATAGGGCGTCCCAAGAATCGCGCGTCCTAAGACGGGAAAAGCACGGACGGCGCGGCGCCGTTCCATGGTACGGTTTATTAAGAAGCTGATTGGCAAAGATATGTTTAAAGCCACAGATCGCGACGCGTAAGGCGGTCATAGAGGTCTTGATCGACGGGAATGAAACGTCCCGATGCGGCATCGTCGAAGAAAATCTTGCCAGTGCCGCGGGTTGGATCGAAGCCTTGCGCAATCAAATCGATCTTGCGTTGCTTGAACGTCGCGGTGACTTCGAGCTCCGTTTGGAACCGTAAGAATAAAGGCCGCGCGAAGACGGGCAGGCTTTGGCTGAGATGCAGCCTGAACGCTGCGAGATCGAAAGTCTCCATATCTTTGGCGACGATCGCCGCCATCCCGGCACGGCCTTCTGTACCGGGAACGGCGACACCATAGACATTCGCTTCCGTGATGTTCTTGAAAGCTGTGATGGCTTCGGAAACCTGCGTCGTCGAAACGTTTTCACCCTTCCACCGGAAGGTATCGCCAGCGCGGTCCAGGAAATAATAATAGCCGTGCCGGTCGCGCATCATCAGGTCGCCTGTGGCGAACCATGCGTCACCTTTACGAAAGACATTGCGCAAAATTTTGCGTTCGGACTCGGCTTTGTCCGAATAGCCTTCGAACCGGTTGGCAGGCTGCTTCGGGTCGTTGATGATTTCACCGATCATCTCGCCGGTTTCTCCCGGCGGGCAGGCGATGCAAAAGCCATTGGCGCCGCGCACCGGACGCTCCGTCTCGATGTCGTAGCGAACGATGGCGATGGGAAAGCGATGTTTGATCCAATCGGGCAGCCGCCCGACCGCCCCTGGTGTCGAATCGAAATTGAAGAGCGCGACATTGCCTTCCGTTGCCGCGTAATATTCAAGGATACGCGGCACACGAAACCGTTCGCTGAATTTCATCCAAACATCCGGGCGAAGTCCATTGCCGCAGCAAAGCCGCAAGCGGTGCGTCGTTTCTTCCGGGCACGGCGGAGCCGCCAAAAGATAGCGGCACAATTCGCCGACATAGCAAAAAACATTGCAGTCAAAGCGGACGATATCGCTCCAAAACTCCCGCACTGAGAATTTTTCGCGGATGATCAAGGTCCCGCCCTTGATCAGCGCGGCGCCAAGCGCGGCGATGCCGCCGACCGAATGATACATGGGCAAGCAATCATAAACGCGATCGGTCGCCTTGGCCGCTGTCATGCCGGCAAACCCGACCATCATCAGCAAGATACGAAAATGATTGAGATTGGCGGCCTTCGGCATGCCTGTCGTGCCTGACGTATAAACATAGAGGCAGCGGTCATGGCTCGTCAGCTTGGGGCGTTCACTGGAAGACAGGTTTTTGTCCGAAAAGGCGGCGAGTCCGGTATCGATGCGAGAGATCTTTTTCGCCGATGTAACGTCCGGCATCTCGCCATGAACAAAGAGCCCGATCGTTTCAGCAAGAATTGGGAGGGCCGCAGCAAGCGGACCGAGCAGATCGGCATCGGCGATGACCATGCGCGGCTGGGCGACGTTGATGCAATGCGCGAGCGCTGTACCGACGAGATTTGTATTAATGAGAGCCGTGACGCATCCGATCTTTGCCAGGCCCATCCAGATGCAGACATATTCAGGACGATTGGGCATGAAAAGCGCCACGGCGTCGCCTTTGCGCAGTCCATGTGCCAGCGCCCAGCGTGCATAGAGATTGGCCCTGGCGTTCATCTGCTCATATGTCAGCGTTTCTCGTGTCGAGATCAGCGCTGTCTTATCGCCGTGCCGCACTGCGAGTTTTTCGATCAAGACATCGAGCGTTTGCGCCGGGTCGGAGACAACAGGGCGCACAGCGCGCAGGATCCTGACAAGCCCGAAAAGATAGCGCAGCTCCCGGCGGGCTCTGTCGAGGAGCTGCATGATGGCGTTTCCTTGCCGAAAAAACTTTTTGAGCGATGCGATGCGATGGAATATTGCCTCGCGTAACGCTCTCATTCTTTACATTGAGGTTCCAATTGTATGGAGACCTATTCAAATTAAACCGTCAATCAAGGCAATTGGTGTAGGATTTGACGGTGTTCACGTCAATCCGTAGCGATTACGGAATCCGGTGCTTTGATGATGCGGGTTCTTTGAAATGAGCGCCGCGGTCTCGCTGGAATCTTGCATCCATGTCGGGATATTTTCATGGTGCCGAACTATAAGGAAAGGATCTCATTCGTGATTTTGCCGCTTTTGCCGGATGCTGTTCTCGACGATTTTCTGGCTGATGATGTTCCGCTTCTCGATCTCACCACACATGTCCTGGCGATCGGCGAAAAGCCGGGACGCATGACGTTTTCCGCCCGCAATGCGATGGTTGTGGCCTGCGCCGAAGAGGCTGCGCGGATTATTACGCGGGCAGGCGGGAGTGTCGAGCCGCGGACGCACTCCGGCGCGCCGCTTTCGGCTGGTGACCCAATCCTTTTTGCAACTGGTCCGGCACAGGCTTTATTGCGCGCCTGGAAAATTGCGCAAAATCTGGTGGAAGTTGCATCTGGTATTTCAACGGCGACACGCGCGATTGTCGATGCGGCTCGCGCGGTGAAGCCTGATATTGGAGTTGTTTGTACACGCAAAAACGCACCGGGCACAAAGCTGATGTCGTTGAAGGCCATCCTCGCAGGCGGTGCGACGCCGCATCGGCTTGGCCTTTCCGAAACCATTTTGATCTTCGCCGAGCATCGCGCCTTTTTCGCGGGCACAGCGCCGAAGGAAATTGTTGCGCTGGTTCGCCAGTCCGTCGCTGAAAAGAAGATCGTGGTCGAGGTCGGCTCTATCGATGAGGCCTTGCTTTGGGCCAGCGCCGGGGCGGATGTCATTCAGACAGAGAAGTTCGCGCCGCAGGACTTAGCAACGCTGTGCCAAGCTTTAGAGCAATTTCCGTCAAAACCGCATGTTGCGGCGGCAGGTGGCGTAAATGCAGGCAATGCTGGTACTTATGCCGCAACTGGCGCGGATATTCTCGTGACATCAGCGCCATATTGGGCGAAACCTTGCGATGTTGCTGTCAACATCGAGGCCGCAGCTTAGAATAGAATTCTTAATATATGGCGGTGCTATGCTTGAGCTTCCGAAAACCAGGTCAGTCCGTCCGGTCCTGAATGCTACGCTCAGCGCGCGCGTTCTCACCCATGATTTCGACCTTGCTTTGACGACGCTGCTGTTCGCCGATGGCGAGTTACGCGTGCCCTTGGTGGATAATAAAATTGATTCAGCCGTGCGGGTCAAAATCGACGCGCGGGATGTCTCCATCGCACTTTCGCGTCCCATGGACGTTTCGATCACCAATCGCTTGCCTGGCAGGATCGCCGAGCTTGTGGCGCTTTCACCGCCCTATGTCCGTGCGACTTGCGAGCTTGGGACGACGCAGATTCACGCCTTGATCATGCGGGAATCCGTGGACCGCCTGGCGCTTGTTCCGGGTCTCCGGGTCTGGGTCATGATCAAGGCCGCTGCGATTGCGGGGCTCGATCTCACGCCAGATCTTGCCCCCCGCCCGCGGCCCTGGCCTTTACATCGAAAGTCCAGTCAAGGGACTGCGTAAGTTCGTCCAGCGATTTCCGGGCGGAGCTGGCAGTGTGGCGCTCGATCGACCGGTAGAGCGCGACGAGCCTTTCTCCGAAGGACGTAATCTCGGCTCCGCCGCCGCGCCGCCCTGGAAAGGTTGCGACCACTGGACTTTCGAAAGTGCGGTTCAGGGCATCGACGACAAGCCAGCATTTACGATAGGAGAGGCCAAGCGCCCGGCTCGCACCGATAATCGAGCGCTGGGACCGGATCGCATCGATCAAGCTGATATCCTCCGGCGTGAAGGACCCGCCATTGGGCAAAAGCAGATGGATCGCGGCGCGCGCAGCCTCCAGAGTATCTTTTTTTTGCATTTCTTCCCTCCCGCTGGAAGATGACAGCATGGCTGTACGGGATTAGAGCATGTTCCGCAAAAGCCTGCGCGGTTTGCGATGAGAACATGCTCTAACTTTTTGAATCAAGAGCGAATTCTTATCGTTTGGGTCATTCCGCCCAAACGGAAACGCTCTAAATCGCGGTTAGCCTTGTGCTTTTATCTCGCGATCGATATTACCGGCCCCCAGTTGCATGTTCTAAAAGCTTAAGTTGAGCAAATCCGTTGTTCATTGGTACAGCGGCGCGCTAGGCGTTAGTCTATGTTCGCATTTGTAAGATTCGACAGCGCGCCGTGTCGCCATGGCGATTTGACCGGGCCTCTCGTCGATGCCGTTCCATTTCGCGGCGCGTCCGCCCCGGGGATCGATCTCGATGAGTTTAGCGCCCGTTGGCACCTTGCTGCCGTCGCGAACGAGCCCGCGGATTATGCCGTCCATAGGTGCCCGGATGGCATCGCCCTCTTGATGCCCTGCGATAAAGCCCTTGTAAACGCGCATGCCAAGATCGAGCGAAGTATGCCAGCGTCCGTCGTGCTCGGCCCGGACAAAGCGTTCGCTTCCCGCGCCGCCAAGCGGGATGCTTTTTCCATCGGCGGGTTCGGTAACCCCGCTCATTAAAATCTCGCCGCTGATGCTTGGCTTTGTTTCGATGGCGATATCACAGTTGCCCTTTACGAAGAAGCCAGGGCCAAGCCCGACCGCGATTTTGGCAAGCCCGCGCAGATCGGGTTTGACTTGATATTTAAGCATACGGGCATCGATCAGGATGTCGACTGATCCGAGGACAAGGAGTTCTGTGAGGCCGAGCCAGGTGATAGCGACTTTGTCTTCGCGTGCGAAAACCGGGAAAGCTTCAGTGATGAAGTCGATACGCTGAGCCATGATCCCTTCGAGACCGGCTGGGTCGCCGAATAAGGCATCGTGAAAGGCCATGCCGCGCCGCATGACCGGCAGCGCGGGGTCATGTGAGAGAATGACGGCCCAGCCGCCTTTGCGCAAAAATACCGCGACGGCTGAGGCGATTTCATTGGTGCCAAGCACGATGGCGATGCGCCGGTGCATGGGATGCTTCTGCGCGAGGCCGGTGCGGCGTGGCATTGCGGAGATCCATCGAAAGTGGTGAATCACGAAAAGGTGCGAAAAAGAGTCCCTTCAGCGCGACTCTCCTCCGCCACAAAGCTGTATCAAGTTAGATACTGCTTTGTCAAATGGTGCCAAATATTGGCTTATCTCATTTGCGGTGAGCGCTTGACCTTGGAAGGGGAATGAGGAAGCTCCTTTCAAAGTTTTTTGCTGTGGACGACGGATGGTGCCTTGGCCTTTCTTTCAATCGTTGCTGCGTTTTGGTGGATTTCTTCCTTTTTCATTTTCAGCATGTCCTTGATCGGCGCGCTTTTGCAGCCATTCGTGCAAAGGCGGAGGGCAACGTCTGCGGCGCGGCCCCCTGTTTCGATGGTCCTGCCGGTCAAGCTCCTCAATCCTTTGTTCGAACAATCGCAGCGCTCTGTCTTCCGGCAGGAATATCCCGACTATGAGATCTTATTCAGCTCGACTGACAAACAATCGCCAGCGCTCGATGTTGTGCATGAACTGATCGAGAGTTTTCCGGCGCGGCAAGCGCGCATTCTGCAATCCACGGCCGATGTCGCGGCAAGCCCGAAGATGAACAATCTTGTCGCTCCGCTAGCCGCCGCGCGCCATGATGTGATTGTCACAAAGGATTCAAACATTACCTTTGATATGGATTTTCTTTCAGTCCTCATGCGCAGTTTCACGCCGGGCGTAGGGCTCGTGTGCGCTGTGCCAGTGGCTGTCCATCCAGAAAATTACGGGGCGCAGATCGAGGCCATGTGTGTCAATGCACATGCCCGCCTGCTGCTCATGGTCTCGATGCTCGGCGTTGGCTTTGGTGTTGGCAAAGTGATGCTGTTCAGGCGCAGCGATCTTGAGAAGCTTGGCGGGATCGAAGCGGTCAGCAATACGATCGCCGAGGACAGCGCGATCTCCAAAGGGTTCACAAGCTTGGGGCTGAAGACTGTCTTCGCGCATCGCACGGTCGCACAGGAAACCGGGCGGCGCAGCTTGCAGGACGTCTACGCGCGCCAGAGCCGCTGGGCGGTCATACGCCGGGCGATGGAGCCCTGGTCCTTTCCATTTGAACCGCTCTATAGTCCGCTTTTTACCGCGCTTGCCGGAGCCTTCGCAGCGCCGTTGATTGGCATCACGCCAGTCTATGTGGCAGGCATGAGTCTCTTGATGTGGTTCACCGGTGAAATCGGCCTTGCCGCGCTGAAAGGATGGAACGTTTCATTTTGGGCGCCGCTCGCCTTTTTGGGACGTGAGATTTTAAGTCTGATGGCTTGGTTGCACGCGTGGACCACGCGCGATGTCGTCTGGGCTAACAAATGTTTGCACGTCTACGATGGCGAGCGGCGCTGAATTTGGCGTTGCTCGCCGTTCGCTGAACTCTTGAGAGATTTTAATATGCGTAAAGTCATGGCGGCGAAACTGCACGGCATTCATGTCACTGCCGCGGATCTCGATTATCACGGCTCGATCACGCTCGATCCCGACCATTGCGAGGCCGCGGGCATTTTCCCGCTCGAATTCGTGGATATTTGGAACAAAAATTCTGGCGCCCGGATTTCGACTTACGTCATTTTGGGCGAGCGCGGCTCACGCTGCTGCATCATGAATGGCGCGGCGGCGCGAACCTGCCAGGTAGGCGATGAGGTGATTATTTGCAGCTCGCATTATATCGAGGCCGAACGCATCGCCGATTTCCAGCCGAAGATTCTGACGTTTGATCGATTCAACAATATTATCGAACGGCTGAGCTATCGTGTCGAACAAGATAAAACGGGCACCTATCGATTTGACATCGTGAACGATGCGGGGAATGTCTTGCCTATCCCGCATAAGTCCAAACAAGTTTGAACGTGGCGTCTTCCTTCTCCTCAAGGGAGGGGGCCGGCCGGTGCGCCTTTGATCGCCCAAAAAGTTTGCGCCGGAACGTTGTTCACAGTGTCCGGCGCCGCACGCACTTTGCCTATCAGGCTCACTCCGCCGCGACGCTTCCGCGCCAGCCGAGGTGACGCAGAGACCTGTCGATCCAGAGCTTGGTCAGTTTCTCTTGCACGTTATTTTGTGCGAGACGATGACGAAGGCTGGCGAAATCGACCCGGTCAAGCGCCTGGTCCTGATTGAAGCATGAGAAGACGACCGTCTCCGCGCCTGTGCTCGGATCACGATGGAGCTGGAGGCATTGCCCGCAAATTTCCTTCATCGCACATTGCATCGGTGAATTGATCGATCCGATCGCGGCGTGGGACGGTTTCAGTAAGTGCTTCAAGACGCCATGCCGCGCTTGCGCCACGGCGTTCATCATGCCGTCGGAACCAATCGCAATGACGCGATCGACCTGGTCGAGCGGGATCGCGGGCGGCCCGAACTTGCCGGAGCCATAGGCTGCGATCGCTTCGACGATATTGGCGACGATGGACGAATCCTGCGGCCGGGTTGGTTTGAAACCGGGCGCTTCGTCTGAGCACCAGACAATGACATCGGCCGCGCGCTCGATCTCTTCGATCTTGTAGCGATCGATCAGACGCTTATAGCCAGCGACATAGACCACTTTGGAGCCAGCGGCGCGAAGTGCTTGGCCGATCGAGAATAAGACCGCGTTGCCAAGCCCGCCGCCGACAAGAAGGGCGGTTTCCGCGGGCGGCGTTTCAGTCGGTTCGCCAGTCGGCCCCATCAAAATGACCGGCTCGCCCGGTTTCAAATAGGCGCAGAGATCGGACGAACCGCCCATTTCCAGAACGATCGTCGACAGGAGACCTTGCTCCTTATCGACGGACGCGCCGGTCAGTGCCAGTCCTTCCATCATCAGCGTCGTGCCGTCGATGCGCGGCGCCAAGGCTTCGAAGTTTTGCAAGCGATAGAATTGCCCCGGCTCGAAAGCGCGCGCCGCGAAAGGCGCCCGCACCGTCACGCCCGCTTACCACGTTGAAGCCGGACACCTCCGCGGCCCACGGGCTCTTCGTCCCTGCGCGAGTCCTCGGCGGGTCGCTCGTCGAGAAAGCCGCGCCGCCGGAGCCAGCGGGTCATGCGCTCCTCGACGCGCTCGGCGACGGTG
>Ga0116231_10009227_pt1 | contig 16782 bp, 14 predicted proteins | sample S1TSphgellanicum_2_FD_89695 | JGI IMG/M metagenome (GOLD analysis project Ga0116231, IMG submission 89695) | Host-associated microbial communities from peat moss isolated from Minnesota, USA - S1T2_Fd - Sphagnum magellanicum MG | ecosystem: Host-associated > Plants > Peat moss > Unclassified...
GCAATAAAAACTCATATTCATAATTTGAAAAAAAATTAAAAAAAAATTCACTAACCCTACCAAAAATAAAAAAAAAAATTTAAAAAAAAGTTAAATGAATTAAAAAAATTAATATGTTTTTTTTTTTTTTTTGGTTGTGATTAAAAGACTAATAAACCTTGTCAAAAAAGAATAAACCATTGCAAGAAATTCATGCATTGAAATGCATGTTGGGTTCGGGGTGGATGGGCATGGGTTGTGTGTTTCTATGTATGATGAAAATATTTTTTTTATCCTCCTCGTCATTCATCCTTTTATTGAAGTTTAAATAGCCATAACATTTTGTTTGCATCCAACCTTTCCAAAGTTATATATTTCTTTATACATTATTTTGCATTACACTTTGCCAAAGATTAATTGTAGAAGGTTATGTCTTCATGTAATATTGACCTTTATTGGATGTTTGAGTGAAAGACCACATATAGTTTCTTTCAAGCACTTGAGACTTCGCATTTTACATTTGGGCCCTTGATGGACATTTGGGAACATGGAAAAAGATTGTACCATAATATCTTTTATACATGAACACATTATCATACTCAAATTTGTGTTCACTCAAAATGAGAATAAAAAAAAATTATTTAATTCCCATTTTATTTGTTATCTAAGGGTCAACAATAAATGAACGATTATATTTCAACACAATATTTTTTAAATAAATTTAATTTTCTTCCAATTTTTTGTAACATGGATGGTTATATATAATGTAGCCTTTTGTTACAAATACTACACATTCATTAAAAGGTCATGCATTTGTGTAGTTGTGGTGTTTTTCTTAGAGGGCTCTTGGGGAAAATAATGACATAACCTTTTGAGAATTGTGGATATTTAGTCCACCTCAATAGTAGTTAAAGCCTAGTTGAATTTGTACACATTTAGTTATAACTTATGCACATTCAACACAATGTGGGTTACATCATTGAAATTTATTATTATTATTATTATTATTATTAATCTATTATCATATGGTGTTTCCATCTTTTATTTTCCCTTGATTTTTTCAAATTTTTTTTTCTAGGCATGAGTGTACTCCCCATCTATCTATGAAGCAAGGTAGTTTTAAAACTACACTTCCATGGCATGAATGTAGAAATTGACCATTTTCTATGGACAATAATAAGGCATGTCATGCACTCCCACAACATTGATTGATGGCCTAAAACCACTTGATTATTAGTGAAAAAAACTACCAACATGAACAAGCCTTGTCATGCTTGTTAATTTCCCAATGTTTTTATTTACCCAAATATCAAAGCTCCTCTTGCTTGAGATTGACCTAAGTTTTGAGAAGGTAAGCCATTTATAATAATATCATGCATTTTACATTTCATCTTATGCATTTTTTAATTGACTTTCATACCCAACAAACATAAACTATGAAGTGGATAAATTTCTTTAATTCATGGACTAAATTTTGCCTTAGCTTGTGTCAAAATTCAATGTAAACAAATTTTCATCCAATTTGAAAATAAAAGTTCCACACCCATCAATAATTTAAATTTATCTCTTGGAGAATAGTATAGATTTAAATGCATTATATAATGTAGGCTTTTTTTTTTGTGGGGTTAAACATTTCATCAAATCTATTGAATATACTACAAAAATATAACAACAGAAGTGCATTGCCCCTTTCCTTTATACCAAGGCCCCAATCTCCAAAATGGAATGGTTTAAAAAACAATTTGAAACGTGAATTTTTTGAGAACTTGGTATTTCAAACCAAGTTCAAACAATATTAAAAGGGGCAAACTTTTGCATTATGATTTTTTTTTAAATTTAAAGTGTAATTTCGAAAGCTTTTGCTAATTTCACCAAAATTTTAAAACCAAAAAATTGAGGGGAAAAAAAAGCTTGGTTGATATCAATTTTATGTTTAAATTTGTCAACACACCCAAAAGAAAAAACATTTACCAAACACCCCCACCTTCTTTTCAAATAATTTATACAAATAAGATGTGTGAAGCATGTACACATCCATTGGTTGAAGGCATTAAACACCCCCATTATGCTACAAAAAATTTCATATAATAGGTAATTAATTATGGGTTTTAAGAAACTGAAAAAGGAAGCAATCGACTTGGTAAAGTAAAACAAAAACTAGTTGTGCCCGCCCCCATAAATATGCTCCAAAGTGGGTAATACATCCCATCATTAAATTGGCATGTGGACTTATATGGACCCAACCATCTTAGCACATGACATGAGCATTATGGAATGGTTACAATGTCTCCTTACAATTGATAAGCCTTGGGGTGGTGATGGGTGCAAGCTTGTCATATAATGTATTTTTTATCCCTTTAACTCCTTTAGTAAGGTTTAACCATTATGCATATTAATAAGGGTATCATGGGATCATGGACCATGGTATTTCATATATCATGGTATGGATGGTCATTTAATATACCATTTGATATACATTAACTAATGTGTACATACTATATATATATATATATATATATATATATATATTAGTGTTGGGTGATTATCATAAACACAAAATGGACAACATATCTTTAAGGATTTTTAGTGTGGTTCTTATGGTTTAAAATTTTAGGTTTTAAAAAATCAAAGAATTGGCTTTATGATTTACAACCATCATTATGAGAAATTGTGTCTACAACAACTAAATTAGCCTAGAATTAGAGCTCCAAAACAACTAATATACAATTGCATTGCAACTGTCCCATAAAAATATGACAAGTTAATAAATGAAATGTCACATTAAAATATCAAGGAGTTGTATTGTAATTACAAATTAGTTGCAAGATGTATATTTATATAATATAATGTACCCATTGTATATATAGTTGTAATAAACCATGTTTGACTTTGTTGACAAGTTGCACTTTAATCGCATGTAACAACTACATCATAATTAGGATAATTTTTGTTACTAATCAATGACTACTTTGCAACAAATGTACGACCTTGAATAAAACATATAATCATGCCATGTGTATATATTTCGACCACTTAATATATGTGACATTTCAACTTATTTGTAACTAATATGCAATTGTATTTCAACTTAAAATTTGAAATTTAAATATCTAAAATTTAGGTAGGAAACCTTTAAACAAGTGACACATGGTAGTATATCAACAGATCTACCCCAATGCATCAACAACCTTCATGCACTTATGTTTATTATCAAGAAATTCAAGATGAATTTTTTTTTATAAATATTTTTATTCAAAAATTTTGTGTATTTTCTAATATTTTAGTGATGCAATTTTCATATCATGTGTTATAACTAATTATTATTTTTGTTTAATTTAGAACTAAAATTAAAAGGTTGTTATAAGTTATATTATTTATTTAAATAATTTGGAAATTGAAGGCTTTCGTTTTTTATTTTGAAGTTGAAGATTCTTGTTCTTGTTCTTCGAGAGGTTGAAGGCTTTTGTTTTTTCTTTTGAAGTTGAAGATTCTTGTTCTTGTTCTTCGAGAGGTTGAAGGCTTTTGTTTTTTCTTTTGAAGTTGAAGATTCTTGTTCTTGTTCTTTGAAAGGTTGAAGGCTTTTGTTTTTTCTTTTGAGGGTTGAAGATTATTGTTCTTACTCTTAAAGAGGTTGAAAGTTTTTATTTTTTCTCTTAGAGGTTGAAGGTTCTTGCTTTTAAAGAGGTTGAAAATTTTATTTTTGCTTTTGAATGTTGAAGGTTTTTATTGTTTCTTTTGAATGTTAAAGGTTTTTACTTTACTTTTGGATGTTAAGGTTATTGTTTTTACTCTTAAATGTTCATAGTTCTTATTTTCAATTTTAGATGTTGAAATTTCTTACTTTTACTTTTGAATACTAAAGTTTCTTACTTTTGTTCTTCGATGTTGAAAGTTTTTGCTCTTACTCTTAAGTTTTGATTCTATTTGCAAATGTGTAAATTATAATTTAATTTGTATCAATGTTTTATATGTTGCATTTTAGTGACAAATAAGTTGCATGTTAGTGGCAATATAGTTGTAAATTAGTGTTATTCAAATTGAAGGGATTATTTACATATTTTTTACATTACAATGTTATGATATGCTATTGATTTCATTTCACATGTGGAACTAAATGTTATAACATGGCAGATTTTAAGTAGATAAGGTGTTTTAAAAAATTGCATGGCTCAAGCTCCATTTCAACAAAAATAGAAAACAACATTGATTTATAAAACATAATGTTTTAAATGACAATATTTGATTGTTGTGGGTCATCATTTTTATGATTTAACCTCTTTTTTAGATAGAGAAAATGTTTGTTGTATATAGCTTGGGCGTTATGTTTAAATTCCTAGTTAAATTATATTTTGATAAAAACATTTTTTAATTTTTTTGTAATGTATTCTTCATCATGGAATGTAAATGTATTTAAAGTTTCAAATCCATTTCATGTTTATAAATAATGATGTCCAATGCAATTCAATATTATTTATTATAATTATGACAACATGATAATGGTTGTGTGAAGTTTGGATAATTGCATTATAAGTTGCAATTTAGTTGTTTAGTACTACTAAAATCAACTACCATACAATTGCTTTGAAACCCAAATTTAAGCACCTAGTTGCAAATTAGTCACTAAATCCTTTATTTTCATTCCATCTTTAGTTGTAAGTTAGTTGTAAAGGATAAGAACAAAATTCATTGTTCAAATGGATGAATGAAATAATGAAATAATGTATTTGTAAGCTAGTTGTAAAATAGTTGTAGATAAGTTTTAAAATATAATAATAATATTCATTCATTAAATGGATGAATGAAATGATTAAAGATTATATTCATCAAAGTAGTTGTAAAATAATTATAAATAAGTTGCAAAAGGTATTAACATATGTCATTTGTCAAAAAATGGATGAAATGCCACATTGGCATTTTGTTCACCATGTTAGAATATGTGTGGGAATTTGATGTGGATATTAGTTGCAAAGAAGTTGCATATAATTGCATGTGAATTGCATTGTATATACGATATTATATATGACATAGGGTGTCTGTTGTAACTTGTTTGATAGCACTCAAGACTATATAAATACCATGAGTTGCAAATGTTCGTTACAATTGGAAAAGCCAATTGCAAGCCCAATTGTAAAACCTTATATTTTCTCATAATGCATGGTTTTAATTTTTCTTTTTTTAAAAATTCAAATTATAACCTTTATAACCACAAGGTTTCACCCCCCTTCTTTTCAAGAAAACTACTAATCCTTTGAAGTTTTTTTAAATAACTAAAATTATCGATTCTTAAATTTTAATAAAAATAAAAATAAAAATAGATGGTTACTAGTGAAAACAAAGTACCCACCCAAGTCTCATGCACACTACATACCTACTTGAAAATGATTGATGTTGAAGATGGTAGTAACATGTTGATGATGGTGGTAGCTTCATAAGTAGCTCAGATATCAACATGGTATGATCCTTAGTATTGTTATGCATACCATGTAACATATACCAACCAATAAAATACACATTTATGTTTACATATTACATACCTACCTAAGATTGATTGATGTATTTTGATTGATTGATTAAAATATTTGTTAAGGGCATATTCACAATCAAGGTACCCACAATTGTAATCTAACAAAAAAAGGACTGCAAATGACTATTTTGGATTTTTATTACACACATTATTTCATGGTTATAATGGATTGGTATATGACTATAATTAGAATGATGTCATGTTAATATAATATTAAAAAATCCAAGAATAAATTGGATATAATATAGATGTCTTTTGTGTCCTTTTAAATAACTTGAATCTTTGTTTTAATTGTAATTTTCATTTTAAAGGAATCGAAAGGAAAACATTAAATAATGCAATTGAATTCAATTTCATGGATAAGTAATGCATACATTTATGTTTTGTAATGTTCATATAATGCATTTAATTAAATAATATATAATATAAAAATATTAAAGACTACAAAATTTGTCCTAAAAGGGTAACAAAGAAAATGATTCCTTTTTTTTGCAATTTGGTTAATTTTTTGTATTCACTAGGTTTAGAATTTGTGGCCCCAAGTGTTGGCAATTTTCATGCAAAAAAAATATTAAATTATATATATAATTTTATGTATTCATTTTCTACAATTTTAATTTTTTACCAAAATATTTATACATAATTACATACACATGTGAAAAATCACCACCACCATGTAAGTTATCAAAATTTGAATTATCCAATATTTTTCACTTAAATCTATTCCATTAAAATTTTATATGTGGAAGATAACAAAAACAAAGTCCTTGAGTCTTGTGTTCAAAAAAGGGTACCTTGGATTGTGAACATGCCCTTAAAAGAGCTAGCCATTTTCTTTTTCAGTAGTGTAAGAAAATGGCAAAATATTAAATCAAGTGTAGTGGTGATAAGAATGAAATAGAGACATTTGATTTATAACTAGAACTAAAATTTAAAAACCTAAGGTTATTATGGAAGTTGAGAAAGAACTTATTTTAGTTTCATGGCCAAGTGAATGAGAAGCAAACTAATTATAATGCAAAACATTTTCCCTAAAAGTCTCATTCAACAAAATGTGCAAATCCATAGCAAAGGACATATTTTCAAAAGCAACAATTTCATTAGACTTACAAAGATAATGGAAACAAAAGAATTACAAATACCAACAAGCCTTATAAAATAGTTTGCAAAATTGCAAGATCATCATAACCTCCAATCATAAAGCTAACAACCAAACTACTTTACGCAAGAATATCATAGTGGTTTATTGCTCAAATCTAAGAATAAAATGTGGCAACATTTGGAAAACATTTTAGTGTGAAAAACTTTTGGTTATACATGCAATCACAAGAGGTAGGTAAGGATTTAAAGTAATGTGAAGCTTGTTTTTTAGAAATGATATTATGCTAGAGCAGAGAAACAATGCTCATCATCTACATTTCCTAGAACATGAACTACATCCATCTATGTGAGTTTAAGGTACTCATGGAAATAATAGGTTAGAACATGAGATTCATAAATTGTTTTCCAAATGCGAGCCAATGGATTTAGATCAAATAATGGTTCCATGGTAGCTTTGGAGTTGTTTTCCATACACAACTTGAACATGCCATGTTGAACATCAAGTTGCCAACATTCAAACAAAAGTGGAATTACAAAACTTGATTCACTACACTCTAACATTTTTGGTTCACAATACCAAACTCTCAATCCCTCTAGATGTTTAGGACAATTATCCTCATAGTTAGGCTACAACTAATATTGTGGATATACAACACCAATGGCATCAAGCGAAGCGCATTGAGGGAAATTGTTGTTCAACTCCTTGATCAACTAAGCAACTAAACTTGTGGACCAACATAATAAGCAAATAAAAAATAATCATTGACCAATAGAAAGTCCCAAAACTCAACATAAAAAATATTCAATCCATCTAAATCAAATTATAAGTAATTTGCAAAATTTATTTGAACATTTTGAATTCACATGTGAAATTAAAGGTTGAAAAGACTCCCAAGTCACAACTATTTGCATTTAAAAAATTGGGTTGTTATACATGGCCCAAAACCTTTCACCATCCATAATGAAAGCGAGTTGCTCACAAGAATCATTTGAGTTTGTCACTAACTACATGCGGATGTGGTCATGGCTATACTCCAACAACCCTTTAAATGTTTAGAACTCATCATTGGAAAACAATGAGCTTCCATCATTGCATAAGAAATGGGATTGCCCTTAGTAAATCTTTATTGCATCCATTAAATCACATATCAAAACATCCCATTGTTGTGCAAATTACACAAGATAGTCACTACTTTCCAACAAAAGAAAAATGTAGCACATTCCCATCATGTAGTAAGGATAAAAGAATAGGATCAAATGAGCTCACAAGTGCAACCAAATGAAACATCAACAAACTTGGAAAAAATGCAACCATGAGTTTTAAAACCCTAAATTGGAATTAGGTTTAAAAAAAATTGGAACCACTTTTAAATAAAAATTTAAATTAATATCAAGTCTGAAACAAATTACTTGCCACTCTTAAACTTGAAGAAACCAAAATTAGGGCTAAAATGAATTAAAACCACATTTGAAAGAAATGCAACCATAATCGTGTCTAAAATGAAATAATTAGAACCATTTTAAAACAAATGCAACCAAAAGCAAGCATGAAATGAATTGGACCCACTTTTAGGGCAAACCTTAAACCATAATTAGGTTTGAAATGAATTGGAACCAACTTTGAAACAAATGCGACCATAATCAAGTTTGAAATAAATTAGAACCACTAAAATCCAAAAAACTTTAAAATAAAAAATATGTTTGAAATAAATTAATTATCACATCTTAAACCTTAAGAAGCTATAATTAGGTCTGAAATGGATTAGAACCATCTTTCAACCAACCACAATCCATATCTGAAAAAGATTACAACTAGTTTTTATGTAAATGCAACTAGAAACTAAATCTGAAATAAATTGCAACAACATAAAAACCAACAATAATGCTAAGAAAAAAGGTAGTAAGGTACCTTGATAACTTGGTTGTTTATCATGTCTTTAGACATCTTGGCCAAAAATGGTTTATATTTTTAAAAAATTCTACATAGAAGTCAAGCAAGGATATCCAATGGGTTTTCACATTCATGAGTATTTTATGCCCCTTTGTTTCCATCATATTGATGAGCTTAGCGAATCCAAGGTGTTTTTTTGGGTTGGGAGTAAAGAAAAATGACAACTTTGTAGCAAATTTTTTATGTTATTAATTATTCCCAAGTTAAACAAGGTCTTGAATGCAAGGTTACATCTATGAACCATGCAATGAACCCTAATGGAAAATGGTGCATAGTTTGTATTGATTTTTGTTCCTTGGAATGTACTTACCACATTAGCCCCACAACAAAGGAGTTTCTATTAAGCTATAGAGGCTAGAATCAAACCTCCACCCTTTTGAATGGCCTCCATGCTCACAAAAATCAAATTGTTAGCTCTTACTCCATCAAAAACCTTTTGAAAGGAGGTCATCATGGGAACTTTCATTCAATTTTGCATCATGTACGCATGTATGAAAATGTAACTCCCAATATCCTTAATGCTCACCTCATCACATGTAAAGGCCACATAGTTAACAATAGAAACAATGATTATAATTGCATTAGTCACATTGGCATACATGAATTCAACTATCACCCAACTTTATGAGTTTGACCAATGCACTTTAAAGTTCTTAAGCATACCAATGAAATCATACAAAGCCTTCCTCTTCTTAAAGTTCTACTATAGGACATGAACCCAATTCCAACATTTGGAACAATGTTGCAAATTAGACCTTCTTCCTGTCCATCCCTAAGCAATCATGTTTGTTGACTTGTTATAAAATAATAAAAGGTGATAATATGTTAGAAAACATGGCTTGATTTCCTTTGTGTTAACAATCTTGCTATTGTACCATTCTCCTTTCTTGATTTGGAACTTTGATAAATCCTTTTCTACCAGGCAAGTCATACAAAATTTTCAATTGCATGCAATATTTTATACTTAACATGTATATACAATATCATCATACATTTTCATTCATCATATTCATGGAAGCCTGATTGCATATATGAGTTGAAATTATCTGCAACTAAAATGAACCCCTACTGTGAAATTTATCCATACTTTCAACCAATATTTTGTGACATATAGCAATTTTAATCTTATTTTAATATTACTTAATTTAGTAGAGATTATAACATAGTATGTCTATAAGTGGCATTTAGGTAGGATGTTGACATGGGGTGCTTAGATAGGATGTCGATCTATGACTTTTAGATAGGTGGGTGGTGGGTAGGTAGGTAAACAATTTGGGGTGATTCTATTTTATTTTGGGTTTATTTTTTAGGATCAAACTTATTTTATTAGTTCATTCCAAATGTCCCTTGTTTTTTTAATACTTTTAGTGCATATGATTATATATTTTGTAAACTTGAAAAGTAAAACAAACAATATGGGACATATTAGTTGCAACGATGTTGCAACTATTACCTAATAATTAAATGTTGTATTAACTTAATTTACCTACTAGTTATATTAAATATTATAACTAATAATAACTAATAAAGAATAATATCATGAACTATAATATTAAATTATTAATATTGACACTAATATATATTAATATAATTATAAATGTTGTAGTTATAATTAGTTGTAGGATAAAGTAATTAGTTACATTATTATTATTGTTATAGTTAATAGGGTAGGATAGGGTAGGCTAGCTAGTGTAATCTATCTTAAGTATACTAGCATAGGCCTATTTATAAATGATATATTAATTTAAGTAGATATATTGAGTATACTAACTAAGATATGTATAAATTTAAACCCTTATTTTTATGACATATGTTCATTTTGTACACCATTAGTTGCATGTTAGTTTCACACATAATCATATAATTCATTTTTTTTTGCATGTACCTACTATCACCTTACAAATAGTTTGAGTGCTTTTTGACTATATATTGACCCAAAAAAAGGGTTTGGTGGGCAGGTACATATACTCCTTAAAAACCTACCTTGGTTTTTCCTAGTGTATCCAGAGGACACCTTTAAAGCATAAAAAGGCCAGTGGACTTCTCAAAAAGCATAATAATGCCCCCAATGGAGTACTCTCACATTTCTGTCTTTTGGAAAAGCCAGCCCATTGGGCTTTTCTCCTGTGATACCTGGCGGGTACCCACCCGGGCATCATAAGAAAAAAAATTTACCATAAAACTGGATGAAGAAAAGTGAAAACATGTTGGTTTGGCTCAGCAAAATGGTTTGGGCCCAGCATTTTTCCGCATGCGGCAGAGCTTGGTTAAAAAAAATTGATACCTACCTAGTAGAGAGCCTAATAAATATATATATGGGTGTAATGAATAGGATGTGACTGCTTTTCTGCTGCTCCCTGTTTCCAATTTGGCGAATCATAATGATTGGTCCAGCTGGTTTGCTATTAGTAGTCTCCCACTTAAATTTGCAGTCGCAGTTTTGAATTTGAGGGGTGGGATTGAGCCCCCCAAAAAAAATAGGAGATAACTAAACTTGGATGTGAGAAATATGTTTTGCTGCAAGGTTACTTAAAGTAGTCAGCACCGTTGGAGCTACCTTACCCTATACCCTAAACCCTTGCCTTGGAGTGCCACGGAGGCATGAGAGTTCGCCCTGCGCAGAGTGCCCATGGCAGCTGCCTGACTGACTCGTCGCCTCATGTGACTGTGCTCCCGGGAGTTGCGCTTTGACGTGCTTGCTCGCGGGCGGGCGGCTTCCAAATTTCTTCGTTTTGCGGGAGAGAAGAGCTGCAGCCTCTTTTGCTGCTTCTTCCGTCGAGCTTCTTAAATATCTACACATATTCTCTCTCCACTAGTCTGCATTCTCTCGCTGACTGTGCAGCAGCAGCAGCGGGGATGGGCGGAAGGCACGCAAATTGTTACAGCGATCAGGATTCATCGACAACAACAGTGATAATAATATTCCCCGAGTGAGGAGGATGAGCTGGGGCTCTAAAGTAGCTGCTGCTAGGTGGTGGGTGGATGGGTGACTCATGCCAAGAAGCAAGCAAAGCAGTTCTGGATGTAGCCTAATTTTGGCTGCCCACACCCCAAGTTGTCAAGTCCACTCCTGTAGCTCAGTAGCTCAACAATATTTCATAAATCTTTCATATTTTATTTTTTCCCGTTTCTTGGGTTTTTGCGTTTTTGGGTGTTAGCTATAAATGCTCGAGCTCATCGATCATCTTCAGTCTTCTTCGTCTTCCCGCTTTACGTGTCGGTTAGTGAGATTGATTTGTGTACTTCAGCTTTGAAAGCTTTCGGAAGCTGCTTTCGAGCTCAGCTTTCGAACAGCGCTCATAATCTTTTTGCGACAAGCGCGATAATGCAACGTGCACTAGTTGTGCGTACGCAGGGGGGTAATTTTGATTGCAATCAGATCAGCAAGCTCGCTATAAATTCCGTTCTATTCCCAGGAGTTGCTGCTGTGTCGGACACCCATTCTAGAACTCCAGTGATCTCCTGTCCCTGTTCCCAGCTTGTGCTTACAGACGACGGATTTGCAGCACATCGGCGGGGAGAAAGAAAAAGCAGCTCTTCTTCTACTAGCTTCATCGGTAAGCTTCCCTCTTCAGCTTGTTCTTGGAAATCCGTTGCTGCCCAACATCTGCGTCTTCACACACTGTGTACAGCGGTTGTAGAAAGTGTTCTTCACATTTATAGCTGCTGATGTGTTTTTATACTCATTCTTGCTTCTCCATCACAGGGAAGACTTTGATTCCCAGTCGAACAACAACCCAGTTTCCAGCTTCAGTGCAGCATCTTGTTTCAGTTTCCACAACAAGAACTTCTGGATTTGCAATTAGGAACAGCATCATGCCTTCAACCGATCAACAGCAGAGAACGGCATCATCAACCGAGGGACAAGTTATCAAGTGCAAAGGTGTCCTGGATCCCAACACCTCTCTCTCTCTCTCTCTCTCCAGATTCATGATGTCTAGCTGCTGATAGAATTTAAGCAATTATGCATCTGCACCTTCGATCAGATCACAGCTCTGTTCACAAGAAGATGATATCTCTGATCAGAACCCACATGAGATGTTTGCAAGTTTGCAAGCTCTGCTGCATCAATTTCTAGTTGATCTGCTAAGAACAATTGAGCAGGTAGCTACTACCCATGAGCAGATTTCACAGAACTTTTTCCACTTTCATTGATTGTGATTAGGGTTTTTGTGTGAATTATATGTGTGCAGCTGCGGTTGCATATGCACCTAAAGAGCCATTGTCCTTTGAGGACATCCTTGTTGCTCCTCCACAAGCTGGTGAAGTTCGTGTCAAGATCACACACTCTTCCATCTGCCAAAGTGATCTCTATATCTTGTTGGGAAAGGTAAACATAAAATATTTTCCTGGGCCCTCACCACTTCCTCCTAACCCCTCGTAAAAAGAGAGAAACAGAAATTTTGGTCTTCGAATGTTGTTCCTAATTACTGGCATTTTGTCTGTAATTTTCCAGGATAAGAACCACCTCTTCCCTCGTATTGTGGGACATGAAGCTGCTGGGTAAGAGTGAAATTGGGTTTTCAGGGTTTAGGGATGCCAATTTTGTGTTGTGGTCAATCAAGCATGGGATATGAGAGTCCTTCCTTGATGCATACAATTTTTTTTTCGAGACATGATTGTAGAGCAGCAGCCCACTGCACTGACTGCTGATTTGCCATTTTGTGATGCTGCTGTACTAAGTTACTTGTGACCTCTGCAGGATTGTGGAGAGTGTCGGAGCAGGTGTGACCAGTGTACGGCCTGGTGACCATGTGATACCTGCATGGCTAGCAGATTGTGGCAAATGTTTCCATTGCAAATCAGGGAAGAGCAATTGCTGTGATGTGTTATTCCACCACTTTGATGGTGGTGTGATGCTGTCAGACAAGAAGACGAGGTTCACCACTCTAGATGGGAAGCCAATTTACCACTTCTTTGGAATCTCTACCTTCAGCCAGTATAGTGTGATGGAAGAAGCTTGCTGTGCTAAAGTGAACCCGAATGCACCTCTTGACAAAATCTGTCTCCTTGGATGTGGTGTTGCCACAGGTAATGAGTGATTGATGTATTGTCAAGTACATGCTTTTTCTCCATTCTCCACTACTAAGCTTGAGGTCTGCTGTGTGATTTTCCCATTTAAAACAGTTTCTTTTTGTGAATAGATTCTTTTTTTGGGGTTTTCAGGGATTGGATCTGCTTGGAAAATTGCAAAAGTGACGCCTGGATCAACTGTTGCAGTTTTTGGATTGGGTACAATTGGATTGGCTGTAAGTGTTCCCTGGATACTGTTGTAGACATATATCAGTTGTGAATCTGCCATGATTGCTTAATTTGCAATGTGTACTTCTTTCTCAGGCAAATCTTGCACTTGAAGAGTTTCTTGTGGATCTCCTCCCTCAACTGTGTCATCCTTTGTGTTTTTGCTCCAAATTGTGTTTTTTGGCTGCTCCAGGTGCTTCTGCTTCATGATTAATGAGAGTGAACCTTTGCTTTGCAGGTTGTGGAAGGTTGCAAGGCGGCAGGTGCATCTCGCATCATTGGAGTTGACATTACACCTGCAAAATTGGAACTGGGTATTTTCCCAGTTATTCATACATTTGACATGATACATTACTTCTTGGTGAACAAAATTTGATAATTGGGCACCAACTGCATATTTGTTATCCACACATGTAAATCTGCAAATGGAGCTATAACTTTATTATTACCATCAGGAAGCTGAAAATGTTACTTGATGATCATGTGTATGTGGGGGTGCAGGAAAAAAGTTTGGTGTGACCGACACTATTAATTCACTGGAAATCACCAAACCTGTTGAAGAGGTTAGTCAGTGCCCAGAACCAACTTGCTTTCTTTCTGCACAGTATGATTTCTAAGCCTCCTGCTGCAGAATGTTTTTCGATGGGCACCAAGTCTCATGTTGTAGATTTTTAATGGGTACTAAGTCTCACTCTGCTGCAGAATCAGTTATTGATGGGTTTCTGACAAGTGACAAGTTTGGTGGTGGTGATGGTGGCGGCAGGTGATTTCTGATATGACAAATGGAGGTGTCTGGTACAGCTTCGAGTGTATTGGCAAAAGTGGTGTTGTCACGTCCGCCCTGGAATCGACACAGCTGGTTTGTACCAGCAACCCACCACATCACTATCTTCAGATGAATGCTTGTGAACTAGCAACTTGACAAATTCAAAGAAGATTGGCAAAGAGCAATCTTTGTCTCTGTGTCTCTGCATGTGTCTACACAAGGACATCATGGCTGATTGATAATGTTGGAAGAATTGCAGGCAGGTGGTGTAGCAGTAATTCTAGGGCTCGCAGCTGATAAGGACAACGTGACATTCCATCCCAGCACTCTTCTGTATGGTCGCACCTGGACTTCGGGACTGTTTGGAGGATACAAAGGAAGAACAGATCTGCCTGGTCTGGTTGAGAAATACATGGATGGGGTACGAGATCAAAATCCCTCTTTTTTTTGTTACAAACTGAAAAGAGACCCTCAACTCAACACACACACACACACACACACATAAAGTTCAAGTGCAGTTTGATTCACAACTGCAACATGTAAGCTTGTTGTGCTTCTTTGAACAAGAAAAACATAATACAATAAAATCATTGACAATCTTTGTTTACGTTGGGTGGAATTCAGACAATCAATTTGGATCACTACATTTCCCACAAATTGCCCTTCTCCAAGATCAATGAAGGCGTGCAACTCCTGAAGGATGGAAATGGTCTTCGCACTGTGATGAACTATGATGAGTAATTGGAAGAAAAAAAAAAGACAAAAACAAAACAAAACAAAAACAAAACGCTTTGTGTTTTTGTCAGATTTTGGATCGCAACTGGGTGACGCTTTTGCAATTGCAGTATACAAAGAAAGACTTGTTAAAATGCATGTAGAAGGGTGTTACAACATTATTACAAGTCTCTCTTTTGTGAGTACCTCTGCAGCAGCAGCAGCTAGTTCATGGGTGCTGCCGATGTTTAAGTCTCATCATGGATGGTTTTATGTACTCTGAATCCTGAAATTGCCAAAAAACAAAAAAACAAAAAAAAAGTTCCAAAGAAACATAAAAAATTGTCACAATTGCCTACAAATTTGAAAGGGAGCTTCAGATTTTTACTACTTTGAGATTTATATTTGTGTACTTTCATATGTTGAAAATTGCCAAATTTGGCTAAACGTACTATGGACTATTGCCACTTGAGCAACATGTGGTATGGTATGGTGAATATTGAAAGGCCCCGGTTACCATTATGTGATGAGCTGCTTCCTTGGCCTAACTTCAAACAAGCAAGGCATGTCGTCACATAATGACATGATGATAAATATTCAACATCTTGAATGGGAAACACACATGGTTAGCATCATGGTAGTGAGGCCCATAATGACATGATATCCATAAGGATGATAAATATTCAACATCTCGAATGGGAAACACAAGTGGTTAGCATCATGGTAGTGAGGCCCATAATGACATGACATCCATAAGGATGAAAAATATTCAACAACTCGAATGGGAAACACACGTGGTTAGCATCATGGTAGTGAGGCCCATAATGACATGACATCCATAAGGATGATAAATATTCAACAACTTGAATGGGAAACACACGTGGTTAGCATCATGGTAGTGAGGCCCATAATGACATGACATCCATAAGGATGATAAATATTCAACATCTTGAATGGGAAACACACATGGTTAGCATCATGGTAGTGAGGCCCATGTGGATGTTTCCGAGTTATGACCACATGACCTTAGAATGTAGGGATGCTAAGGCCCGCTTTACACTACGAGTCAGGGCCCAAAAAACTGGGGGCCGATTTTAAGCGTGTTTTTGGCTTGTTGTTTGGCCTCAAGTTAGTAATAAATGCTAGAACATTGATGTCAGAATATTAATAAATGCTGAAACATTGGTCCCAAGGATTGCAAATTGGCCTCCCAAATTGCCCTAAACCCCGAATTCCAGGCCAAAAAGTTCAGCATTTATTAGTAACTTTGGGCAAATTGAAGAGAATTTCTCTACTTCAGCCTTGACTCCTAGTGTAATTTAGCCCTCGGGGCTGCTGATTTCAACTTTTGCACCAATAGAAATGCTTGATTTGGGTTGAACGTTGGCCCTGACTCATATTAGAGATATTAGAGTTTTATAAATTGTAGTTCCTTTTGGTAATGTTAATGTTGATTTGTGTTCAAGTTGTGCAAACTAACAACAATGAATCCATTTGAAGAGAAAA
>Ga0116231_10009228_pt1 | contig 16779 bp, 13 predicted proteins | sample S1TSphgellanicum_2_FD_89695 | JGI IMG/M metagenome (GOLD analysis project Ga0116231, IMG submission 89695) | Host-associated microbial communities from peat moss isolated from Minnesota, USA - S1T2_Fd - Sphagnum magellanicum MG | ecosystem: Host-associated > Plants > Peat moss > Unclassified...
ATCAACACGATCGAAAACGGGGTGTTTGTGCCGTCGACATACCTCGCGCTGAAACTGGCGCAGGCGCTGAAGATGAGCGTGGAGGCGTTGTTTTTCATACCGGACTGAGACCTGACGCCGCTTGGACTCAACCAACCTGGGCTGCCAAGAAAGAATCTTATCCGCTAAACAACCACGCCTAGTGGCTTTGCAACGGCTTCTCCAGTCTTACGTTCCTGCCTATACGATCGAGACAGGAGCGCCGCCCCCCATGAACCAAAGACGCGACGTGCCGGGCATTCGTCCGTATGACCACTCGGCCGGCGGTTGGGATGCGTTGCGCGCGGTGGCCGCCGCTCTGCGCCGCCAGCATGTGCCGGCGCGTGGGACAACCACCCTGCTCCGCAACAACCAGCCCGATGGGTTCGACTGCCCCGGCTGCGCCTGGCCCGACCCGAAACACACCTCATCCTTCGAATTTTGTGAGAACGGCGCCAAGGCCGTCACCTGGGAAGCCACACGCAAGCGGGTGACACCGGAATTTTTTGCGGCCCATAGCGTTTCCGAGCTGTGGGACTGGTCGGATTTCGCCCTGGAGGGCGAGGGGCGGCTGACCCATCCGCTCGCCTACGATGCCGGCACGGACCGCTTTGTGCCGATCGCGTGGGACGAGGCTTTTGCGCGGATCGGCACGGCCTTGCGGGCGCTGCCGTCGCCTGATTGTGCCGATTTCTATACCTCGGGCCGCGCCTCCAACGAGGCTGCTTTCCTGTTTCAGCTCTTTGCGCGCGCCTTCGGGAGCAACAATTTCCCCGACTGCTCCAACATGTGCCACGAAGCAACGAGCGTGGGCCTGCCGGACTCGATCGGCGTGGGCAAGGGCACCGTGACACTCGAGGATTTCGACCATGCCGACGCGATCTTTTCGATCGGCCACAATCCCGGAACCAACCATCCGCGCATGATGACCACGCTGCGGGAAGCCTCCCGTCGCGGGGTGCCCATCGTTGTGTTCAACCCGCTGAAGGAACGCGCGCTGGAACGTTTTGCCTCGCCGCAAGACCCGGTGGAAATGGCGCGTTTTGGCGCGACCCCGATCGCCTCCGTCTATCACCAATTGAGCGTGGGGGGTGACACGGCGGTGCTGAAAGGCATGATGAAGCGCGTTCTGGACCGCGATGCGGCCGATCTGGCCGCAGGCGGCAAGGGCGTGGTGGACCGTGATTTCATTGCCGCGCATACGCTGGGTTTCGATGATCTGCGCGCCGACCTCGATGCCACGTCATGGGAGGACATAGAGGCACAGTCAGGGCTTGCGCGCGCCGCGCTGGAAGAGGCCGGCGATATTTATGTGAAGGCGGAGCGGGTGATCCTGTGCTACGGCATGGGGGTGACGCAACACGCGCACGGCACGGCCAATGTGCAGCAGATTGCGAACTTCCTGATGCTGCGCGGGAACATCGGGCGCGAGGGTGCGGGCATATGCCCGCTGCGCGGCCATTCCAATGTGCAGGGCGACCGTACGGTGGGTATTACGGAAAAGCCGGGGCCGGCTTTGCTGGAGGCGATCGAGCGCGTGTTCGGCTTCAAGCCGCCGGCGGCGCATGGGCGCGACGCGGTGGCGAGCGTCAAGGCAATGATCGAAGGGCGGTGCCGCGCGCTGATCTGCCTCGGCGGCAATCTGGGCGTGGCGATGCCGGACCCCGCGGCGACGTTCGCGGGGATGCGGAAACTCGAGCTGGCCGTGCACATGGCGACCAAGCTCAATCGCTCCCATCTCTTGCTGGCAAAGCAAAGTTTTATTCTGCCGGTGCTGGGGCGCACCGAGCAGGACATGCAGGCTTGTGGCCCGCAATCCGTCACCGTGGAAGATTCGATGTCGATGGTGCATGCCTCGCGCGGCACGCTGAAACCGGCTTCGGAACATTTGCTGTCGGAGCCCGCGGTGATTGCGGGCATTGCCAAGGCGACCCTGCAGGGGCGCCCGCCGATCGACTGGGACGGCATGATCGCGAATTACGATGTTATCCGCTCAGGCATTGAAGCTGTGTTTCCGGATTTTTACGATTTTAATGCGCGCATTCATGTACCCGGCGGTTTTCGGCTGGACATTCCGGCCTCCCGCCGCGAATGGCGCACGCCCAGCGGGCGGGCGCATTTCCTGGTACCGGCGGGGCCGGACCACGACCAGCGCGCGCAGGACGTGCTGACCCTGATGACCCTGCGCAGCCACGACCAGTATAATACGACCATATACAGCCTGGACGATCGCTATCGCGGCGTGTTCGGACGGCGCGATATTCTGTTCATGAACGAAGCCGATCTGCAGGCGCGCGGCCTGGAACATGGTGACAAGGTGGATGTGGCTGCCGTGACCCCGGATGGTGCGGGCCATGGACCTGTCGTTCAGGGGCTGACGGCGATTGCCTATGACATCCCGCCTGGTTCCGCGGCCGCCTATTACCCGGAAGCGAATAGCCTGGTCGCCCTGGCCAATCACGACAAGCGGTCTGGCACACCGGCCTATAAGAGCGTGCCCGTGCGTGTGCGCGCGGCGGCGTGAGACGGGCACCACAAGGAAGGCGTTCTTTTTTGAAAAAAAGAACCAAAAAACTTTTGTTTATTGAGTCTCGACTGTTGCAACCAACGGATTCAAAAAATCAAAAGTTTTTTGCTTCTTTTTTTCAAAAAAGAAGTGCTTGCTTTCTGCCAGCGTTGATGAGCTTGCCGTTCAGGGCGTCTTCTCGATGCGTACAAGCAACAAGCCCTCGGCGATTTGGGCACCCTCGCGCACTGTCAGCTCCGCCACCGTGCCATCGAAAGGGGCGACCAGCGCCATCTCCATTTTCATCGCCTCCAGAACGAGCAGGCGCTGCCCCTTGGTCACGGCATCGCCTTGCGCGACGGCGACCGCGATCACCCGGCCAGGCATCGGCGAGAGGATCGCCCCGTCGCCCATGGCACCACCACCGGCATGCCCGGCGCGCGGCGCGCCAAATGGCCAGGCCTCGCCATCGAGGAACAGGACATGCTCGAAGCCCAGCGTTACGACCTGGCCGGGATGCGGGCCAAAATCTTTCAGTTCGACGAGATAGGGTTTGCCGGCAATCTCCACCTCGATCTGCCGGTTCGTATCGGCATTGGCACGGAACCCCGTGAGTGCCGTCCATGGCCCATCCGTGACGGCCGGCAGCATGGCGGCGGCGGCGGCCTGGCGCATGGCGGCGGACGGTTCCGGATTGCCGGCGAGGGTGCCGATGTGGCGCGCGATGAAGCCGGTGTCGATCCGGGCGGCGACGAAATCGGGGTGAGATGCGGCACGGGCGAGGAAGGCAGCGTTGGTGCGCACCGGCCATGCCTGCGTGCCGCGCGCAGCCTCTGCAAGCTTTGTTGCCGCCTGGGGGCGGGTGGCGGCATGCACGATGAGCTTGGCGATCATCGGGTCGTAGAAGGCACTGACGTCGCCGCCTTCCTCGACACCGCTATCGACGCGGATGCCCAGGGGGTATTGGAGCCTTTCGAGCTTGCCGATGGAGGGCAGGAATCCGGTGGCGGGGTTTTCGGCGTAGAGCCGTGCTTCCATCGCCCAGCCATCGATGCCCAATTGCGCCTGCCGCAAAGGCAGTTCTTCGCCGCCGGCGACGCGAAGCTGCCACTCGACCAGATCCTGGCCGGTGATCGCCTCGGTCACCGGATGTTCGACTTGCAGGCGCGTGTTCATTTCCATGAACCAGATGCGGTCCGCGCGCAGCCCCTCTGATGCATCCGCGATGAACTCGATGGTGCCCGCGCCGACATAATCGACCGCCCGCGCGGCCTTGACCGCGGCGGCACAGATCATTTCGCGTGTGGCGGCATCCATGCCGGGCGCCGGCGCCTCCTCGATCACCTTCTGGTGGCGCCGTTGCAGGGAACAATCGCGCTCGAACAGATGAACCACGTTGCCGTGCGTGTCGCCGAATACCTGCACTTCGATATGGCGGGGGGAAACAATGTATTTTTCCAGCAGCACGCGATCGTCGCCGAATGACGCGGCTGCTTCGCGCTTGCAGCTTTCCAGGCTTTCGGCGAATGACTCCGCGCGGTCGACCTGGCGCATGCCCTTGCCGCCGCCGCCGGCGACCGCCTTGATCAGCACGGGATAACCGATGGCATCGGCTTCACGCTGGAGCCGCGCCAGGGACTGGTCTTCGCCGAGATAGCCGGGCGTGACGGGCACGCCGGCGGCGATCATGCGCGCCTTGGCGGCATCTTTCAGCCCCATCGCCCGAATGCTCGCGGGCGGCGCGCCAACCCATACGAGCCCGGCCGCGATGACCGCCTCGGCGAAGGCGGCGTTCTCCGACAGGAAGCCGTATCCCGGATGGATTGCCTGCGCGCCGGTTGTTTGCGCGGCATCCAGAATGCGATCCTGCCGCAGATAGGAGTCGCGCGCGGCGGCGGTGCCGATGCATAGGGCGCAATCGGCCTCGCGCACGAAGGGCATGGCGGCATCGACGTCGGAATGGACGGCGACGGTGCGTATGCCGAGCCGGCGCGCGGTGCGCATGATGCGGCGCGCGATTTCGCCGCGATTGGCGATGAGGAGACTATCGATCATTGTGGTGCAGCAGGAAGGAAGGAAGAACCTTCTTTTTTTGAAAAAAAAGAAGCAAAAAAACTTTTGTTTCCCCGCTGCTCCCACGTATGGTGCATTTGCCTGTATCTTGCCGCGGGCGCAGGAATAAAAGTTTTTTTGCTTCTTTTTTTTCAAAAAAAGAAGAGTCTTTCTTCACTTCGGTCACATCCGAAACAAGCCGAACTGCGCACGCTCAGGGATCGGCGCGTTCAGCGTCGCGGAAAAGGCAAGGCCCAGTATGTCGCGTGTCTGCACGGGATCGATCACCCCGTCATCCCACAGCCGGGCGGTGGCGTAATAGGGGTTGCCTTCGTCCTCGTATCTTTGGCGGATGGGCGCCTTGAATGCTTCGGCCTGTTCGGGGGTCCAGCTTTCGGCATCGCGGTGCACCGTGGCCAGCACCGCGGCGGCCTGCTCGCCGCCCATGACGGAAATCCTTGCATTGGGCCAGGAGAACAGGAAGCGCGGCTGATAGGCGCGGCCGCACATGCCGTAATTGCCGGCACCGAAACTGCCGCCGATCAGCACGGTGATTTTTGGCACGCTGGCGGTGGCGACGGCGGTGACGAGCTTGGCGCCGTTCTTGGCGATGCCTTCGGCTTCGTATTTGCCGCCGACCATGAAGCCTGAGATATTCTGAAGGAAAAGCAGGGGTATGCGGCGCTGGCAGGCCAGCTCGATGAAATGCGCGCCTTTCAGCGCGCTTTCGGAGAACAGCACGCCGTTATTGGCCAGGATGGCGACCGGCAGGCCCCAGATGCGCGCGAATCCGCAGACAAGCGTGGTGCCGTAAAGCGGTTTGAATTCGTGCAGCTCCGAGGCATCGGCCAGGCGTGCGATTACCTCGCGCACGTCGTAGGGCGCGCGCACATCGCGCGGTATGATGCCGTAGAGTTCCGCCGCGTCGAAACGGGGCGGAAGCGGCGTGGCGATATCGATGTCGATCGCTTTCACGCGGTTGAGCGTGGCCACGATGTCGCGGAGAATTTGCAACGCGTGACTGTCGTTTTCCGCGACATGATCCACGACGCCGGATTTGCGGCCATGGGTTTCCGCGCCACCGAGTTGCTCGGCGGAGATCACTTCACCGGTTGCCGCCTTCACCAGCGGCGGCCCGGCAAGGAAGATCGTGCCCTGATCGCGCACGATCACCGTTTCGTCCGCCATCGCGGGCACGTAGGCGCCGCCGGCGGTGCAACTGCCCATCACGCAGGCGATCTGTGGGATGCCTTCGGCCGACATCTGTGCCTGATTGTAGAAGATCCGGCCGAAATGGTCGCGATCGGGAAAGACTTCGGCCTGGTGAGGCAGGTTTGCGCCGCCCGAATCCACCAGATAGAGGCAGGGTAGCCGGTTCTCGCGCGCGATCTCCTGCGCGCGCAGGTGCTTCTTCACCGTCATTGGGAAGTAGGCGCCGCCCTTCACCGTGGGGTCGTTGGCCAGGACCAGGCACTCTCGCCCGTGAACATGGCCGATGCCGGCGATCACGCCGGCGCCCGGGGCCGCCTCGTCATACATGCCGTTCGCGGCGAGCTGGCCGATTTCCAGAAAGGGCGAGCCGGGATCGAGTAGCCGGTTCACACGGTCGCGCGGGAGAAGCTTGCCGCGCGCGACATGCCGTTCGCGATGCTGCGCCGGGCCCCCGAGGGAGGTTGCCGCCACCTTGCGCCGCAATTCCGCTGCCAGGGATCGGTTATGCGCGGCATTGACCGCGAAGCTCTCGGATGACGGATCGATGCCTGAGGCGATCGCACTCATTGGGCGCAGTTTCCTTGGCGTGGGACGTGATCACGCGGCCGTTTCCAAGGGCGTAAGGCAAAGCGCTTGTGATGTAAACGTGCGCACGTTACACGCGTGGTTGGGGATGGGTGTGGCGTGAGACGCGGGCCGAGCGAGCCGTTCATTTAGCGGGCATCGTGGCGCAGATTGGTGCAATGCCAAAGCGCATTGCACCCTACGGCGGGTGATCAATCGCGGCAAATGTGTTTGCCGGCGGAAACGAAACGGCTGCGTGCCAAGGTTGCAGTGCTGCGAAGGAAGAAAAAGAAAGGGATGTGCGATGGTCCAGTTGAGCGGTCTTGATTTCGATCTGGGTGAGACCGGCGATGCGTTGCGCGACACGGTGCGGCGGTTTGCCGAGGCGGAGATCGCGCCGCGCGCCGCGGCGATTGATCGGGAGAATGAATTTCCGGCGGATCTCTGGCGCAAATTCGGGGATCTTGGCCTGCTCGGGATCACGGTGGAGGAGGCGTATGGCGGCTCCGCGCTCGGCTACCTGGAGCATGTGATCGCCATGGAGGAGATCAGCCGCGCATCCGCCTCCGTTGGCCTTTCCTACGGGGCCCATTCGAATCTTTGCGTCAATCAGTTGCGCCGGAACGGGACCGAGGCGCAGAAGCGCGCTTATCTGCCGAAATTGATCAGCGGCGAACATGTGGGTGCCTTGGCAATGAGCGAGCCTGGTGCTGGCTCGGATGTGATTGGCATGAAGGCGCGCGCGGAGCGGCGTGGCGAGAGGTATATTCTCAACGGCAACAAGATGTGGATTACCAATGGGCCGGATGCCGATGTTCTCGTGGTTTATGTCAAGACCGATCCGCAAGCGGGTTCGCGCGGTGTGACCGCCTTTATCGTCGAGCGTGGTTTCAAGGGTTTCGGCACGGCGCAGAAACTCGACAAGCTCGGCATGCGGGGCTCGAATACTTGCGAGCTCATTTTCCAGGATTGTGAAGTGCCGGCCGAGAATGTGCTCGGTGCGGAGGGCCGCGGTGCGGCTGTGCTGATGAGCGGGCTGGATTATGAGCGCGCGGTTCTGGCGGGCGGCCCGCTGGGCATTCTGCAGGCGTGCCTGGATGTTGTTGTTCCTTACGTGCATGAGCGGCGCCAGTTTGGCCAGGCGATCGGCGAATTTCAGATGATTCAAGGCAAGTTGGCCGATATGTATACGATGACGAATGCCGTGCGCGCCTATGTCTATGCCGTGGCGCGCGCTTGCGACAGGGGGCGCAGCACCCGCAAGGATGCGGCCGGCGCGATCCTGTTTGCGGCTGAACGCGCGACTGCCGCGGCCCTTGATGCGATCCAGATCCTTGGCGGCAACGGCTATATAAACGATTACCCCACCGGCCGCCTGCTGCGTGATGCAAAGCTGTACGAGATTGGCGCGGGAACGAGCGAAATTCGCCGGATGCTGATCGGACGAGAACTGTTCAGGGAGACGGCTTGATGGCCGTTCGCCTCACGGCCACACCATGCAGACGATGATGCTGTTTGCGCGTGCATTCACGTGCGAAATCGGCGCAGGAATATCGAACATGCGGCGCCTGGCGCGCCATGGGAGTTTTGGGCAATGTCCGCGGATCATGTTGTTATTTCATCTTATGCCCGCACGCCGATGGGCGGGTTCCAGGGCGTATTCAAGGATGTGAAGGCGACGGAACTGGGCTCGACCGCGGTACGCGAAGCCGTGGCGCGCGCGGGTGTTGGCAGCGACGCGGTGGACCGCATCTATATGGGCTGCGTGCTTGCCGCGGGTCTTGGCCAGGCGCCCGCGCGCCAGGCAGCCTTGGGGGCCGGGCTCAGCCTCGGCACGCAGGCGACGACTGTGAACAAGATGTGCGGCTCGGGCATGCAAGCCGCCATCATGGCAGCCGAAGCGGTTATGGCCGGAAGTGCCGATGTGGTGGTGGCCGGCGGCATGGAGAGCATGTCGAACGCGCCGTATCTGCTGCAAAAGCATCGCGCCGGCGCGCGCATCGGCCATGATTCCATCGTCGATTCGATGTTGTGCGATGGGCTGGAGGATGCCTATGACCGTGGCAGGCCGATGGGCGCGTTTGCCGAAGATGCCGCAAGGGAGTATCAATTTACCCGCGCCGAGCAGGATTCCTACGCGCTGCGTTCACTCGAGCGCGCGCAATCGGCGATTGCCGGTGGCGCATTCAGGCGCGAAATCGCCGGCGTGCAACTCGGCGGCAAGATCGCGCTTTCCATTGAGGTGGATGAACAGCCGGGCAAGGCGCGGCCGGACAAAATCCCTTCGCTGAAACCGGCTTTTGCGAAGGATGGCACAATCACGGCGGCCAATGCATCGTCGATATCCGATGGCGCCGCGGCCATGGTGATGACGCGCGGCAGCGTGGCCGAGCGGCGCGGACTGGCTTGCATTGCACGTGTGGTTGCGCATGCGGCGCACGCGCAGGAACCGCATCTGTTCACCACGGCGCCGGTGCCGGCCATCCGCAAAGTCTTGCAGCGTGCCGGCTGGCATGTGGGCGATGTCGATCTGTTCGAGGTGAACGAGGCTTTCGCCGTTGTCGCCATGATCGCGGCGAAGGAGCTCACTATTCCCGCCGAGAAGCTGAACGTGAATGGGGGCGCCACCGCGCTTGGCCATCCGATCGGCGCCAGCGGCGCGCGCATTCTGGCGACGCTGCTGGGGGCCCTGCAGGAACGCGGATTGAAGCGCGGTGTCGGCTCGCTCTGCATTGGAGGCGGCGAGGCCGTGGCGATGGCGGTCGAACTGGTGTGACGAGCGGCCATCCGTGAACACGCCACCGCCTATTTGACCTGCGCGGATTGGCGACCCCTGGTGGGCTCGAACCACCGACATCCTGCTTAGAAGGCAGGTGCTCTATCCAGCTGAGCTAAGGGGCCTTTTTCAATGCGTCCAGTTCTCCAACCGGCCGTATTTGAAATTGTCGGCATATATTTTTGGTGCCCGCACGCGGATCGCCGGCAGCTCAAGGTCGTAGGCGATTCCCGCCTTCTCCGCATAGGCCACCGCTTCCTCGCGTGAAGCAAAACGCAGGCTCACCTGTGTCTGCGTATTTCCGCCACCCACCCAGCCCATCAGCGGGTCCTGAAACTGCCGCTCGCTTGGCTCCCACTGCAACACCCAGTCATGCGTGCCGGCGAGGCCGGACTGCATGGCGGTTTTCGGCTGCTGAAAAATGCGGGCGCGCATGGCCTTGAAGAATGCTCCTTAAACCATCGTGGTCGGAGCGAGAGGATTCGAACCTCCGGCCCCCTGCTCCCAAAGCAGGTGCTCTACCAGGCTGAGCTACGCTCCGAGACCGGATGGACCATAGGGCAAGCCATAACCCAAGTCACCCGTGGCGGCGCTGTTGCCACACGCGGCCCGCCCTGACAACAGATGCAGCATGACCAGCGACCGATGACCGGCGACCGATGCGCATTCTCCATGCCGGCAATTTCGGCTCCAGGGCCAAGGGCGCCTTCCTGCATTCAGTCGCGGCCAAGCTCAGCCGCGGGCTGATCCGCGCCGGCCATCACGTGGTGGATTTCTCCGATCGCGACGTGGCGCGCGCCGCAACCCCCTTCGGCGCCCGAAAACTCGGCGTGCTGGGTGCCAACCGGGCACTGACCCGCCTGGCCCATGACATGCGGCCAGACCTCTTGGTGCTGGGGCATGCGGACACCATCGCCGCCGGCACCGTGGCGGCACTCCGCAAGGCGATGCCGGCGTTGCGCGTGCTACAATGGAACGTCGATCCGGTGTTCGAGCCCGGGAATCTCGCCCGGTTGCGGGCCAAGCTCGATGTGGTGGATGCCACGCTTGTTTCCTGCGCCGGCGAGGCCCTGGCGCCGCTGCGCCGCCCCGGCATGCGCCTGGGGTTCCTGCCCAACCCGGTTGATGTCTCGGTCGAGACGGGGCAGGCGCATTTGCGGGCAGTGCTGCCGTTCGATCTGTTCTACGCCTGCGGGCACCCGGCGCGGCCGCTGCGCAGCGTGTGCGGCCAAACGATCGATATGGAGCAGCTGCTGGCTTCGCTCACGCGCAGCCTGCCGGCGCTGCGCCTGCGGCTTGCCGGGCTGTTCGGCCAGCCGCATGTTTATGGCCACGCCTATCAGGCCGCGCTGGCCGAAACCGCCATCGGCCTCAATGTCAGCCGGCGCAATGACGTGGCGCTGTATAGTTCCGACCGGCTGGCGCAGATGGCCGGTAATGGCCTGGCCATCCTGATGGACCGCGCCACCGGCTACGGCCAGTTGTTCGGGCCGGCCGAGATGGCATTTTTTTCCTCGCTCGACGATCTGGCGGCGCAGACGCGCAAATTGGTGGCGGACCCCGCCTGGCGTTGCGCGGTGGCCGCCGCCGGCCGCGCCCGTTACCATGCGCTGTTCAATGAAACCGCCGTCGCGCGCTACCTGGTGGAGGTGGCCTGCAACGCGCACGACCCCAAGAACTACGCCTGGCCGACCCTGGTCGCATGACGCGCCTGCTGCCGTTCAGCCTTTTTGTGTTCATCGTCTCCGCCTTCGCTTTGCCGACGGAAGCCGCGTATTCGCTGGTATTCTATGTCTGCGTGATGCCGCTGGCGCTGCTTGCGCCTTGTTCCGGTTGGAAGATGCGGCCATCCGGCGTGTGGCTGGCGCAAGCGGTGATCCTATGGTCTGGCCTGACGCTGCTGTGGGGTGAGACAACCGGCGACCGCGACCTCCGCTTCCTGCTTGCTACGGCCGCGACCGCTGCCTTCGTCCTCGCGCTCTCGACTGTGCTGCGCGACCCGGCCTCTCGCTATCGCCTGGCAATGTTGCTGGTCTGCGCGGCTGCGGCCAACGCGGCCTTCGTTCTGCTGCTCAACGCACCCGCTTTGCTGCGAGGCGGCCGCATCCTCGGCTGGGGAGTCACGCGCCAGCCCATTCTCGGCGGCTCCGTCATGGCTGCCGCCTGCCTCACCGCCCTGTGGCGATGCAAGACCCCTCTCACCGCCGCGGCCTCGCTGCTGATGGCGGGCTTCGTGCTGGCGATGCAAAGCCGCGGCGCGCTCCTGGGGCTGGCCGGCGGCGCCACCGTGATCGGCTTGACCCGGATGCGCAGGCGCAGCCTTGCCGCGACGGGTGCCGTCGCGGCGCTGGTCTGGCTCGCACTGCCGCAGTTTGCCGCAAATCTGCTGGAGCGCGGCACGTCGCACCGGCTCGAAATCTGGTCGCAAACCTGGTCGCTGATCCAGGAAAGGCCGCTCTTCGGCCACGGGCTGGCGGCAAACCTGCCGTTCTCGCCCACCGGCTTTCCCCACAGCTTGTACCTGTCCCTGCTGTTCTATAGTGGTGCCATCGGCCTCGGGCTGTTCGCCGCGCTGGGCGTTTGGGTCACGTTGCGGTTGTTTCGCGCGGTGGGGCCGGAGCGGAGCTGGGTTGCCGCCCTCTGGGTCAATGCGCTTCTGGCCGGCCTCACCGATTTCGGCCAGGTCACCAAGGGGCCAGGCCCGCTCTGGTTCATCCTCTGGCTGCCCATCCTGCTGGCCCTCACTTTGCCCGCTACGCCACCCGCAGCAGCCGCGGCCCTTCCTTCAGCAGCCAGGTGACCGCTTCACGCCGATGCGGTGAGAGCGCATCCGCGAGCGCCCAGAAATCGGGGCCATGATCGAGATGCCGCAAATGCGCCACTTCATGCGCCACCACGTAGTCCTGCACAAACAGCGGCGCCATCACCAGCCGCCAGCAGAACATCAGCGCGCCGGCCGGCGAGCAACTGCCCCAGCGGCTCCGTGTATCCCGCACGCAAACACGCCCGGCCACCAGGCCCGCAGCCGCCGACTTGGCCACCGCTTGCCCGGCAAGCCGAAGCTGCGCCTCCGCGCGCAAGAAATCGCTCACCTTGCGCGGCAAGACAGCCGGGTTGCCGGAGACATGCAGAACATTGGCCTTCAGCCAGGCGCTGCGCCGGCCAGGCATGTGGCGGATCAGATGGGGCACCCCGTTGATCGGCACGCTGCCGCCATCGACCAACCGCGGCACGTTGGGCAGCGCCGCCAGCCGCGAGGCCACCCAGCCGGCATGCGTGTTGAGCAGCGCGAGCCCGGCCGCCCGCGCCGCCCGCGCCGGCAGCGTGACCACGACATTCCCTTGGCCAGGATCGATCCTAAGCGTGATCCGTCGCGCACGGGCATGACGCCGCCAAACCACATTGGCCGCCGCCCCATCCAGAACCAGCGTCTCCATGATACGAGTGTGAACCCAAACCTAAAGAATCAAAAGTTCTTTGCTTCTTTCTTTCAAGAAAGAAGATTCTTCTTTTTCTGAAGAAAAAGAAGCAAAAAGACTTTAATTCCTGCGCGCTTCTGCGGCCAGCAACGTGTTTTCCAGCAGGCAGGCGATCGTGAGCGGGCCTACGCCGCCGGGGACGGGCGTGATGGCGCCGGCGTGGGGCAAGCATTCTTCGTAGGCGACGTCGCCGACCAGGCGGCCATCGGGCAGGCGGTTGATGCCGACATCGATCACGGTGGCGCCGGGGGCGATCCAGTCGGCGCGCACCATCTCGGGGCGGCCGACGGCCGCGACCACCACCTCGGCGCGGCGGCATTCGGCGGCCAGGTCGATCGTGCGGGAATGCGCGATGGTGACGGTCGCATTTTGCGCGAGCAGCAGGCTGGCGACGGGGCGGCCGACAATGGCCGAACGGCCCAGCACGATGGCCCGCGCGCCGGCGAGCTTCACGCCGGACAGGGCCAGCAGCTTCATGACGCCCCGCGGCGTGCAGGGCGTGAGCACCGGCAGATTATCCTGCAAGCGGCCGACATTGAGGGGGTGGAAGCCATCCACGTCCTTGGCCGGATCGATCGCCTCGATCACCGCGCGGGCGCTGATTGCGGCGGGCAGCGGCAGTTGCACCAGGATGCCGTCCACCGCCGGGTCGTCGTTGAGGTGACGCACCACGTCCAGCAGTGCCGCCTGAGAGGTGTCGGCCGGCAGCCTGATGGTGCGGGCATCGAGCCCCGCTTCCCGCGCCGCGCGATCCTTGCTGCGCACATAGACGGCGCTGGCCGGATCCTCCCCCACCAGCACAACGGCGAGGCCGGGCTTGTAGGGCAGCGCCTGGGTGCGCCCGAATATCTCGGCGCGGAGGGCGGCGGCGAGCGCCCGGCCATCGAGATTGCGGGCGGTCAAAACGCCCCGCCGCCCACGATGACACGCTCGATCTGCTCTAGCACCGGTATGACCACATACTGAATGAGTAGCAGAGCGATCAGCGGGCTGAGATCGACGCCCCCGAAACTCGGCAGCACGGAGCGGATAGGCCGCAGCGCCGGTTCGGTTACCTTGTAGAGAAAGTCGGAGATCGTCCAGACGAACCGGTTGCGGGTATCCAGCACCCCGAAGGAGATCAGCATGCTGACGAGCGCCGCCAGGATGATGGCCCATTTGTAGAGGTTAATCAGCACAAACAGCAGCGAGAACAGGTTAAGGATAATGATCAAGCCGGCCTCCGGAACGGTGGCGGCAAGCTAGTCGCGCGGCCGCGAGGGGGCAAGGCGCGGCCCGCGGCAGGTTGCGGCTTGACGGCGCCCCCGGTGCCGAGCATTTTCCGCCGCCTGCACGGCGGGGCTGTAGCTCAGTTGGGAGAGCGCCTCGTTCGCAATGAGGAGGTCAGGGGTTCGATTCCCCTCAGCTCCACCACCCGCCCGTGCTATAGCGACTTGATGTTGCTGCATTCTGTAAATCTCTCCGCGTTCAGCCCACAACTCAGCACACAAAAAGACTGCGAATCGCGCATGATAACGGTCCTTCCCGCGTCTTATGACAGCGTGCCCTGAGCATCGGGGCGCAAGAAAGGCGCGCCAGATCGCTGTCGGGGAAGGTTGTGCCCGGAAACTAATAGGTTGCCAGGATACGCCGTATCTCCGCTTGATCGCCTGTGACTGTCAGCGCCAAGGCCAGCAAAATGCGAGCTTTTTGTGGGTTCAGGTTGTCGGCGGGGATAATACCAAGCGCGCGCAGACGGGCTCCGTCGAGCGCGTTGCCGCTGCCGGCTCTGGTGGATTGCAACACGGTGATGCCTTGCGCTACCGCCTCCTTCAGTGCCTCCGTCTCCGCCGGCGTGGTCATGCCCGGGGCGAAACCGGCTGAGATAATCCCCTTGGCGCCAGCGGCGATAAAGGCGCGGATCGCCACGCCATCGGCACCGGCGAAGGAATAGGCGATGTCAACGCGCGGCAGCGCTTGCAACGTATTTAGGTCAAACTCGGTATCCGGCGCATGGCGTCGTTCGGTTCGGCGATAGTAGCGCACATGCGCGCCATCGATCTGGCCGAGCACACCGAAATCCGGCGTGCGAAAGGTGTGTAGACGGAAGGTGGAGGTTTTGGTTACCTCACGTGCAGCCTGGATTTCATCATTGAGCACCACCAGCACGCCGCGGCCGCGAGAGGCTGGACTGGCCGCGGTGCGTATCGCATTCACTAGGTTCAGTCCTGCATCGGTGGACAGCCCGCTGAGCGGGCGCTGCGATCCCACCAGCACCACAGGAAACGGCACTGTCAGCGTCAGGCCCAAAAAATACGCCGTCTCCTCCAACGAAGCCGTGCCGTGGCCGATCACGATGCCGGAAAGGTCAGGATGCAGCTGCGCCAAGTCGGCGCAGGTAGACCATAGATCTTTCCAGGCTCGGAAATCTACGCTCGGGCTGGGGACGGCGGAAAATGCAACCTCGATTATCGTGGCCACATCGTGCACGCTGGGAAAGGCGTCGAGGATTTCCCCCGCCTGCAACATGGTGTTGTTGGCGGTATAATCCTCGATATCCAGTGGGCCAGTGCCGACCGAAGATATCGTGCCGCCGGTGCCGATAAACGCAACTTTTGGTTTCATGCACTCCATCTCTCATTCAAGGGCGACCCGATTGGGCCATCCAGATTGGAGCGTACACATAGCCGCTTGAGTTGGTTTGCCCGTTTGGGCGGAAGGCCCGAGTCTGCCGTCATGTCACGCCTTACCGGCACGGCAGGCCATCAGCTTCTGGATACGCGTGCCGAAAGCATCAAGCCCGGTGAGGAAATCATCGAACACCAGCATGATGCCCTTGGTACCTTCAATGGCCGCGGCCTCATCCAGCATCGCCGCCACATTGGCGTACGATCCAACGAGCGTGCCCATGTTGAAGTTCAGCGCTCCTTCAGGAAGGTTGATGCGCCTGGCGGTGGAGGTCGCGTCGGCGGTCTTGTCGGCCGCTCCCTGGTCCGCCATCCAAGCAAGGGCCGTTGCATCGGTCCCGTCCTTGTAATGCTGCCATTTGGCCTGCGCGATCTCGTCGGTTTCATCGGCGATGATCATGAACAGCACATAGCTGCCGACATCGCGCCCCGTCGCCCGGGCGGCAGCCATCAGCCGCGCATTGCTCTCCGCATAGGCCACCGGCGTATTGACGCCTACGCCAAGGATAAAGTTGTAATCGGCAAACTCGGCGGCGAATTGCATGCCCCTGGGGCTTTGTCCCGCGGCCACCACGCTGATCGGGACTTGCGGACGCGGACTCAGCACGCAATCCTGCATGCTGAAATAGCTGCCTTTGAAATCGGAGTGCCCGGTGGTCCATAGCTCGCGCATGATCTGCACATACTCGCTGCCGTAATCATAGCGGCGGGCAAAATGCGCGTCTCCCGGCCACAGCCCCATCTGCTCATATTCGGCCTTTTGCCAGCCAGAGACGATATTTACCCCAAACCTGCCATGCGAGATATCGTCGATGGTGGCCGTCATGCGCGCAACGATGGCCGGCGGCATCGTCAGCAGTGCCACCGAGGCGTAGAGCCTGATCTTGCTGGTGACAGCGGCGAGCCCTGCCATCAGTGTGAAGGATTCCAGATTATGATCCCAGAACTGGCTATCGCCGCCAAACCCGCGCAGCTTGATCATGGAAAGCGCGAATTCAAGCCCATAGGATTCAGCTTTTTGCACCACCGCGCGGTTTAACTCGAAACTCGGCATATATTGCGGCGATGTGGTGGAAATAAGCCACCCGTTGTTACCAATTGGAATGAAAACGCCAATATCCATGATGAGGGTCCTTACAAGGGTTTTAGTGTCTGTCTGGGAAGATATGTTTAATTGCCAATGCCTTTTGGAGTTCTGAAGAAGAAGAAAAAAGGTCTTGTTTTTTGAAATAAAGAAGGAAAAAACTTTTGCGTCTTCAGATTAGGTGCTGGAGAAAGGTCTGAGACAGTTAAACAAAAGTTTTTTGGTTCTTTTTTTCAAAAAAGAACATTTTGCCTTCAAATCCTAAATCGGAAGAGTGGCACCAGGCTTGCGGCCGTGAGCACCACCGGCAGCAGCGAAAGACTCAGCACCACCCCCAGAATTGCCTGCGCGGATTGCGCGCCGGCACCGCCATGCGAGCTCACAAAGCCCATCAGGCTCAAAAATGCGCCGGTAATCGCTGG
>Ga0116231_10009229_pt1 | contig 16779 bp, 15 predicted proteins | sample S1TSphgellanicum_2_FD_89695 | JGI IMG/M metagenome (GOLD analysis project Ga0116231, IMG submission 89695) | Host-associated microbial communities from peat moss isolated from Minnesota, USA - S1T2_Fd - Sphagnum magellanicum MG | ecosystem: Host-associated > Plants > Peat moss > Unclassified...
AATAAAAAAAAAAAAAAAAACACTAAATTATCAACCTTGGCTTAGATTATTGTTCACTATTGTAATTTCAACAATTTTACGAACATGTACCTAGTTGTTACATTGTTAATAGATAATTCATGTTCACAAGTTGTTAACCTCCACCTCATGTTGTTACTTCTTGATGTGCCTTTATTAAGTAATGCACTTCCTAACCTTTTGTTTTGACCATTTCTTGTTGTAAAACAAAAACATTATTTTGAGTTAGAAAAAAATAATTCTAAAAACATGTTAGGAAAAAAATTTGAACTATTGAAAAAAAATCAAGTTCTAACCTCAAGCTACTTATTATAGCAAGAAGAAGATTTAAGACATACATGATGATGATAATGACATTGGTGTCTATCCTCCAATGTCAGGCGCAAGGTGGATTTTTTCCTCACATTTTTTCTTAATTGTTATTTTTCCCTTGAGAACTAGAAAAAAGATGTTAAAGGTTTCACAATTAAAGATTTTAATTTGATTACATATTAGAAAGTTGAGGTTGTTTTGAAGAATGAAGGTGGTGGTGTCCTTACCATGGTCAAGAAGGCTTTTCTTAGCAAGCCTATAATTACACTACAAAGTTAAAGATCAAACTCAAAAGAAAATCACAATTTTCTCATAGAGCATGATCAACCATAAAATCAAAATTATAAACCAACAAAACAAATTTATGAAGCCAAGTGTGTTTTCATAGAAAGAAATGACAACTATCCTTGGAAAATTGGTGAGTGGAGCCACACAAAAAGGAATACAAACTCAAAGTCTTTTTGCATTTGGTGGTTTGTGACTACAAGTACATAGTTACAATCATCCTATAAGCCCAAACTCTCTCAAAGATCAACCTTGGATTTCCTTTTCTTCAATGGGTCATCCCCATGAAAGACTTTTTCATTCATATTTATCACCTCACACTTCGATTTTTCATTTAAACCACTCACTTTTGCAAAAACACAAAACACAATATGAAATTGGTGTGATGTCAAATTTAAGTCAAAATTCCAATTTTTGACCTTTTTTTTAGTTCAATGAAATTTCATATGGGTTTTAGGAGTCATCCATAGTTTTGTTCAAATTGAGGGTTCCCATTGGGTGTAGTCACACCAATAGAATTCATAACAAGTGTAACTAATGCTTGATTTTTCATGGATTAAAAAAATTGTACTAATGTTACAAGTCTTTGATATCATTACGTAATAATGCTTTTAATTATAGTGATGATGATTCATCAAAACTAGTTTAGGCATGATAACTTAAGGTTCCATAAGTCTCCATTAAAGACAATTCCAAATTGAAATATGTTTAACCGATTCATTGGAAATTCAAATGGAAAGGTGTCTTTTTTAATCTACGTATTTTCAAAGTATTTTTTCAATATCTTATACATGAATTTACATCCCATTTCTTTTCAATTGAATTTGAATCAACCTTAAGAATTTGCATTCAATTCACTTCAATTCAATTCAAATTGCATTTAATGTCATTCATTCAATATTTTCATTTGAATAGAACTTAAATTTCACAAAGTCAATTGATTATTTTCATTTGTTGATCTTTGCTAATATTGTGTAGTGGCACAAAGCCCAAGTATATTATGGAAGCACATGAAATAATTTGGATTGAATATATTGAATATAGATTACTTAAAAGCATTCTAAAACATTGTAACTACTACATTCATTGTTTTTTTCATTTTTTAGAGGATTTGAAATGCATTCAAAATGACAAAACCATATACAATAATTATTTACATGCCTTACAAAATTATATACTATGTCATGTTTAAAAAATTGTATATTTTTTACCACTATAAAAATCATGAATTTTTAATTCATTCCCTTTTGTAACCAATTGTAATCAACCATAGTATATTGGCAAACATTCCCATTGTTTTTAAAATAATCAAAAGGAAGTAAAATATATAAGGAATTTACCTTGTCAAAGTTGAATGTAAGTAGATTGAAAATTGCAACAAAACCCATGATAAAAAAATTATACATTTAATTTTTTTACATAAATGATTAAACATAAGATAAATTTTCACTATTATGTAATAATTTTCAAATTTTGCATTGTAATCGTAGGTTTAGTGGTATGTAGGTGTGGTGGGTGATCATGAAGAATCCCATGTCGCTTTACATGCGTCTAGGTTTCACTTGGATGAAGATGAAGAAGTGCCATTTAGTCAACCACTAGCAAAGGTCCCAATGAAGGAAACATTACCATGAATTATTACATAATTACTCCATTTGAACACCATGGCCACAAGTTACCATTGGCATTTTGTAAAATATTCAAAAAAAAAAAAAAAAACATGTGATGCAACTTATACCTAACCTTGTGTGGAAACAAATATATGGAGATGATAAGATGACTTGTTTTGAAACTATTGTCCAAGAGTACATTTGAAGGACCAATTTCAAGACATTTTGAAAGAGTTGAAAACCATGAAATCCAATGATGATGGAAGTGAAAAAGATGTTTTGTAGAATGACAAGGTCATGGCACAATTGAAGGCCATGAATGGGCATACCACATGTAACATTTTCAAAAGATGGCAAAATGTGACTCACAAAACATTTACCCAATTTGTAATACCTAGGCCCCATACTCTTCCTATGGTCTATGAATTTGTAGATGAACTACCATTTCCATCATCTAGCTTAAACCCTAGCTTGGCATGTATTCCAAGTGGCAAGGCACAAACAAAAGCAAAAATGTTGCAATTGCAATCTAACATCACCATGGCACATGAAATGGTTCAAGACACCAACATCAACCAATATCACCATGGCTAACAACATTGCCAACATCATTATAGATGAATTTCATCCAATTTTCATCCACCATCAACTTGTAGTTAATTTATTGTTAACTTGTAGTTTATAGTTAACCCATAATTTATTTATAGTTTACTTTTAATTCACTCTTAGTTCATTTGTAATTTACTTTTAGTTCATTCATAGTTGACTTTTATTGAATTCATAGTTCATTCATAACTCACTTATGATTAGGAAGGTTTTGAAGAAGTTTCTTTGAATGATGAACATATGGAAGCTTCCTTGGAAGCTCTTTTGAGTTCTAAGTCTTCAAAGGGGTTACAAATAAATATAAGACCCTTGTTACCTTTTATCTATTCAACATTGGTCAATTTAAAGTGCATTCTTGCACCATATCATTGTTTTTTTTTTTCCATTTCTCATAATAAAGTTATATAAAATTTATGTCTTGCATACTTTATGTCTTATTTGATTTTCATGTTCTAATTTGGACTTAGAATTAGGCCTATATTTGTCATGCAATCACATACTTGTTCATGGTTGTCCAATGATTAATTTTAAAGGCTTCAAAGCCTTGTTCCAAATGCTGAATGTAATGAAAAATATTGGAAGAAAACATTGGACTTAATTTTTTGGTTGGGGAATGGCAAAAATCATGCATGGTGTGTTGTTGGATGCCACAAAAACCACATTTGTAACAATTGCCTTGATTGGCATTTATGTAGATACAATCAGAACAATTAACAACATACTAGTTGTGAATCCATTTGTACATGTTGCAAACTTGCAAGAAAATTCCCATTATCTTTTGTGTTGAAACAATTGGTGTTTCTGCAACATCTAATAACATATTTGCATTGTTGCTTAGAATTTTGTTAGATTTTGGTGGATTAAGGTTATGAGTGTTGGGAAGCAAGTTGGTCAACATGGGGTGCAACGATAGTAATATGTTCTAGGACCATTGATTTGGTGTTACATTGCAGTTCAAACATAAACTTGTTCCCTTCCTCATTAGAATTCATTATTTTGCTCATAAGACAAATTTGGCAATGGTCACTTTGTTAGAAAATTTAGATTTGGTGAAAATGTTAAAGGGTTTACTACAAGCTTTGTATGTTTTCTTTGTGCATAGTTCAAAAAAGTTTTAAAAACTTGTTGACTTAATCAATACCAAGGGCAACAAATTGTTCTAGAGCATCAAAATGTTTTGGATCTTTATCCTTTCTCCAACAAAATGCATGTATGTAGAATATCACTAATTAATTATCAAGATTCTTGTCGAAAGTTCCTAGAGCAAGGTTACTTCCAAGAACATGCATACTCTATGTGACATTGAGTTCATTCTTGGGCTCCTTTGTATCCTTCCTATGCTTGAATGTGTCCATGTAATAATCAAAATTACACAAAGCTGATTTTTTATGTGTGATTTTGTGAAGTCTATGAAGTTGGCCCAACAAAATTATACTAACTTTACTATGATCCTTTTATCAAGTATGAGGATTTGACGTTTGATGATTTGCAATTTAGTTGACACTTTAATTAATGAAAGCCTTCCCTTGAGTTGGTTTTCTTATCTAAATGGGGGAGAGAATGTGTCTATCTTGCATTCACATTTCTTAACCACAAGTACCCTATCTATCAATCTCATCTTGGTGGTGTTGACCTATTATTAAGGATGCCTTTAACTAAACCATTAGCAAAGTTGAAGAGTATGTGAAGGCATAGTTTGAAGATTTAATAAAAAATTTTGAACACCACTTCTTAGAACATGAAGTAATGACAACCTTGGGTGTGGTGTATCCACAATTCTAGGCTACAAATGGTTAGGATGGAAAAGAGAAATTTCAAACTCATTTGAAAGTGTTGAAGGCCACATTTTGTGTGCCTCTAAAGGTGGCTAGTGAAATTGGAAAAAAATTCCTTACCTTGTTATTAAGTAAGACATTTGACATGTAATGTTTTTATTTCAGTGGGGAAGTTGTGATAGTTAAGTCACTATCATACATACTACTATCGATGACCCCTAAACATGTGTGAGACTAGCACTTTTGTTCATACCGGTGTGTGTTTTTGTTTTTTGTTTGTTTTTTTGTCTCCCCTTGTTTGGTTCTTTTTGTGGCTTCCTGAGGAAGTGTTAGCCTTGTTGTTTCTTCTTCATCGTGAGAGTGGAGATTTCTCTATTCTTATGAAAGATATTTTTATTTCAAGATGACCATGGTGCATAATGCAAAAATAATTATGCAAAAAGACAACCAATTGAACCTAGTTACAAAGATTTGGCAAAAAATTGTTGCATTTGCCATCCTCAACCATTGGCTCTTAGAATATATTAAATTGGCTAAGATCACTACTATCCCAGTGCTTGGTTATATAAAAAATGTACAAACATTTAGCATTGTAAATTTTATGAAGAATGAATTACGGAATGAATTTAATGCACACTTAAGTTAGTGCACTAGATTCAACAATCAATGTTTTTTCATCATGCAAATTTTCTCGTATGAACAAGCCATTATCAAGTGACTTGGCAAGGTTCAATATTGTGTAGATGCATAGGTGGCAACATGCATTGTCTTGGAGGTTTTGCAAAGTGAAGATCTAATGGCAAATCACATCTAAAGGCCATAATTTTGATGTCTTTCTTGCTTATATAAAATTGGATTTTTTTGGGTTCTAATCTTGCAATTTTCTACCATCTCTCCATTTTATTTTTCATTTTGTGGTTGTTTATTGTATATGTTGTGCAATGTCTATGTTTATGTTTATCCAATGTGTTTTTATGGTTTTTATCATTTTTTCTACAAAGGAAAAATAGTAAGTTCATTCAAGCTCATTGCTCATGTGAATGAACTTACACAATAGCAATAAGAAAAAAAATGAGGTTAGGGATTTTTCTTCTCCTCAAAGTTCAAATGCATGTTTTTTTTGTTTTTTGGTGAGAAATTGGAAAGTTAATAGCTTGGCTTATGACTTGTAATTGTTAACAATCCTTTGTGGTTTTTGTTATAGGATTTGTTGCAAGTTTGGCAACAATGGTAGATTGCAACTACTTCACTTACAAGTCTCAAGAGTTTCAAATTAACAAGTTTCCACTCTGGGTTGGTATTTTGTTCATGACCACTAGGATTGAAAACATGTAATTTTTTCAAGAAACATAGGTGTTGCATCTTCAAGCATATATGCGAGATGAATGTGTTTGCAAATTCTTTGAGTTTGTTCTTTCGTTGGGATTTGGGTGTAAAGTAGAGCTTGAGCCACAATGGGCAACACTGTTTTTGAGGGCTGGGGTTCAAATCCTCTTCAAACTACTTAGGATTTAATTTGGGTGAATACTAGTGGACTAATATACTTGGATGTTAATTTTGTAGATATATCATGCTCCAATTCTTAAAATTCCAAAAGATTTTGACATGATTTGAGTTACGGTGTTGGCAATTTTTACTTCTTCAATGGATTCATCTAATTGTCTATTATTTGGTAGATGGAACAAAAGTTGGAATGCAGCTTGCAAGAATTTTGGCAAATTTGATAAGTATTTTCAAATCCCATTGCAAGTTTGCAACCCTACCTTCATTTTCTTTCATAAGTATTAAAATTCCCAAAGCAACTTTTTAAAATTTTTATAAATGTGATTATAGGTTGTAGCTAGTTACCAATGGTGTTGATTCCAAATCATAGGACTCAACTAAAGCCAACATTTTGATTTAGCAAGTGACCATAACATTAAAACTTCTTAGCTTCATACAAAATGTCAAGTATCATTAGCCTCTTGTTATTTGGTTTATAATAAGCCAAATCAAACCTCTTATTCTATGTAACCATACAACCTTGGTAACACAATGCACATTTTGCCAATTGCTTTTTTTTTTTATCACATTTATTTTTATTGTTAGCCATTTTATAAACATTTGTCACAAGAGATAATTAATTCATCATGATATCCCATTTTTCATTTTGAACTCCACGCTGCTATGCATTACTAGTGATGATCAATTTTTATTTTTTAAAATAATGTTTTCATACGGTTTTCAATAGTTAATTCATCATTATTTATGTCAATGTCAAATTTGATTTAAATTAATATACATTTCATGGACATGAAACAACACATGTTAATATTTGTTTTTCATATCCCCATTGGTGGATAGGAAGAAAAGAGTGAGGTAGTAGATATAAAATGGAGGTAGTCATCAAGAAAGGTGGGAGATAGTTATTAAGAAGGTTAATTTTTAAAAAAAAATTATTAAGAAAAAGAAATGAAGTAGTTAGGCTTGAAAATAAATAAATAAATAAAAATGCTAGAATTTTAAAAATATTTATTAAAAAATATTAATATTAAAATCAATAATAATAATAATAATAAAACTGGTCTACAAATGTGACCTCCTATAGCCGGTATCCGAAATGTGAGGCTCCTGTCACTTCATCAACCCCCCCCCCTCCCGCCCCTCGTATTCGCACCGTAGAATTGTACCAACCGGGGAACGTTGTAATAATACGTACATACTAACGGGAACAGGTACGTACGTACGTACGTGCTTGTCACCATCATATTGCAGCTGTATACCATACGTATGGGAATACGTATTCGTCTCGGAGGAGACACCCAAAAGAGAGAGAGAGAGAGAGAAGAGAGAGTTGTGAGAGAGTTGCGGTAGAGACGGAGAGCGTTTATGAGTGAAAATTTATATAATTGCGGAGCGGCAACGATTGGGAGTTGAAGCAGCGCCGCCGTCGTCTCATTCCTTGCCATCACTTTTCCGCCATTTCGGACAGGCGGAAAACTCGTGGTACGTGGAGGAGCTTGTTTTGTTCCGCTTGTTTCTCTCTCTCTCTCTCTCTACTTTTATTTCCTTTGGACGTCAATTCCTCACCGTCCATGTCTTCTCTTTCAAGCGGGCGGGAAGAGACGAGCAGCAGCAGTGTCAATTCTTCACCGTCCGTTTCCGCTCTTCCAAGCCTGCGGGAAGAGAGCAACAGCAGCAGCGCATAACAGAAAACGGGAAGAGATTGATTTGTTCATGAGAAGAAAGAGAAGAGAAACAAAACAAAACAAAAAAAAGCTGTGGAGAAAGAGTGCTTGAATTTGAGGTTAGAAGAAGCTTCAGTTTGCACTTTGCTCTCTGTCTCTGTAATAATAGAGATTTTGTGCGTCGAGGAGGGGGGATATACAATCGTAGCTAGTTGTATTATTGATGACTTTCGAACTTGCGTTTTCTATCTGCTCTTAAGTATTGCTACAATTTTGGATCGGTTTCGAGAGAAAGGGGAGAGAGAGAGAGAGAGAGAGTGTGTGTGTGTGTGTGTGTGTGTGTGTGTAAGCTTTAATAAGTATGCGCTGCCTAAGCTCTTCCTCATGTTTCAATGTTTCAGAAGGATTTCAGAGAAGGTACCGGAAAGACTGCTATCAAGAGGAATTGAAGCTTTGAATTGTGAAGAAAGGATTGTTCGGCTGCAGTTGTTTTCGTCTTCCTCTTTTGCGCGTTTGCTGTAGCAGGAGAGCTTGAAGCTAACTGCGATAAGAAGCTAGGTGCGGATCGGTTTGCAGGTCAGTGAAGGGAGGAGTGAAGGAGGAGGAGGAGGAGCGATGGATTACTATCCGGCACCAGGAAGAAACCACCTGTTTGTACCTGGGCCGACTAATGTGCCGGAGCCAGTTCTGCGGGCTATGAACAGAGGCAACGAGGATCATCGTTCCCCTGCCTTTCCGAAGCTTTCCAAGTCTGTCATCGAGGACGTGAAGCAGCTCTTCGGGACGACTAAGGCTACTTCCTTCATAATCCCCACTACAGGTATCTGGATTTTCACCACCATCTCTTTCGCCAATTGCAGGTCACTGAGATTAAGATTCTCGTCGCAAACAAACAAGGCATCAAATATGCTTTGCATGCGTCTTGAAAACATTTCGGCTAAGCATCGGCCAATGTTTCTCAATCGCGTTATTGGTTTTTCTCCTGCTGGTGTTTGTGCACTCCACACCTCACTGAAGCCAGAAAGTCGTTTGTGCCTCAGTCTATTTCTTCATGACAGAGGGTTACAGTTTTCTCAACTATCAGTATGATCTGAAAAGAAATTATCTTTGAATTTTCAATCTCTGCAATAATCTGATTGCCAGATACCATCTTTCTGGCTGTGTTGACAAAGAAGAGAGACACTGGCAGTGTTCTTTTGCATCTTTGAAAATTGTGAATTGAAGTGGGAACCTTTGTGTGTTTGGGATTATTGGTATCTTTAAGGTACTGGAGCATGGGAGAGCGCATTGACAAACGTGTTGTCTCCTGGAGACAATATCATCTCATTTCTGTTTGGGCAATTCAGTCTGTTATGGATTGACCAGATGAATCGTTTGAACTTCAATGTGGATGTAATTGAGAGTGAGTGGGGAGCAGGTGCTGACTTAGCAACATTGAGTAAGAAGCTGTCAGCTGATTATTCCCATTCTGTAAAGGCTGTATGCATTGTGCATAATGAGACCTCCACAGGAGTTACAAATAACCTAGCTGCAGTTCGAAGAGTTCTTGGTAAGCCTCAAAAAACAATTATACCTATCTCTCTCAATGTCTAAAATCTTGTGATCTTTCGTTTCCTCATTATTGCATTTCTGTCCCAACAAGATATGTGTGCCCATTTACATGTATCTCCAACTCCTCTGTGTCATGAGGTATTGGAAGGATGGTAGCATGTTGGAGCAGACTGCCAGTTCCAAATCCTAGAAATTTCTCTCTGTGCAGGTTGGGGCCAAGGAAGCCATAAACATTTCAGAAGTGAAGATGATTTGACTCACATAAATTCTGAAGTTGGGTTTCTTTGCCGAGTTCACTGGCATAGAGAGAATGATCCACTTTGTTGCAACACATTGAGGCTGAACCTTGGGATTCATCAGAAGAGAGGAGGAACATCAGTGTAAGGAGAATAGAGAACTGTGTATGATTGAAGATCAGCTTGATCAGTGCACCTCTTGTAAGAAATTTACTCCTCATCCCCAAGGTCTTCTTCATGGCTTCTGAATGTGAACTCAAGATAAATCCATTGGAGGTTGTGATGGTGTGCAGATGAGTCGAAGCATCCAGCATTGCTGTTGGTGGATGGAGTGTCATCAGTTGGTGCCCTTGATTTCCGCATGGACGAATGGAAAGTTGATGTTGCTCTGACTGGATCACAGAAAGCCCTGTCTTTGCCTACTGGCCTTGGAATTGTGTGTGCAAGCCCCAAGGCTTTGGAAGCCGCAAAGACTGCCAAGTCATTGCGTGCGTTTTTCAACTGGGCTGATTACCTTAAATTTTACAAGCTTGGGTCTATGTGGCCATACACACCTTCAGTCCAGATGCTGTATGGTCTGCGTGCATCTCTTGATCTCATTCTGAAGGAGGAAGGCCTTCACAATGTCATTGCAAGGCACCATCGTCTTGCTGAAGCAACTAGGTACTGTCTTCATCTGTCTTTAAAAAAAGAAACTTTGTGCATGCCACCAATTCAGGTCACCATCTCCTCCAGATATTACATGGCAGTTGCTATGCTGAAGAATTTGCAGGATTGTAAGGAGGGGATTTTACCCCTTTCAGTTTTTTTGTGCACAATCTTAGACAAATTCCCATCTCTTGAGATTCACCGGTTGGTTCTGAGCATGGCCATGACATGTTTTGATTGGTACCTGAAATTATAGGAAAGCAGTGCAGGCATGGGGCCTGAAAATATGTACACAAAAGCCAGAGTGGCATAGTGATACAGTGACAGCCGTTGTTGTGCCACCTCACATTGACAGTGGCGATGTTGTGAAGATTGCTTGGAAGAAGTACAACCTTAATCTTGGTGTTGGCCTCAACAAGATTGCTGGGAAAGTCTTCCGAATTGGTCATTTGGGATATTTGAACGAGGTACACATCAACTCTACCCAGGTTACAACTTGGCTAAAGTGGCTTCACATACCTCCAATGGAAGGAAAATGAGGATGTGGGGGGCACCTGTTAGTTAAAAAGTTTCTAGGTGTGTCTTGGGTGTGTTGGTATTGACATTCATTGTGGTGCCTTGCAGCTGCAACTGCTTGGTGCTCTTGCAGGTGTGGAGCTGTCACTGCGGGATGTTGGATATCCAGTAACTCTCGGCAGTGGTGTGGCTGCAGCCCAAACTCATCTGCTGAGAGCCACTCCCCTCATCGCCTCAAGAATCTGAACATCTTTTCTTTGAGGTTTGGACATCAGTGAACCAAAAACCCCAACAATAACAAGTGAGTGGCAACAGTGATGAAGACAGTGATAAAGAGGAGTCACTTGTTAGTTGGATGAGTAATCCAGGGCGATTGCAACAAGCTTTATGTCCACAATTTCCACTCAACATTAAAGTCCCTGTAACAAATTGCTGAGGAGCTTCTTGAATCATTCTCCCATTTGTTATACTGATCCTTGTACCCTTTTTTTGACCTGTTCACTGTATGAACAGAGACATGTATAAAGCTTGGCTTCGTTTCTGCACTACTGCATCAACACCCCTCATTGCTTAAGCCTCCACTTCCCTAAGTCTTCTCACCCACCTTCTGCTTTTCTGTCCAACAAAATGCCACATTGACTTGTCACAGTGGAAATACAGGATTTGTTGCATATCTTGCCAACATCTCTGTTTCATGTTATGGATATCACTGGCATCTACATGATTGAAATCAGAGGCTCTGAGCTATCATACCTTCCAACTCTACACTTTTTTTCAGTACAGACATGAATTCAATATAAGGCATGTATATGTATGTCTGTATGCATCCCCATATATACATATATATACACTTACATAGATATGGATGTCAGAATGTATGTTACATACGTACATAATCAAGTGATATTTTTGCATGCACTGCTGAGTGTGTATGACAGAGCCCTACATGATGACTGGGTTTTCCTCATACACATTCAAGGCAAATACAAATGGCATGTTACTTTTGATTGGTGAACTTGACTAGAATTAGCTTTCAGAGTATCCATGTGGGTATAAAAGCTTACTTTGATTTTGCCATTTGTATCATGAGGCTCTTTCAATAAAATACACACCTAACTCATTCTCCAATCTTGTTTCTTTTGTTTTTAAAAGATTTCTTCATTTATGACCAGACACTGATACCAATCACTCTTCACCAATGTGATGTGTGCATGTGGGTCTGCTGTTCCTGCTGGGTTGGACACTTCTAAGTTGGATCTGCAGAGGCCAAAAAATTAGCCCGTTTTCACCCTTTTCTTATTGCTTCCAAGTGATGGACACATGCTATTGGGCATGTGATGTCTTCACTCTCTCAAAAAGAGGCAGACAACGTAGACATGCATTCTTACCTGTGGTTGTCTTTCTGTATGACCAGGGGATCCAAGTGCTTCAGTTGACACATTTCATGAACTTGAGGAACCAGCAGAAAATGTGAGAGTGCCACCTCTCTGCTGACAATCCAGATGTTAAATTACCGCCCAGTCTGGCCTGGGTCTGGCAGATGGAAATTTAAAATGCATTAATACAGAAACAAGAGCGAATTGTTTGATAAAAACTGAAATTGAGGAAGGACAGTCTCATTGTCTTCGGCCTCGTCCTTTCTTTGAAGGAGGTGGGGCTGCTTGCTCTTTTGGCAGCTCCTCTGGCACAACAGCTGCAACCAAAGCATCAACCACCAAGATCTCAAACTTCAATGTTAAGTTGAACCCTGTAAGCCCCCAACTTTCTGCATCTCTCTTGTCATTGCTATCTAGTGAGATCATAACAAAGGAAAAATGAATTAAGGAGACTTTTCCAGCAGGATGTGTTTCCATTCATTGAAAAATAAAGCGGAGTAGACAAACTGGCAAATCAGAGAACCACACAATGTCCATTACCATCAGGTCCTCGGGCCATCATAGTGAAAAACAAGTTGTTGAGCTTCTCCATCTTTCTCATATCTTGGGCTTGATCGGTCTTGAACTTAAGACACTGCAATCATTTTCCAGGGCAAAAATAATAGCAAGGGTATTATTAGCACTCGGACAGAAACTCAGATATTTTACTTACAGAGACACATGGAGAGTTAAACAAAGAGAAGATTAAAAAGATTGAACCACAGATGTTGAACTCTATTTGTTGTAGGACTTGTGAAACAAACACTCTGGTTGTGTTCAATTGCAGCAACAAGCAACAAACAAGCAACCGGCAATCATACAACAATCAGCAAGCAGCAAGAACCTTACAACTGGAAACTTTCTAACAACCAACCTGGCTACATCTTTCAACCCCTTCAGAGTCCAGTTGAGCACAACCTAACCCTAGCACACTTACTGTTGTATATGTATACAAGCATGCTTCATTAGTTCATGATTGGTTTTTTCTACTTGTCAAAATTCAAGACTGCTGATGTGCCTACAGAAAAGAGCACTGTTGCAATCTTGCAACCTCTGCCAATTTCACCAGCTACTTTGTTCAACAACCTTTTTTACAACAAACCTAGGCATGACAAAGGCTTCATTATCATGGATGATTGTGGCAACACTCATAATGAGAGACCTTAACCCCTAAGTCTATCACTAATGCTAGGATTGTCCTTCCTGGGAGCTCTTCTTCACCTACTTGTTGTGAGTAATTCTGATGAACTGCATAAACCAACCTTTCAAAGTGCTTCATCTACTGGTTTTGCAAATTCTTTAGTAGAAACTTGAAACCCTAAAACATGAAATTGACAATCTGATTTCTGTCTGGCCTTTCCACAGTGTCTACCATAATTTGCGAAGACTGCCAGAAGTGCTTTATCTACTGTTTCGCAAATTCATTAGTACAAAACTTGAAACCCTAAAAAATGAAATTGACAATCTGATTCTGTCTGGACTTTCCACAGTGTCTCCTACCATAATTGCGAAGACTACAAGAAGAACGCAAAATACAAAACAAGCCTAGTGTGACAAGGCTACACTATCAGGGATGATCATGACAACACTCCACGTGAGAACCCTAACCCTAAGTCTCTCACTAATGCTAGGATTGTCCTTCTGGGAGCTCTTCTTCACCTACTTGTGATGAACTGCATAAACTAATCTTCCAAACTGCTTCATCTACCAGTTTGCAGCAAATCCATTCGTGCAAGACTTGAATCGCTCAAAAAAAGTAGTTGATAATCTGATTCTGTTTGGACTTTCCACAGTGCCTAACACAATTGCAAAGAATGCATAACACAAATAAGCCTAGTGTGACAAGGCTACATTATCATGGATGATCGATCATGGCAACACTCCGTGTGGGAAACCCTAACCCTAAGTCTAGCACTAATGCTAGGATTTCCCTTCCGGAAGCTTCTCCTTCGCCTACTTGTTGTGAGTAATTCTGATGAACTGCATAAATCAATCTTCCAAAACTGATCCGTCTACTGGTTTGAAAATTCATTAGCACAAAACTTGAAACCCTAAAAAATGAAACTGACAATCTGATTCTGTCTATAGACTTTGCACAGTAATCTAACACAATCGTGAAGACTGCAGTTATTGTAGATGGACTCGACTGACCTAACAAGAAACAGCGCACGCGAAAAGATGAGCAAGGAGGATTCTGAAATTTACCTCACGGTTGTCAGTCACTTTCAGAACTAGCTTTCCGTCACAATGCCTGTACTTCATCACATATCGCGTCTGCAGGAAGTTCGCGTTAAGTCTCTCTCACCACGACTAGGATTCTTTAAGAATGTTCCGGTCCAAAAACCCTTTGAGCACATCCACTAAACCCAATTCCTACATACATGCATACACCTGAAGCTAATTCTTATTCCTGCAACACTCTCATCGAACTCTTACCCCCCAAAAAGAAATTAAAAAAAAAGGATTTTTGTACGAAGAAAAAACACACACATACAAAAAGAAAAACCTTAAAATGTCAAAAGGTTGAAGCAGCAGGATACAGCAACCGGATCGGCACGGAAAAGGCTGATAGAGCGCTCCACGAAGGTGTCCCAGCTATCTACGTACACCATCGCTGTTGCGTATCTCTCCTTTGTGTGACTTTCTTTCTTTCTTATACTCAGAAGCAAAAATGCAACGCTCCTTTGACGCTGCCGCAACAAAAAGCTTGCAGTCCTCTTTCTCGCAGCTTAAGGAAAAAGGAAGAAAGACGACGACCGCGGGTTCGCAACCGCGCGGTCGTGATGAAGCCCATCATCAACCGCGGCGGAGCTCCCTATTAAAAAAAAAGACATTATTATAAAACACACACATAAAAAACATGGAATTTTGCAACATAATTTTCTTACAATTATAATAATAAGTGATTTTTCTTTTCTTTTAAATTACGAATATAAAAAATTTGGAAATTTTCTCCAAAACATTTAGCAAAATTAGTCGAATTTTTTTTACATCCCCAAAAAATTTCCAAAATTATCCCAATTTTTTTTGGTTAAAAAAACACAACAAAGTTTGTAGGGGGGAAAAAAAAAAAAAACATTGATTATAGTTTATTAATGGGTGTTGCTCAAAAAGCCTTTTTTTTATGTGGGTGGCAAAGCACAAAACATCACAGATTTGGATGGAAGTGTCAAAATATTTAGAGAAACCTCAAAACTTCATTGTTTATCTCATCCAAAATTTAAGAATTAAGGGTTTAGGGTTTAAGGATTTCCAAACCCTAAACCCTAAACCCTAAACCCATAAATAATAATTGATTTTTTAAATCAGTTACAATAACAAGTATAATTTTTTCCAAACCACCATCAAAAAAAGTTATTAAATGATTTGAAAATTGCACATAAATCATTGTTTTTAAAAAAAAATAAAATGAGTTTCCTTTTTGTAACATTATTGGCAACCATCCCAAAAAGGAGGATTAGCATTAATTGGCACAAATTAGGAGACATAGTGTGGTTCATATTAATTTAATTGATGGTGCATAATTTTATTTTATTTTATTTTCTCATTCCCCCTCTCAGCTTTTCATTGGCCCAATGCCCAAAACATAAAATACAAGTTATGACACATCTAAAAATAAAAATTGTTCGAATGCCTCACTAACTATAGTAAACCCCCCTTTATAATCACGGTTGGTGACCACTTTTTTTGTGACACTAACAAATTATGCTTCAAATGTGTTTAGTCACATTCCATACAAACCCTTACAACAAAATTATGACTATAAGGAAAAAATAAAAAATAAAAAATAAAATAAAATAAAATAATTGAAATTTTTTCCTAGAAAAAGGTGCCAACAATTGTTTAGGTTTCCTATGTGACTTATTCCAAGCTTTACTATGTATTATTAGACTTTAAGAAGGTTGTGATTTATGCATGTTTTAATGTGACAATTTACATTTAGTTTGAGCTCCTTGCATATCTTGTCAACTAATTAATTTTTTTAAAAAAATTCTTGGCAAGGTCACATGTCTTTTGCTTGTCTACTACTATAGGAAGTTGTGTCTTTCTTTTCTTTTTAATTGGATTCATTGTTGTTAGTTTGCACAATTTGAACACATAGCAACGTTAACATTGTTAAAGAGAATTACAATTTACAAAACCCTAATATTTGTTCTAGATTTCTCCCCATTATAGTCACATTTACTAAGAAAGCTTTGTGAACGTTTTATGCTATTAATAAATGTGATAATGATTATAAAGAATGGCATTTCCTAGTAAAATGGATGGTTATCGAAAAATGTGTGACACAAACAAGAATGTATCTAAAATGGATGTGATTATAAAAGGGGTTTATTGTACAAAGTAGGAACTTAAGCATGCAAGTTCATGTAAAACACAGCTTTTATTTGCACAAGTCAAATTTTCACAAATGAAAAAAATTTATTGAAAACTTGGAGTTTTTATACATTTCAAAAAACATGATTTGCAAGCAAGTCTATAAGCATAATTCTATGGGAATGTCAAAACATCCCCACATTAATTGTGATGCTAACCTTCAAATATATATATATATATATATATATATATATATATATATATATATATATATATTTTATATATATTTTTTTTTCTTTTTTTTTTTTTTTGTACACTCAAAA
>Ga0116231_10009230_pt1 | contig 16774 bp, 9 predicted proteins | sample S1TSphgellanicum_2_FD_89695 | JGI IMG/M metagenome (GOLD analysis project Ga0116231, IMG submission 89695) | Host-associated microbial communities from peat moss isolated from Minnesota, USA - S1T2_Fd - Sphagnum magellanicum MG | ecosystem: Host-associated > Plants > Peat moss > Unclassified...
TTTTTATAAATAAAAATAATTAAATTAGTCACATCTAGACCTAGGCATTTCCAAGGTTGCCACTTGTAGCAGAAAAACCCTGGTGAAGATATGATGAACTTCTGAACTTAAATCCCAAATAATTTGTTTTCTTGTTTAACTTTGGAATTGGATTCTGATGTCCAATTATTGATTGCCACCATGTTTGATCAGAACCCCATTTGGTGACCATTGCATATGATTAATACCCCAGTACTTACAATGGAATGTTTTTTTAGTGTTACTTCCTCACCACGAATGTGACTATCAAATTTTTCTATTTGATTGATCATATGTCACACATTCACTTGTCCAAAAATTGTTAGCTAGCATGGATGAAATCATTAAATGAGATGAACTAAACATTATAAAAAATTGCATATTAATGACTAGATTTTTAACTTTTTTTAGTCATAAATAACACATGTGATTACAAATTTTTTAATCATATAAATTTTAATTACAAAAAAAAAGGAATCAACATGTTAAATTGAATTCATAGGCTTGCTAAATTGGCCATTGTTTAGGTCATTGGTAGTGTGGAAGATGAAAGAACATTTGTCACTTTATTTTTTATGAAGTTCAAATTACAGAATCAATTGGCAAGACATTTGAATATTGTCATACACATTTTTGCGCAAGACTTTTTCATTAATGAATTTTTTTTTTTCAACATGTAATAACAATTAAAATGATGGAGACAAGGCCAAGGTGAGAGTCAATGCATGAGAATTTGGGTTGGAGTTTGGACCTTGGATGCAAATTTTAACATATAATTTTGATTGCATTTTTCATTTCATAATCATGTTTTGGTTTTGTATTGTATAATATTAACATTATTGACTACTATAAATAGTTTGTGTTACAATGGGAAGGTCCTTGTGACCAAGGTTCAAATCCTTTGCAAAGTGCTTAAAGTTAGAAGTTGTAATTTAAAAATCTATTTATAATTGCTGGCCATGTTGCCAAATTGCATGTGATAGTTATTTTTTAAAAGTTAAAAAATTTAACACCTTTCCATTGTAGAATCTATTCTTCTACACATTAGCAGATGTTTATGTGAGAGCCACTAAGGACATTTACAACTTCAAAACTTTGTGCTTAATTTACATTGAACTACTCTTGCAATACAACCACCTGTATCCCAGTCATTCTTTTTCCAAATAGCCATAAAGGCTCTACCTTCTCACATTCACTTGCCACTCATGCTACAAATTAAAAACATAAAAATAAACATTGCCCTTGCTAAGAGACATTGGATTTTTCCAATGTTACCATTTAGATTGAAATAACAAGATTGAATACATCTTAAGAAATATCTACCCCACACTCAAAATAAGGTAAGTAATACTTGTAAGAAATTCAATATCTCACATGGTTTAAACTTTAGACTCATGATTGCTTTGCAAGTGGTTGTGTTCAATCTACTAAGTTGTTTTATATAAACCTACCTAATTATAACAAGTAAGGTAAAGGCACCTAGAACTATCAAAATTTAAGCAATTTGAGTAAATTAAACTTCAATTTTCTTTCATTCACATTTTTTTCTTAAAGACAAGATATTTTAAAACACAACCCAAGTTGAAATTTATTTTCTGGTATTTTCAATTTGTGAAAAAAAAATCTTAGGGTCTTCGTAAATAGTGAGTAGTTATGATATCACCAAAAAGGCGACAATGTTTTCTGAAAATGAAATATTTTGTTGCAAATTCCTTTTTTTTTTTAATCACCTATAAATGACATAAAATCACCACCTCTATGTCTATTAGTAACCATTTTAAGAATTCCTTGAAATAAGGTCACTAATTAAGTTGAAATTTGTCTAGGAATGGTCACCACCCTAGCTCCATCAAGAAATTGAAAAAAAATAAAATCCCTAATGAATAGGCTTTTTATAAATGATGAGTATAATACCCCAAAATCTTCAAATGAAGATTTTAATGTGGTCCAACAAAAATCCTAATATTCTCAAAAAGAGATTTTTCAATATGATCAAATATGAATCCTAAAATCAAGGCCACATGTGTTCAAATTGAGATATTAAATGAGTTGAATTTGAAAAGCATTTGAGAAAAATAAAACAATGAACCTTTAAAAAATTAAGTACCTGTTTTTAAAATCGCTTATCAAGAGAAGTTGTCATCTTAAATTATAACTTAAATCATCCTCAACAAAAAAAAAATCTATCTTTTAAATCATAATTTTAACCATCTTGTGTGGCTTTTAAAACATTAGGTGGAAAAACTCATTACTACAATTTCGGATTCACAAAAGATTTGTACAATTACAGAAACGACAGTGTTAGCGTTCAAATGATTCTTTTGTACAATTAAAGGAATGACAGTGTTAGTGTTCAAATGATAGAGGCACCTAACCTAAAGCTCTTTTAGGGTGCACTAACACTTTTAGGGTTTAGGGTGCACTAACATTATTAGGTGCCTCTATCTTAAAGAGATCAAATAAAACCTACAATAACCTAATTAGGCAAATATCATTGCAATAACACTGAAGACATACACTTTGGACAGTTTGGGTTACAGTAACAACTAACAACACTGTCCCTTTAACGACCATTCGAAAAGTGACCACTTTGAAAAGGAAGCAATATTCCATGGGGGTGCTATTTTAAGGTGAAGAGCCATGAAGTCACTCTACTTTGAAAAACTAGAGTCTCCGAGTTGTTTTTCTTCCTTTTATTTTTCCCTTCAAAACGCATATGACATAGGCTAGTAAAAAGGCCATCCATCATGCATGTTTTCAGCCAGTATCATAGATTTGAAAACGCGTGACTACATTATGACCTAGAGTTCTTAAGATCTTGAAAGTTGCAAATTTAAAAATGACAAATGAAAAGGCTGAATTCAAAGCCTTGAACACAGGAAAAATACTGAATGCATTTTATTTTCCATTTCATATGCAAAAATATGTAATTGTAAATGGATTTACCTAATTCAAGATGCTTGCATGATCTACATTTCTTTGTTAAGTTTGGTTGCCTGGTTATTATATTTTTTGAATATTTTTTTAAAACCAAAATTTCTTTAAAGGAATGACAAAAACTAATGATGAAATTCAAGGACTCATAAACCTATGAGAATTGACTAATCTTGATAAGAACTGAAGTTGATATGATTGAAATTTCTTCCCTGATCCCTTCAAGTATATATCCATTCTTTAGAATGGGTTGTATACATTTGTATAGCATAGTTATTTTGGAACGTCCCAATGACATGTATCACCCAATTCTATTAGAAAGTAAACCTCTTAATGCCCTCCACAACTTCAGCTAACACACAAAAATCATCTATTTGCATTTTTAATTGACTAATCATTGTTTAGTTTTTCCAATATGTCATCAAAAAGATAGTGCAAAGTGGCATACATGGTTTTTGTGTACTGATCCAACCTTCCATTTTCCAATAAATTTGCTTGTTTTCAACACATTAATTCATTTCCAATCTTTAATTTTATACTGTATTTTTTATAAAAAAGCATGTCACCCTGATTTTCAAAGATTGGAAATTTTGAATGGAAATTCAATATTTTTGCATGTGGTTTTAATCAACAACCTTATATATAATTTATATCATTTTTTGGTCCCCACCTTTGCACCTAGAAATTAGCATACACCACAAGAGAATGCAGTTTTCTCACACAAATGTTATATGTGCCATTATCTAATGGAAAAATGTCATTGTAATGTAATATATGGCACAATAAACAACAAATATTGTACATTGTAATGGATGAAGCCCCAAAAGTTTATCCCATATGTGTCATGAGTCACAACTTTTTGTGTGTAAAAACCCTGTTCTCTTGGAGTAGAGAATTTCCCACATCAATCAAACCCCTACTACAGACAATATAGTTCAAGCAATTTGAATCAAATACTAAGTGGGCCCCTGTGCTGTTTGCCCAAGTATATTAAAACTCATGTAAGGTCACCCTTCTCAATACTATTCCAATGAAAGCGAGATCAATTTCAGAGTTCCTATTGAACTATGTTAAATTAAGTGTCAAAGTTCAATTTTGAATTTTAAAATTAATTTTCAGAACCAACCCAGTCTAAATTCAATAACTTTTGCTCAGTTGGTCCAAAACTTGCAAATCAACAAACATGCCCACAGTATCATCACAGGCTTTTTGGTGGTAACAGAAGAGGAGACACCATGAAAACAAGGGTCAGACGTGGGGCAAGTTTGGAAAGGGTTTCAGCAGGGTTGCACCCAAACAAATTAACCAACATACAAACATACAAACAAACACATATCTTCATACATGAATCAAATATGTTGTAGAACATTCCATGACACTTAAAAACTTGATGTAACAACAGAGTTCATCACAACAAGTCACAGTTCGCTCATCAAGTACTGGCTCTGCCCCTTGTGGCAGGTTCAGAACTAGGACTTTTCCTTACTGGATCTACAACTTCTTTTTTGCAAGCATGAACTTTTTGCAAGACACCTGCAAATGCCCATGCCATTGATGCACACACACATGAACAAAGAAAAGCCTTAGGAGTACACATAGGTCTCAAATATCACCCACACATTGGTTCAAGTTTGAGCCCAAATTTTACCCTAACACCTTACACCAATGCATAGTCTTGTCCCTATGGACAGAGCCAACAGAAGGGTTCTCAACCCCCAAAAGAAGCATGTCCCCAACTCAACAATGGACAAAAAACATTTAACATGTGTTTGAGGCCATGATCATCACCACATCTGCATTCCAATTTCTAGACTCTGAAATCTGAGTTCTGCAACCTCATGCCTCAAATGTTATCCTCATTCTCCCACAGGAGAAATTCAGGAAGGATTCCCACATCTGAAGGTCACCCCCATAAGCCTTTTGGAACAAAAACAAAGAGCCTTAAAACCACAGAAGTAGACATTCTGATACTAGTTAAACTAACCAGTAATCTCCAAATAGAACATTGGATTAAACCCAGCACTGCATGAAACACTCTGTATGGTGTGATGCACTCAAGAACAAGTTAACCTAGTTCATGTTGGGAAGAACACAATGATAGAGAGGTCCCTTAAATATCAAGCTTAACATGGGATTTGATACAGGTTCAAGCTGCATTTCTATTCTACAAGCTGAATAAGCAAAGCATCTTGGAATGAGCAAAACGAAATTTACATGTCACTGTAGAGCAGATTGTTGCTGTGTCAGTTGAATCAAGCTTTCCCTGATATCTTCAGGAACTAGAATGGTATTCAAGTGACACCCGAAGAATTAGCTCTCCTAATGTTGATGAACATCCACTGGAATCAAATCCTCATGATATAGTTAATTTTTCTGCACCTCGTTACTTTGTGTCAAGGTCTCTAGTTTCTCTGATGTGTCCTCATTGTTCCACAAGTCCTTCAACTCCTTCCGCCACCAGCCCAACAAAACCACTGTGCCTGTTCCACAGTTCCTCTCATTAGAGACTGACTGCAGGCACTGTATCTTGCTGCTTTCATGAGCACCAACTCACTTGTACATCAAAGTGATGAAAATTTGCATCTTCAATTAACATCAAAAATGCTCCAAAACATGGATTCTTCTCCTGAAACCATTGGATGAGAACATACCTAAAGTAAAGGGCACAATGTAGAGCAGGGCAGGTTGCCCATTTCCATCTGTCAAATTGAGTACCACATATGTTGTGAACAACCCTGCAAGTTGAGCACACATTTCAACATTGCCCATGATTGTGAGACAATGCCATCAATCAAGTGATTGCAATCTCATTGCTGTGTTAGATAAAACTTGAAGGGTAGCACCCACTTTCTGTAAATCTCCTAGCCTCCTAGCCTCCTTATAAAAACTCTCCGGAATTTCACTGGAATCTAGCAACTGAAAAGCATTCTCACTTACCAATTGAAGCCACATCCACTTAGTCAGAATCTTACCCAATATGACCCCACCATGCAATTTTCTGCATAACCTAATTTGACCTCATGTCTAGCAAGAGCTCATGCATATGGAAAGAATAAAGAGAAAAGGAATATCACCCAATGTCAAACTCTGAACCTTACCTACACCATAACCAATTGTTGTCCACAAGAAGTATCCATTGAAGAAGTTCTTTTTTGCCATCCAGTCGTACCTGCCATAAAGAAATCTTGAGCAGTCTGAACAGTGCCTGACATCAGCCATAAGACATGGGTTGAAGAAAGCATATATGGAGACTGAGCTACAAGACGACATCCTTTTCTTTCCTTCATAATTGACACTAGCATGACTGAGAGCCCTGTTCCTCCACCGTAGGTGCCTCCTTCCAGAGGTGGGCTCTGTAAGTGTTTGCAGAACTGCTTTCTGGGAGGTCACCCATCCCAAGAAACAGTTTTCACCCTACATACCAGTCCACCTACACAACTATGGTCCCTACTGTCTTCATTTGCTTTATTGATTGAGCAGTCTAGCTACCCCATTTACATAGGAGATGAACAGCTGGAGTGAATAGAAGAGCCTGCAGTATCAAACATATCAGGAAACTAAGGAAAAAAAGGAACAACCTAACTTGACTCACAAGCAAGAAAAGAGGAACCTTCAAAAAGAGAAGGGTAGTGTTGTCACCTAAGACAGAAGGAGACAAGAAGGCCTGGAAGGAGGATATCACCAAAGCCAATGATACTATAACCGCCCCATGGATCATACAGACGTGGAACTTTCAGGAGCATAGGAATGCCCTCTCCATTACTCTTGTCCCCCCTGGCAACCTGGACCCCACAATTTCTTATTGACACATCCATGTCCATGAAGTTGTCTTCTCTCTGGATCTCATATTCCCTGAGATTTAAAACTTTAACATCTTCACCTGCGCGCTTTACAACAGCTACACAAATGACCTACTTTCATGAGCTATGACTTGACCTCCAGGTTAGATTTGATCCTAGGGAGCCTGTCACAGTGTATAGAATTTTCAGCAAATTGGATTGTGAATCTCTGAATTTGAACACACTCCCTGCAGCAGTCTAGCAATGTGCTTGGTGATAAGGCATATCTATGAGATTGTGCGGAAAACTCCACTTTAACCCTGTGAAGGCAACTATTATGTCAGCTTCAGCACAACCAAAATTACACAACAAGAATGAGTGCTATTGCCTTCATCATGGGTTTAGTGACTAGCTGCCATGACTCCTCACTGACTTCAACAGCTCCTGATACGCGAACTAGGTAAGTACATAATAATCTGCCCAAGCTTTTGGGCAAACAATTTTACAAAACCGGTGTCCTGAGTTTCTCTCTGCATTTCTCGAAGCTACAGGAAGACTCAGTCACAATGCTGGCTAGCACTCAAGAGACATAGCTAGACATAGCTAATCAAAGAAATCAATACCATCATCATTCAAGCTTGGATGATAAGGCAGAACCCCTTAGACACCATGGTCCTCTAAGAAACCAGAATTTGAATTGAGTCAACCAGATGTCTTAGGAACTGAGACCTTCCTGCTCATAATGGCTGGGCTAGTAAAACAAAGTGTGACAACAGCAGTACAGTCATGGACATACCACTATCATGACACTCTCATGGAAGAGGACGGGTGACACAAACACCCAGAATATGTCGTAAAAGAATGCACAGCTCAGAAGCACTGTAGACACCTGAGTTTTCACCCCAACAAAGGCTCATTAAGATCCATGCTACCCACATAACAAACTTTGCAACAATTATCATTTGGCATCATCACCCTCATTGCACCAGTGCTAGAATTAGGAAAGTTGTGACAATGCTCCTTCAACATGAGCTAGAAAATAACACAGTTGAGAGTGATTGGGAGCACACCTTGATGTTAGGCAGCCGAACAATCTGAAGGACTGTCAAAATCAACGAAATGCCCTGATGAACAGAATGCCCGACAAACACTTAAGGAATGTTGAGTGTTTCCTCATATCAAGTCAGAAACTCCTGCAGTAGGCAATCTTCCCTAAGCAGAAAATCACATGCAATGAAGCAAATATCAAAAGAAACAGAGCAAATGCACTGTCAATTTCTGCTACTAGAGAGCTAGATCAAGAGAGATCATGGAACATCCAGAAAGATGACAAACCATACAGCACATCACCAGCACAGTACAAGCTACAGGATTAAGATGGGGACCATTCAATACAGGTTCCTTTCTGAACACAAGGAATGGCATGGAGATGACGGCAACCAATATTCTCACAGAGAAGGGAATGGGTGGTGAAGATATGTACAAGAATATCCTGGCCAACCCAAGCAAAGGAGGCTTGGCGGAAAACACCCCATAGCACACTAACAGTGATGCAAAAAGGTGCCACAATGAGTCCAAGCTTTGAAAGTGACCCCAAAATTGGAACATTGATATAGGTTGCTGCCAATCTTGGAAACCACCTGCAGCAATTACAGGCATGCGAATCCCCAATGAATTTTTTTGCATCTTGTCCCCAGAACATATTAGCCTGCTGCACATATATCTGAAACTGGTTTTCAGAAACAGCTCAGATCTCTTGCCAGATCCTTGTTACTGGTATGCAAAATGGATTCTCAGAGACACAGGCTGGTAGTTTTAAAGTGGTGAAGAGATTGGCACATTTACTTTTGAACATCACATTAACACATTATAGATAATTGTGGTTTGCCACAGCAGATTGGATGTATCCACATTAAACCTTCCCTCAACACTTGGGAGTTATGATCTCAGCTGATTCTAGGCTTTGATACCACAAAGACAAAAGCATCAGACAATATCAAGACAAGTCTGAGGTATAATGAGATTGCAGAGAAAACTCCACAACACAACTGTAAAGGTAGTTACGTCAGTTCTGGCCAAACCAAAAGAAAAACAACACAGACAAGTGTGGTCATAACCTTGCTAGTCCCATTCACAAAGTCTCAGACCATCACCTTCCTCACGAATGTCTGTGACCCACTCCCATTACTTCCCAGCAACTTCATCACATAGTGGGTGTAGATAAGTATATAATAATCTGCTCAAATTTTCAGGCAATGGGATGACTCAGTCAGAAGTAATCTTAGGATTCTATGTGGAAGTGGCAGAATACTGCATACCAATTATAGGCCACACATAACCAAGTATCAAAACCAAGGCACTTGAAGCTCAGAAGAAAACAACATACCTTGAGAGAAGGGATACAACACAAGTTTGCAAACCCTGCACAACACAATTGTCCACTAATAGAGTTCAGAATGTGAGACATGGGAGCTACAAGGTCCAGTTCCAAGCTCAGAGATCAATTCAGTAACTCAGGAACTGAAAAGAAGGGTGCCAAAATACCTCAAAACCACCAATGCAGAACAGGATGACCAGGAGAATCAGGAACCAATCTGACATGAAGTAGTAAAGAAGGATCAGAAACACAGATGCCAGCACCAAAAAGAGCACTGCTGATACTACATTGATGTCCACTATATCCTTCTCCTCAACATCTGGCTCTGTTAGATAAGCATCTGCCCCCTCCTGCACCTCCCAGAAACATAATCTTCGATGGTAAGAAGCTGACTGCACTAAACAGTTTTAGGCCCTTGCCAATTTCTAATAAAATGTTTTCTCGTATTCTTCACAGCCTCAGGCCCATGTTTTCAGAGCCAAAGGACTGTGCTTCAATTGCAACCAGAAACCAATCCATTAACCCACATGAAAGTAATGTTAGAACTGGAAGTTAGGGAGATAAGATCTAATGGAGCTGTACCTTGAGGCGTCGATAGTATTCTTGAGCTGCCTCCTTGGCTGTCCAGGCAGACCAGAATGAGGCCCCTAGGATAGTGCCCACAGCCATGACCCAAAGAAACACCTCTGATATGTCGATCGTTGGTCGCTTTGGTGAGAAGAGCAACACCCTAACTGCTAATCAAAGAAAAAATAAACACAGTAGATTCAGCTCAGCACTGTACAGTCAGAGCAAGATCTGATCATAAATCTCAAATCCTCATCCATAAAACACTGATTACATCATGTAATTTTGCTCTCAAGACCATCAATGGTTTACAGTCTATCACCAAGAATATGAAGTAATATACATAGCTCACAGAGACACAAGGCCATTTACACCCCTGCAATACATCACTAGGGTGACAGCAGTTTCTTGAAGAAAGACAAAGCTGAAATTTTCCACAATCAGATTGGACTGCTTTCACCAAAAGCAATGTTTATCCAAAACTCAGGGAAAACAGTTGATCATGTCATAACAGAATTTGTCATCTGTTAGAGAGTCATTCATGCAATCAGAAAGAGATTTAAAACCCCCAATAGCACAATGTCAGACCAAAAAGTGACCTGCAACCTCAGGAAATTATTGAAATGCACAATACTACTATCTGATGGCACAGACAGACACTACTATTTTTATGCAATAGATAAATTAGGCCCCCTGGTGTCTGATTCAGCAGTGTGTGAGTGTAGTAGGGCTAAAGAATGTTCATTGGCACATTCACACTAAAGCAAGCATTCTAGATCTACCTTCACCACGATGCATTGCCTTCTCCAAGCTCTCTCCAGCTGACTTTGGCACCATCACTGACGGTATTCTAATATCTGTGTATGTCTCATTCTTTGAACACACCATCTTGTACAGCTCTGCAAAAGATTAAAGAAAACACCGAGGAGACAAAGGTGAGTCTATCTCATTGTCATTTCCATAGTCTTGTGATTGCACACAAGCAACCAAACACACACAAGGAGATTGCAACAGTTTTGGAGAGTGCAAATTCAGAACAGTACTTTTAAGTGAGGTGTACACTGAGCTGTGAGTGGGACCACTGATTCATGGATAAAGATACAGGATTTTAACATTACAGAGACTAGGGCCATTAACACCAACCACCTCCACCTCAATTCTCGTTAAAACAGTAAGAAATGCCCTGTGTCACAGGTTACTAAGGAATCGCACAAGGGTTGCTCAATCAAAGGAGAGATTATTCCATATCATGTGCATATATCCCAACACACAAAATGAGTCCCTTTGCACTGCATGCTTGCAAATTCACCACCTAAACCAACAAGTTGCCAATGCTCATCATTCAGCATGTATGCTATGTTCATTCTCTGCAAGGCCATCACACACCTTCTTTATCATTTACAATGACGAGTGACACTGCCCCTGCAGCCTGTGCAATCCGGGCCTTGGTTGTAAAAGCGCAGTCACCTCGCCACACCAATGCAGCATGCTTAGGCACCTGTACAGAATGAAATGCAAAAGCTTTATCTAGGGAGAGAAGCAGCACAGACACCAACCTGCTTGAAATTCAAAAGCAGACCATCAAGAATAACCACATATCTATGAGGTTACAGAGAAACCTCCATAAGAACAGTATGAAGATAACATGACAATGAGCACAGTCATAATCTCTAGATGGTGAGGTTGCAGAGAATACTCCAAAATAACACATTAAGGTTAACACCATGATAAATGCAGTCAATAACCTTATGAAAGTCACTCACAAAGTATCAGACCATCACTTTCATCATAGAATAGCAGTGCCAAGCTGCCATAGGACTCTCCATGGGCTTCATCAACACCTGACAGTTGCTGTGGAAAAGTGCACAACAATTAACCCAAGATTTTGAGCAAGACCATTATACAAACATCTGCATCCTGAGTTTCTGTCACAACTTCTGGGAGCAAAATGAAGACTTGGTCATGACATTGGCTTGCACTCAAGAGCCAAAGCTCATCAAAAAATACAACAGCATCCACATTCAAGCTTGCAAGAAGCTAGAGGCAAGAAAGTAACCATCTTCACGGATTTGTTGCAGGCATGAATAGGGTCAAGCACTGCCAAAGGAACACTATGATATTCTTCTTCGTGCTCCAACACTCTTTTACCAAATCGAGCACCAACTCCCACATACTCGGTAGATTCCTCACCATTTATCCAGTTTTGAATCTTGACCTGCGAAATTCCAGTCATCTCATTCATTCAGTTTTTTATGGTCATCTTTTCAGAAAACAATTTCATTGTAACAGACAAAATCTCCTTTCCACATGCACAGACAAATTCAACCAAAACTTTACATATGAAGAGACATGTCCACATCAAAAGGTTTCATACCCTCACAAAGGAGCCAGAAAAAAGAATAAAATTGAGCTGCAACAGTTCTCTGCGGAAATCAGCAAAGTACAAAATTGCTCCAAATTTGAACAGTAAATCAGATGTTCTTGCAATCAATACTTTTTGTAATCTTGTAAATCAACTGTCCTTGCAATGAAGGAGTGAGTTCATCCTGCTTCAACAGTAGCTCTTGGAGAAAAAGAAACCTCAATGACTGACTTCCGCATTCCCAACCCCCAAACCAACTGCCTGTTCTGGTAGTGGAAATAGAAAACAACTCCTGCAAACTTTTCGCACATAGCAATTGCTCACCAAGAAGCCGGTCTTCTCAAAAGTAGTCAGAAGAAGAAGAAGTTGAAGTCACCCACCCTCCAGGGACCATGCAAACAAAGTCGAGACACATTTCTTCACGTGCTAGAATCTTTTCTTTTCCTTTTTTTGTTGCTTCTGTAGGAAGCGGAAGAAGACGATATAGATGGCTTACCAGAACGTAGCTGTTGTTACATCCCGGCTGCTTAGGCTCCTGGTCGTCGTTGTGCACGATGTCATCTCCCACGCACAGCTGCAACAACAGCAAGAGGATGACAAACCTGCCGACCCAAGCCCGAAGGAATCGCCCCATCACGGCCATCGCGGAAACGCCTCCTGCCACCGCCAAAGAACCGCCCCCTCATTCGCAAAAAACACCCAAAAAAAAGAAAAAAACGCTTCTATCACCCTGTGAACTCCATGGGGACGATCATTTAATTCTCTCTCGTCCTCCTGCTCGCGGGCGCCCCCTTTCAATTCGTCAAGCAATGGCACCCGCGAGACGAGAAACGCCGTGTGTCTTGGTGTCGCGAAGCAGGGCCTGCTTCGAGTGAGGTGCATCCGGCGTCGAAAGGGCCTCGCGAGCCCGAAGTTCGAACCCCGTCGGGACTCGGGACTGGAACAGTAATTCACTAATTTACTAATTACGCGCTTCACCTGACCGGGTGAAAAGGATATGGTAATTAGTAATTAGCTTCTAGGGATTGGTCAAGGACACTCGTGAAATTTTTGTTAACATCAAATGGTGCTGGTTCATTTGAAATTTGATGTACTTCCCTTTTTCTTTGAGGGGAAAATGAACTTGGTGTTTCTTGGTTTGATATTTTACCCCCCTTGCTTTCATAGAAAGTAGAACTTGATTTCAAACAATCCTCTTCAAATCCAATACATTAGTACCTTGGCAGCTTCAACACGCAGTGAACCAGAACCCACCAGTACACCATGCACTGGAGGCCCGTTATTACTCCGTTGTGGATGAACCTCAACTGAGTTAATATTTGGTTTCACACGGAGGGGTTGGGCTGCATGGGAATAACTTCAGGGCCTTGCAAGGCAGAGCTGAGCGCGGACTCGATTCTCATAAAGCCCGCCCCCAAGCCCAAGGGCTTTCTTTAAAATCACACATGTTCTTTATTTTCAAAATTTCCCATGATACTGGCAACTAGATGACACGGGGCAGCTACTCGCCATATACCAACCGGGTATCATGGGAAAAAACTGACAGCAGGTGTTTCAAAAGCGTAATGCATTTCGAAAATATTACGTTTTCTAAAAGCCTGCCGTCATTTCTTTTGCCATGATAGTTGGTCGGTAATACTATGTGTGATCCGATTGAGTTTAGCCCGCCAGTGTATTATGCTCGGTCAGTCAGGCGACGTGCAGCAACACTAAAAATAATGGCGCACGATTTTACACATTGTTGAAACTTTTCAAAACACCTTCTTTTTCGGAGAACAAAATTTTGTTAAGGAAATTAAAGAATTTTTTTTAATATTCTGAAATATTCTATTTTCGGCATGGAATCTTGAAAATAAAATAAAATAATTATTTGATACAAAAATGTTGAACTTGCAATTGTAGTACCATTGGTTTTGTTTTCGGCGAAATTTCACTATTTTTCGACAAATCAATTGGGAAACTTTTGGGGAAAAAAATTCTAGATGTGAATTCCATAATTTTTCCTTTTTTGTTTTAAATTTCGCCAAATTTTCGATATGAAAAAATGGGGGGAAAAACACTACATTGTAATAAGGTATTGCTCTTTGTAATTAAAACAATGTTCAACATTTTAATATTTTTGGCGTCCTTGTGAAAGTACCTCATAGAATGGTATAAGGATCCTGACATTAAACATTGGTCCCAACATACACAATATTATCTATCTACATATAAATCACTTCCATCAAGATGTAACTTTGGTAAATGTGAATATCATAATACCTTGACAGCTTCAACACTAATTACATTATTTTCAGAAATGCTGAAATTTTCAAAAAAAATCTTTTTCAGAGCACAAACTTTTGTGAAGGAAAATACAAAATCTTTTAGACTATTCCGAAATGTTTTAATTCTCAACATGTAATCTCCAAAAACAAAATAATTATTCAACACTAAAAGGTTTGAATTGCCATGGTACAATAATATTTTGCTTCAAAAACTTAAAGATAGAAACTTTCCCATTGAAGAAACAGAAAAGGCAAAATCTCATCATGTTTATAGCTAATCAAAAGGATAGAGATTATTACATTCCATCAATTTTAAATCAGCTGAGTAAGAAATTCAATCATTCATGAATTCCATGATCAACAAGTCTCAAAAACAACTTATTGTGAATATTTTTTCCCGTTAAGACAATGAATGGTGATTTTAAAACAGCAAAATGTTGTTATTCTTTTTACTGAGCTTTAGGAACCAAATTTATTAGTGTTGGTTTTGATTGAATTGTTTGATAACATTTAAATGTTCATTCTCATGAATGAAGATGCCTAAAACTAGTAATTTACATATAATATTAATTTAATTTTTTGATTAAATAATAAATTTTAATAATAACATCTTTTGAGTTTCAATTTTTTTGGACTGAATTATGGATGAGTGTGAAATGTGTTCAACAACTTTAATGTTAAAAAAAAAGCTTTTTTTTTTTTCTTAAAACTTGTTTCTGAAAGTTCATCAAATCCACAACAAATTGTGATGATGACATCATGTTCATGACATGTCCAAAATGATATTTGAACCTTCATTCTTTTGGTTATAAGCCAAAGCTGCATGGTGACAAAATATATAAATATGTTTTTGTAATATTTCACATTATAGGTTTATTACAAAATTAGATAATTTCATAATGAAATTAATTACACATGTAAATATTTAATATAATTATTTTATTTTATTCATAACTTAATTTCGTAATTACATTGAAACTTATAATGCTTTTTAATTTTAAAATGTAGAATTTATTACACTAATTTTGAATATATTTCATTCCAATTTATTTATTCAAAATTTCAGTGATTATATTATTAAAATTCCAAAATGTTAAAACATTACACTAATTTTTATATCTTGAATAATTTATATAATTTTATTTTTTTAATATCACAATGAAATGAACTTCAATTCTGAAATTATATAACTAAAATTCACATGTCTTCAGATTGTAAATTTAATTTCTTTTTTTATTTCCAATTTAAAAACATTACATTAGTTCAAGTTTCACATGTACATTAATTATGATTTATTTTAATTTGATCTATCATTTTTTCACATGTCATTTTTATTTTTTTTAATTTTTATCTCCTTTTTTTTTTAATAGGACGCATTGCAAACAACCAGTGAAAATATTCTACTTTCATTTGTTTTGATAATTCAATTCAAGAAATAATTCAATAATACTTGATATTACACATCATCAAAAGTAGCAATATAATCACAATCAATCATATTTTAAATGATTGGTTTCAATCACATTAATCAAATCAAATATCTTCACATGAATATCATGTGTTTACCATAATGTCTATTCTGACTAATAGTTAGTTTTTTTAGTCAAAATGAATATACTTAATTTTGATTTTAATTCAATTGAACATTATCAATCATTTCAAATAAATGGAATTCATTCTAATAATAATCTTAGTCACTATGTTATTAGAGAAAAACTATGTTTTTTAAATAATGAAAGCTTGTGTTCCTTGAGGAAAAAAAGTATTTTTTGCAAGAATACACCAATGTGCCTTGGGGGGGAACATAGCTCCAAGGGGGCAAATTTATCTCAGGAAAACATAAATTTGTTCAATAAATCTATTAATTAAAGTAGTTCAAACCATTTGCATTGAAGAAAATGCCATTTTTCAAGAAACACAACCATTTCCACATGAATGCAATTGTGTTCCTTGGGACAAATGATGGAACCCTGCCAAACTTTAAAAAAAGAAAGAACCCAAGAAAGGGAGAGAAAAAGAAACAAGGGGCTTGGACTAAAGTCCAGGCAAGCAAATAGCCCTGAAAAAGGTGGGCCACAAGGAGGAAAGGGAACCCACTAAGAACCAAACCCTTCTCCTGTCACAAGAAGCATATCAACCAAAGAAGAAAGGGGAGAGGGGAGGTAAACCGATAAAAACTCCAAGCCCTAGAAGAACCCTCCCTTGCAGTGACAGCCCATATTGAGATAGCAGTGGCCTGCAAATCTTATATATAAATTCGCTTAGTCCGTCCGTCCGTCTGACACATAGGGCGTTCCGACCCGTTAACGGTCTCTGCGATGCCGATTCTGCAACCCCCCCAGAAATGAGCTGCAGAGACCGATTCTGCTACGTATTTGCTTCTTTTTTTATCTTTTTTTTTTTGATTTGTTTTTTCGGATTTTTCTCACCTTCCCTTAAATTATCAAAAATGAAGAAACAAAATAAAAAA
>Ga0116231_10009233_pt1 | contig 16769 bp, 12 predicted proteins | sample S1TSphgellanicum_2_FD_89695 | JGI IMG/M metagenome (GOLD analysis project Ga0116231, IMG submission 89695) | Host-associated microbial communities from peat moss isolated from Minnesota, USA - S1T2_Fd - Sphagnum magellanicum MG | ecosystem: Host-associated > Plants > Peat moss > Unclassified...
TCAAGACATGTTGTTACAATGTCACTTTAACATCATATCAATGATTGTATCAACATTGAACGTTGAACATATTGTTAAGGTGTTGTAAAAGCACTCATACAAAGAGGGGGCAAGTTTGTGATGCTAAACCCTACACCTTTCAAACATTCAAATTACTTTATTTTGTGCTTCTAATCACTCCAAAAAAATGTGTGGACAAACCATTACAACCAACCACCCAATTCGATTTTGGGTGGTCTTCACATGACACAAACCATTCATGATTTTGTTGAATGGGCAAATCCCATTAGACTCACCAAAGTGGTTGTGTAATGGGAAGCAATGGTGGTTTAGGAAGTTTCTACATGAAATGCCTTTGGGGATGGTTGAAAATTTTCCAATCCACTTTTCAAGCCACTTGGGTGGTTTTTCCTAGAGGTCATTCTAGGCATTGTGCACAAGGTTAACCACCTTGCAAGGAAGGTAGGTAGGTAGGTAGGTAGGTAGCCACCATGTAAGTTAAATGCAATGTGGCTTAGCTTGGGTGCTGAATGTTTAAATGCTACATGTTTGTACTTAAGTTTGACATAACCACAGGGTAACATATAGAAATGAATAGTAAGTAGATATAGGTAGAAGTATAACTAGGCTAAATTAAGAATTTTTAAATCATGCTTTGTTAACTTAACATAGGTGTGATCTAATTAAACGTACTTAAGTTATACCTAGGTTAAGGTAATCAATTTATATTTAGGTTAGGTAGAATAGGATATATGTATTCAAAGCATGTTTATTGTAGCCTATAGCTAGGTCATGTATGACTAGGAAAAATATGACCAATGACCATTTTTTAGTCATACAATCATATATGCCATGTTTTTGTGCTTAGTCATATTTTTGTAACCATGGATATGATGACATGACTAAAAGTCTTCATGGATAGGACTATGTGACTAAAAATCTTATTCATGAACATCATATAATTATTTAATAATATATAATTTGAAACGTTAAAGAATTGTGAATTAAAAAGGAACATAATTAGAAGGTAGACATACATATATACCTAGTAAGCACATTATAAGCTTGTAGATGATCAAACACATAATTAGTGCACAAATAAATAACTAATACCTTATAATTTCTAGAACTTTTGCTTTACAATCATTAATTATTTAATGTGAATTTTTTGATAGTGGTTAAAAACAAATTTGGGGGAATACTTTTCATTTTTAAAAATTCCCAAGAAATGGGAAACAAATTACCAAAGTTTCTGAAACCACAATTTTTTTTAAAAAAATTGATGCCTAGAACATAATAAAAACATTCAAGTTGGGACTTTTGCTCAAAGGTTTAATTAAATGAATATCTTCTTTGATTTTTTTGACATTAAATAATGAAATATATTCTTATTAATGATATTCAAAAAAATTGAAAAGAAATACACATGCCCCAAAATAATATTCTTTTCATGTTTCCATGTCATGGGTAGCAAAATATATATAATTTGATCTTTATTCATTTATCTAAATATTTGGTCATACAACTTGGAGTTTTATAATAATTTATGTTAATCACATTTAATGAATTAAGAGATTAAAATTTACTACTCACAATAAATTTTGATAAAAACTATGAGATTAAAAAATGTATGTGCACAAATTAATAATTATGATATTTTAATCATTTTAATACTTTGTATAAAAATTTTAAATTTTTAAAATAATATTATATCTTTCACAAATAACATATTTTATGTAAAAATTATTTTTTATAGTTATAAATAAATATAACACAACATTTATACAATTTTTATTGATTCATTATACTTTTAAAAGGTGGGGAAATATCATAAATAAAATCCATGTTTATTTTAAATATATTTATTTACAAATCGTTTTATGAAAAAATAAAAATAAAAAAATCTTCAAGATATCATTATTATTCAAATGTATAAAATAGTAAAGATTCAAATGCATTTTCAATCAAAATATTTGATTTTTGGTTTTTATTTTTAAAGCTATGTAGGTCTTGGAAAATTCTCTTTAAACGATATTTATTTATTTTCATTTGGAAAAATATGAAAAAAATAATAATGGTCAAAGTTGGGTACTTTTGTATGGGACAAAGGATGGCCTGAAACAATGTTCACTGCAAGAAATCACAATTTATTTGATTAGAAAATTAAACAAAAAACTAATCATTTTGACATTTGGTTAATTTGATCACTTAGTCATATTGGACAAGTCGATTTGAACATGTCCAACTTGACTAATGATTTTTTGACTAACCATAAAATGGTTTTTTTGACTAGTCAAATCAAACAAAAATTTGGGTAACCAAAAAAATTATTTTAAAAATAGTTCAATTTGTAAATATAAAAATGTAAATAATTAATAATTAATAAGCACCTACCTACATACCCACCCACCATGGCCTCCTACCTACCTATCCACAACCCACCTATGTATACATTTACGCACATGTATAAGGTATATATACAAACATACATATTCCACATAGTATATGTTGGTAAAAGGAATTGAACCTTGGTCTCCTTAGTTCCACACCAATGTCTTGCCATCAAACCACCCCATCACTTTGTAAAAAAATATGATATCAATTAGATTTAACATGCATCAATGAATTTCCATGAAATATTTTGTCAATGTGTATAATAACATTTGAACTTCAACTTTTTTCATAAGTAGGTTAATAGGTACCTATCTAGGTAACTAAGTAAGTACACATGCCTGCATGCCTATGTTTTTTAATGTTCATATCTACTTATGTAAACTATAAGTAGGTATGTAGATAGATACTAGGTAGGTAAATAAATAAATAATTTTGATAAATAGTAAATAAATAACAGTAGGCAAGTAAGACATAAGTAGGTAGATGGTAGGTAGGGAGGTAAGACATATTTAAGTAAATATGTATTAGGTAAATAAATAGGTAGGTAATTTAATAGGCATAACCAAATTAATATGGCCAATTTGACTAAACATGGCCATTTAGTATGGCCAATTTGATTAAGCCATGAGATTCTCGATGGACCATTTTAAAAATTTGTCCTTCTTGATTAGATGTATGATTTAACACTTGGTCAAAATGGTCACTTCAATCAAAAAAATCAACCAAAAGAACCATGTATCTTTCATGCCCCATTTTTTAGTCAAAGTGAACATCCTTTTGGTCAATGTTGAACCTCTTGAAAAATCATGATTTCTTCTAATGGTTATAAATTTATCCCATATCCTATGTTAACAAGTTCACCTTGTAAATTATACAACTAAATAAAAAAAAGTAATAGTCTACACCTAATACATGCACTAAATATGTTCAAAGTGCAAATATTACTTGTGATGAGCCAATAATAAAAACTTGTCACAAAAAATAAATAACATCTTATTTACTTACCTACCTATTCCTACCTACTTAGGTGACATATATCTAGGCCTAGTCTAATGGCCTAGCTTTAAATACAACTTAGGAAAAAACATAATGTAGGCTTTTAGGGTAGGCCTAGGTTGCCTAAACCTAGTTGCTTAGGTTTTAGGTTCCTAGGTTTATGTTTAGGTGTTTAGGCTTAAACTTTAGGTTCTTAAACCTAGGTACTTAATTTTAAGCCTAATTTAGGTTGAACCTAGGTCATATAGGTTTTAGCCACATGGCATAATTTAAGTGGCTATTGTTTAAATGCCATGTTGCTTAGCCTAAGTGGCCAATGTTTAAATGCCACATGGGCAAACCTAAGAGGCCAATTATTTAAATGCCATGTGGCCTAACTTGGGTGACCAATGTCTAAATGCCACGTGGCATAAAAATGGGTGGCCAATGTCTAAATGCCACATGACATTTGACCAATCAAAGTTATGTTTGACCAATCAATTAAGGTTAACATTTGACTAGTCACCTTAATGACCATTGCACAAAACCACCCATAAAACCTTTAATTATACACATGTTACCTAAGCACCCTAAAAAAACCACCAAATTATTATTATTTTGAAACAAACCACTTAATCACCTATTCAATGGTTTCTTTATCCCACTAGGGACCAACCACTAAATCACCAAGCCTATTGGAAACCTACTATAATGGTACCATTGCAAAATGAGTGGTTTGCAAAATGGTCTAACCACATGTTTTCTAATAATGAATTATCTACCTAACTTTTTTGTTTACATCATGGAGTTTCAAATGATTTGATTGCATATCTTGTTTTCAATACTTCACACACTATTTTTGCAAGTTCTATTAGCAACAACATGGAAGGTGAGGCTACTAAAGGTGCTAAGGTTGCAAAACATACAACTAAGGAACATCTTGTCCTAGAGAAATAATTGAAGGATTTGAAGAAATAATGTGCAACATGGAAGCCACATAGTTACAACTTGGTCACATGGGCTTTTTATTAAATGAATAATAACCAACCTATTCATCTTACCCAAAACCAAATCATGCATTATATTATTTATCACCACCAAACAATTGGTCCTGAAATCCTAACCCTACACACTAGAAGTCAAAAAAGGTTCATAGCTTACCACAAATCTAATGGCATACTTGCCACGAATAAACACATTGAGGTGGAACATAACAACTTGTAAAGGAGGTATGTGGAAGAAATTAATAAATAGCCTAAACCTACATTTGAACGTCAATTAACCACTAAACACCCATGTATTACCCTAAATACAATCTCTAGATTCTTTTCACCCACAAACAAATTAAAAAATAATAATGATACAAAGGTTAGATTCCTAGAAGGTGTAATGTTATATGTCATTTAAAAAGGTTTTTTGCCCATGAGGATAGTTGAATCTATTTGGTTGCATCATATGGTTTACAAGTTATGCCCAAGGGTGGTCTTTTGATCAAAAAAGGTTTTTGTGGAAGAATTTCTACCCACCTTGGTGGAAAAGACTTTGGTTACATATGTGTAACCTACACTAACTAATTGCATGTTTGCCACATGCACTTTTGATTTGTGGATGTTTATAGGAGCACATGATGTGTTTAATGTGGTTGTCAACTTTTTGTTTAGCAACTAGGAGCTTAAGCATGTGACAATTGATTTATTTGAAGTCACTACCACTAGTGGTGCAGCCATGGCTCCCAAACTACAGGAACTTCTTGACAAGTTTTCCCTCACTAATAAGATTCTTGCATATGTGAAGGATGAGGGGGTTAATATGCAATCTTATGCAATAGTTCTTACTTTTGTGGTGTTGTGTAAGACTTTGGGCATGCTAGAACCATTTCATGGTTCTTGCTTTGGACATGCTTTATCCAAGGTTTGCTAATATGTAACAACAAATGAAAAAATGGCTCAAGGATTACCCACTATGTCTATAAAAAGTGTGCAAGTTGACATATTCCAAAAGTGTATTATTCAACCAAAAAAATTTGAGAAAGGAAGGCAAGCTTGGGAGCAAGCATGCATAGATTTTAGATTGAAACCCAAAAAATTAAACACAGTAGTGAAGACTAGGCATGTTTCTTGCCCTTTTTTTATAAAAAAATTGCTCAATTTCTTTGTTTGTATTCTTTTTTTCTTTTTTTTCTTTTATTTGTTTTTGTGTTTTCGTGTTGTCTTGCATCTTGAATTTATAATAAGGGCTTTTGGGTGAAAGCATCCTTGGGTGATACCACTAGGAACCACCTCAAGGAATGGTTAAAGAACCAAAAATGGTTAAGTCATTTGTTTAGGCATTTTACTTTAAATGTTTTCACAACTATAATTCTATTTTTCATATTTATCAATTGCATGCACTAATATATGACTTGAAGTTTATTTTGTAATTAATTTTTTTGAAAATTGTTAAAAATTTGTATTCTTAATTAAAACTGCCCCTTCAAAAATTGATAGCCTTAATTTTGGAAATGCATAACTAGATTATACTTCCTCAATTAACTTCTTAATAAAAACCTAAAAATTTAAATGACTTCCAAATTACCTTAGAAAAAAGTTCCCAATAAAATTATCAACTCATGTTTCAAATTTGTGTTCCTAACCAAAAAGTTTAAGGAAAATAACTAATGTGACATTTCTGAAACTTTTATAAATGTGACAATTAGGAACATCAAAATATATGAAAACATAATTGGGGGAGGCAAAGTACTATCCCAAATGATAGTTTTCCATACTATTATTAACAAAGTATTCAATGCCAAAATGATATAAAAATATAATGTAAATTAAATGATAAAATCATAATTATTATGAACATACTTTTTTATTTCTAAAAACATTTTGAATTTGGATACAATCATATTGTACTTTGATTGTATTCTTTTCTTATCAATGAATTTCCCTGAATATAACTTACCACATCACATGGAGTTAGTATTATAAAAAATTAATGTTCTTAAAAAATTATTATTTTCCACTAACCAAGACATCTTAATGTATGAAAGAAAAATTTTAAACATGCTTATGAAACATCATATTAATTTGGGATGACTCAACAAAAATCAAGTATTAAAAAAAATGTCCATTGAAGGAATACATCAAAAATCAATATTTTCCATTAGAAGTGTGAAAATGAAATGTTCTTATAACTATGCTTGAAGGAATCATGTTGTTAGATTTTTAAAAACTTCAAATTTGTTGGTTGAAATGACATTTTCAACTCATAAGCATAATAGACTAAATTTTGTTTGAAAAAATTTGTGTATTAACATTTACACCAAATTAACCCAAACTTTGACATGGCTTAAGTCATGATCCAAAAAAATGTATCTAGATTCATTGAAAAAGGATGCATAAGTACAATGAACAACTTAATAGCTTGAAATTTTCATAATGAACTACTACAAAAGGTGTCCCTGTACGCCAAGTGATTTCATTGGATTTTAAATGAATTCACTAGTTGTAATGAACAAGGACTAGTGAAGAAACAATGAATTCATTAGTCTAGTGAACGGGTACTAATGAATTGCACGCACATTTTGTACTAGTGATGAATTTGGTTTGGGGCTCCAAATTATGCATTCATGTAGGTAAATCAATGTAAATTTCATTGCAAATCCAAGTCAACATGGTACAAATGAGGTTACACTCAACATGGATGTGTTTTAACGTCTTAGTCATTTAATTGAAAGCAAAATCATATTGGTGTAAGGGACTTTTAATATTATAAGTACATCTATAATTACAACGCCTTAACATGCTTTCACCCTTTATACACAATATTCTTGATATTGTTGAAATTTTTCAAGTCTATGGAACCTAATAAATGTACTCATTAAAAAAAGTATGAAAATATTAATTTAAGTGTTTCTTATGATTTTTCAAAATTTGATGAGTCCAAGAAAATCAAGGCGTGATGTTCTTAGCGGTACCACCCAAGGATCTTTTCGCCCTTTTGTGTCTTTTTTTTTGTTGCTTGTAGGTTTGCAAGCCAAGTCTTATTCTTCCAAGATGCATTAACCTTCCGGGGTGCTATGCCTTATGCTACAATAAACAAACAATGGCTTTACAAAGTCACAAACCTTCTCTTGGGACTTGGGTAGTTTGTGAAGTTATTGTGAAGGTTTTGAGTCCTATTACACAACTAGTCAAGTGTTTTGAACCAAAATTAAGGGCACTAACTTCCTGGAAATGCCTTACAATACATTATTTTCTACATATTGTGAGTTTCACCAAGACCTTGCATTTGTGATTATTCTTGATAGCTTGGTGAACCTAGAAGCTTCTATTTTTTTTATCAATAATTGGAAATGTTTGTTCATCGCATGAAACAATAGGTGTTAGATGTCCTAGACCTTTTCCTCTCTTTTTCACATGTCACAATATTTTTGCATTAATGTTAAATCTTAGATTTAAGTCCATGTGTCTTGTGAGCACTTATATGGGTCATGAAAATACAACAATTCTAATTGATGCATATGATGAACATGTGTTGTTGCCTTTGACAATGCAAGTCTATAAGTCATCACTACCATTTGTTGAAAAACCTCAAACATTTAAATCCCCAAATGGTGGAAATTTCAAAAATCTATTTCACACCATTAACACAACTGCACACAAATGGACAAAGATTTTTGGAAGAGAGCTATATGGCTATCATCAATATCTAGTTGATGCAAACATTTACAAATGTGCTATAACTTGGTGGTAAATCAAAGAACATAAGTTTCCAACAATTGCTAGCTTGGTAAGACTAATCTTAGGCATCCCAATTATCCATATTGAAATCGAGCTAATTTTTTTATTATTGGCATTCTCCTTGCACTTTGCAAATGTTGCCTTCAAATAGAAAACCTTGACAAGTTGATTTTTGTCAACAAGAATTGGCCTTTTGACCCACGCATTGGGTGCCCCAAGTTCTGTGATCCTCCATGTACATGTGAGGTTGAATCAATTTGACAAAAGAATTAGATTTGCTAAATTTGAGAAAAAATTCTTATGATGATTTTCACCCATGCCACATTGCATTAAAGGATTTTTACCCATGCCACATGCCACATTGCATCCAATGAAAATCATCATCACTAGAATAGAGGGAGTGGTGAGGGGAATGAGTGTCACTTTGGATGGAAGTGCTTTCCTTGATGATTGATCAATCTCCTTGAAGCTTTTGCAATAGCAATAAAGTTGGGTCTGTGAAAGATTTTCTCTTTGACAAGATTGAAAAAAAAGGTACAAACCATGAACTATCTTCTTCTTTTTGAGCTTGCTTCTACTCTCTAATAGTATCACAACTTAGACTATTGCTACTATTTATTTTCTTAACATTGATTACCCATTTTCAAATGTTAGTGAACTTTTCTAAACTTTGAATATGGACAACACACAAATCATTCAAGCTAGTGGTGTTGACATTGCCACTTCTGAAGTACCTACATCGTTATGTGTAGTAAATTTTGTATTCCTATAATTAGGAGCAGTAACATGCTACTTTCATGATATTCACAAACCATAACAAGTTTTTTGGACATCTAAAGAAACATGGGTTGGAATTGGATTTAGTGTTTTGAACAACATGAAAGATTACACCTTTTAGCATGTGCAAAAACATTGATCATTGTGTTGTTGTTCCAAAGCACACAAATTAGTTTCCTAGGGTTGTTGCATTATGGGATTTTGCCATTTTCCAATATGAGCAAGTTTGTGTTTTTCCTCTATTCCTAGGTCAGGACTACAATTTAAGGTTTTAATGAGCTATAAGTGTGTAAATTTAGGTGCTACCTACTAGCCAAGATGGGATTTCTTCAAATGGGAGCCAATATGCATCAACATTAGATGGGAATGGCAATGCTGCAAGCATTGATGCTACTTGCAGGAAGGATCCATGGATGCATGCATGTACTACATTAATGGCTATATTTCTACTTACGTCTATGACTATGCTCATGGTGGTGAAAATTCCCCTAGCAGCCCCCTTGCTTCCCCCCTCCTTTTTGCAACTTCAAACCCTCAAATTTCATAAGTAGTTGCTATTTTTTTGCCATGGACTTTACTACATTGGAAATTTTTTTTCATGTGCATCCTTTCCTTCATTATAGATTCCCATTCTTTTTGTGGGTTTCTTTCTCTGAGTTCTAAATGGCAAGTGAATGGGATGACTATCCTCATATGCAAGTGTTGATGTTGGGGAACTTCAATCCCATGTATGTTACTTGTTCCAAAAGCCCCTTCCCCTCCCCCTCTTTGTACACTAAATCTCTTTTGTTGGTAACAAAATAAGGTAAATAATGTACTTTTGCTTGATACTTATATGCATTGGCTCCATGTGTTAGATGTAAAAAAAATGATGAACACATCTCACATGTGTTTTTGGGCTTTGTCATTGACAAGATTGGAGTTTCACCAATTCAAGTGTTTTTGTAGTTTTGTGATGTAGCTCAAGGTGTTTACAGTGATAATGGCTTAGTCTTTCTCCAAGCCACTGGGTTTGGGTATCCTTCAGAGTAGCCTTATAATCCATACTCTTTAGGGATTGTTGGACCTATGATTGGAATTGATGGTCAGCTCTATGGTCCTCAGGCAACCTACTAATATCCAAATCACATATATCAAACACCTTTATCACCAAATGTTCAATACTTGACTTCACCTCCAACAATGCCAAGGGTCAAACTTTCAACACCAAAAGGAGCAAAGGATTTGAACCCTCCAGGAATGAATGCTTCTAATGGACCATTATCAAATGGGAATGTTGGTCCAAGGCTTGCTAGATTTTTTAGTGTCATTTTCATCTCTTGCCACGAACCATATGCATGAGGTGTTTTACCAATTGCACTAAACATTCATGGTCTTCAAGATGTGTAGTATGAGGGCTTCAGAGCCAATGCTTTTTGTTGGGCTTAAGTTACCAAAATCACAAAGGGCCTTCAAAAAGTTCAAATTGTAACAAGATTACATTCTATTGCATCATAACAATTAGTTATTTTAGGAATCCTTGTCCAACCTTTGAGACCCATTGTTCCCTTGCAAGTATGTGTAGTGTTCTTGTCATTCTGAAAATCCCTAGCATAATGCAACGCTATATATATGCCTAGAATCAATTTGTAAGCTTCAACTTAGAACTCTATTAAAAGCTTTGTAGGTGAAAGATGTACATAAAGTAGTAGTTTGCAGCTAATGAAGATTTGTTGATGGAAACCAATCATAAAATTGTGGTTGCATATTCCCAAAGGCTTTTTCTTAAGATATTAAGCAGTGGGTTTTGGTGGGATGACAATGGTACTAATTGGATAGAAATTCAGACCCTACCATTTCAACAATGGCCTTAATTAGCATTAGCATTATCCAATCCCAAACCAAGGGCACTTGCTAGTGGTTAGTAAAAGTGAAATTTAATCCTTGCATAATTATTTCACACTACTATAACAATAGATTTGCATTACAATATGCACACATTCATAATTTCTACACTGATTCTCACCACACTTGACTTTATAATTCATTGAAACACCATATTCATGTTTATTTCATATAACTAGAATTTGTAGTTCAAAATATAATGTAAAAAAATCCCAAGACAAAATCCCAATTCAATACATTACATTTTTGATGCTCTAGAAAATTCACACAATAATATGGACATGGAAATTGCTATAGAAGTTTGTACTTCTTAGTTTTACTATAGGGTGAAAATCCCTTAAGGTGTACCACATAAGATGAAAAGGGCCTAGTCTTGATTACAGTCCTTTTTTACCCTATATTTTGATCCCCATAAAAATTAATGAATAAAAAATTGTCAAAAATTTCAAAAGGACTATATTTTAGACCATTACAATTTTAGATTCCATCATAATCATCCATAAATGTGACTTTACATGGTAAAAAAAGACAAGGTAAAAAATACAAAAAAAGGTGACGTTGTGACAATATTTTGGTACACCTTAAAAAATTTGGACCCTATAAAAAAAACTCCATTCGGATTATAGTAAAATTCCATGTTCTATGGAAATGAAATCAAATAGCAAAATAAGATTTGTGGTTTATCCAAAAACAGAATATTTTTCTACTACCAAATACCTACAACTCTCCTTATTTCTTCAAAACTATGTGTCCCAAAAAACAAATCCTCCTTTTCCCTAGATCTTCCTTCTTTGGGCAATCCCAAGTCAAATCATCATGATTCAAAATTCAAAATTACAATGCTTCATGAATAGTCCCTATCCTAAATGCCCTATTCATCCAAATCATGTAATCATCGTAACCCCTTAACATTACCCCTTCTATACTTTGGATTTTGTCCCTGAAATCCTTGGAACATGATAGAAAATGAAATAAATGTATTTAGCAACGCTTTAAACATTTGTCTCCTTTACAATGATATTTGTAATCTCAACCTATATAGCAACCAATGGTTTTATACCCACTTCTAGCTCTACAGTTCTAGCTTGTATCTTCATCTTTAGATTTCTGACCTCCTCCTCCACTAACTCAGTCAGTGGTTCTATTTCCAAGGGCTACATCTTAAATACCTCTTCTTCTATTGTTAGAATAATTTCCACTTGTCCTTGTTCATGAGTTCTCTATGGTGTTTTATCTTCTTGACCCCCTCCTCTTAGGTCCTATGGTTTTTTTGTTTATGCCTCCACTTCCTAAGTTGCTCCACTACTGAGGTCCTTTAGTTCCTCAATCTGCATTTCTTCCTCCTAAGCTATTCCATTGGGCCTTGCTTTAGTCTCTTCATCCTAGCTTGATACCTTTGTACTTGTTGGATTGCCATAAATAAAATTTGGAAAATTCTTTTAATAAGCTTCCAACTTGTACCTCAAAATTCTTTCATCAATTTTATGCTAAGCCATATTCTTCTCCAACTCCTTAGTAAAATATTCCTTTGCAACATCCCACCATTCCTCAAATTCTACTTTAGAATCCTTCATCTTGTTATTTGTCCTAATCAGGGTATAATATTACAACATTTGTTCATAATCCTCTAGTCTTTTTTTCACATCAGCTAAGTCTAGACTCTTTCTATGTTCATGTGTCATTTCTAATTATGCTTATAGGTGTTGCAAATTCTATTAATTCTCCTTTTCTTCCAACAACTTCTCTTTATCTACCTTTGTTGTCTTTCTTCTAAACTTTTCAAATTGTAGCAAAGATACATTCTTCAAATTCATTAATTCCAAATATTTCGGAACATTCTTTTCCTCTTTCTTTTCCTTAGTTAATGTTTTCACCTAATTACCCAAAGCATCTTATTGTTGTTTATGAAAAAATAATGCCTCTATCCACTTCCTCTCTATGGTTTCCTAGATTTTAGACTTTTGCCTTAAATCTTGCAATTCTTCATCCTATGACTTTAGTCGTGTTGTGCTACCTTTGAGCTCTTCATTCTCATCTTACAATTTCTTAACGAACCCTTCAATTTTCTACTTAACGTCTGCCTTATTCTTCTTCCAGATTTCCACATTATGCTTATACCACTTTTAGAATTCCCTCTTTTTATCCAATTCCTCTTGTAGTACTACCTTCTCCTTCTTTGTTGTGACCAATTTGTTCTTGAAATCACTCACCCCCATATTTAAATCCCCCATATTCAAACTTACAATTGCCATAGTTTGAAATAATTTAATTGCCTTCTATGTTTACATTACTTTTGCAACTACCTTTTCCACAGACTTTGGTGTACTTGTCTGTGTCATAGGATTTTTAGATCCTTCTGCAAATGATCCCATCTCTTACACTAATCTACTCCCTAGTTCAAATTCAAATCGAAATCCCTCTTTAGATCCAAGTTTACTACTTGGTACCTATATTTCTAATGCTTTGAATACTACAAAAGAAGGCTATGTCTCCATTCTCTCCATATGTAGTCTAATAGCTTGTAGACCTTATTGTGTCTATTATTATTGTTGTCATCGTTGTTACTGTTGCAAATGATGTTGTAAATGTTGGAAATGCTATGGATTTGTAGCACTCTCCATTTAATTTTCATATACATCGTCATCAAAATGCAAATGTTCCTCACACTTTGGAAACCTTATGTCATGTTCCTTTTTAATTTTTTGGTTTTGCTCCCTCAATTATCTCTCTTGTAGAGATGTCATTTGTGGTACTTTTGTAATCTGTCTAACTGCCTATATAATTGTTGGCATTGCCCATACCACTATTAGCACTGTAGATGGTTATACTCTACCCCTCATCATTTTTTGTGCCCTTACATATGTGCTCTCATGTTCCCTCTTCACTCTTGAACTTGAAGCTCCTTCTTCAATTTTGTTCTTCCTTTTAAAAACATTTCTTAAATTTTTTGTTACAACCTTCTTTTTGTTTTCTAGTGTTGTTTTCATCTCCTCCCTAGTTCTTTCAACCTTGGTTGGTGGTTTCTATGAATTTTCCTTTTTATGCACAAACAAATATCGAAAGATTTTTGCTAATACCAAGGCAGATTGACAAGTATCTTTTTTATCTCCCTTATTGTCCTTGGCATATTTATACCACTAATCTAGCTCACCACATAGACTATTGAATATAATTTGTCCCCAATTTACCTTCTACCCTTTTTCTACCCTCATTAATGTTATAACATTCTTGTTGCTAAAATATTATACCTTCTCCTTATGATAAATGACAAATATAATGGTAGGATATCTGACAAAGTATGGCAAACCCAAATTTTTTGTATTCCATTGATCTACAGAAGAATTTGCAAATGTAAATCTATAACTCTACAATGCCTAGACCGCTAGTGACTTATCGACTTGCCCTTTTGGTTCTTCTACATATCCTTCTGCATAGACTCTAAAGACATCTACAACTAATTGTTTACTAATGACATACACCTTATCTTTATGCCCAAAATAAATATTTGTGCCCTTGATAAAAAATGTGTTGAAAAATTCCAACATGACATTGGGCATTGGTGCTTCCCAATCCATCAGAAATAAAGGAATAAGCATGGTTTTAAAAGCCCAGTCTTCTTCTTCAATAATGTCCTTCCAATTTTCCATTCGTTCAACATGTTTATCATAATTTTGTTCCATTTATGTCCACATGAATCATTCAAGATCTAGAATTTTAATACCTTTCTCTAGAAGTGTAGCTTTGTCTAGGATTGCACGTCTTTTCTTCGCTACAACTTTCAACTCACACTTTTTAATCTCCATTGCCATTCATTATGCATTCACCATCACCTACACCTTTGTGGATTGTTATATTTCCACCTACAGTTATATAGATAGTTGTATTTCCGCTTCAATGATGTTCTCCTCCCCTTCATCCTTCTACATTGTTTGTTCTTCCACAAAGTGTTATTCCACAACTTCATCTTCCTTCAATTTTTCAATGAACATTGGATCTACTGATGTAGCTCCTAGTCTTGTCTGAGCTTTCTTGCACACCAACTTCTACTTTTGCACAAAACTCAACTATAGATGTTCCAATTCTATATATATCATGAATTATTATTTGCACAAATTGCATCCTCTCATTATATGCTTTCCTTCTGCACATTCTAAAGATGATGATGAATGTGGCAATGACCTTATAACTAATGGTTGAATATTCAATAAGCCTTCATGTTTTGTTCTTTTCAATTCTTCTTCTTCTTATATTCTTTTCAACAATTTTGTTTCCTCCTCATGCCTTTGTCTATGCTCACTCCTTTGCACTTCCTTTTCCTTTATTATTCACTTTTTTTTTTTGCACTCTTTGCACTCATGTTGCTATGAACTCCAGAAATTTGAAAACACACACAACTTCTAGCAACAAACACAAATTGCTTTCGACAATTACCCCATTTTTTTCATCCTTAAACCTTTTGCTTATTACATTCATTTTTTTACTTACCTACCATCTTTTAATTAACACATGCTCTTCAAAATTAATATAGCCAATCGCTACAAGTTTATGTGTCCCTTGTACAGCCACATGGAAGCACTTCACATCATCATTATGAATGAACATTACAGATTTCATCTTCTAATTACTCCACATCCCTAATATCCTTACATTAACTATATTAACTTCGCCTTGTTTGCCTTGTACACCTTTTGTTGAGTATGCCCATTTATCAGCTAAATGTGCCAACAAATATGATGATAATATGAATATTGCTGATGATTAGGTAAATATTTATGTTGATTTTGTTAACACCCTTGACATATTATTTTTAGATCTTTGCATCCTAAATCCCTCACTTTTGTAGTTATTACTCCAAGACTTGTAAGTCATTTATAAATCAAAAATCAATATTTTGTTGACCGCAAGATTTTCCATTTATTCTTCATCTTTAGTAATCTACATCTATAGTTTCAGCATTTCATAGTCTTCATCTTCCTCCTTCGCATCAAAATTCTCCACCTAAACTCCACATGTATTATGTTCCCAATATACTAGCACTTGTTATTCTTGTTTTTAAACTTTAAATTCCATGTACTTGTAAGGTTTTAGCTTATTCACATTGACTAGCACAGGTTAGTTTCAAACTTCTCAACGGTCACCAATAACATAGTGTTATTTGGTAACACATATTGTACTTTTTATGGTCCATACCATTTCTTAGTAAATTTCCCTAGGTGTGATTTATTGCCCTTTGGAAACCACAAAACATAATCATTAAAACTAAACTATTTTTCTAGATTTTTTTGTTGGTTCCATAATGTTCTATTCCACTACTGAATTCTTGTAGTTTCTGCAACCTACATTCGAGCTTCCTATAACTTCTCTAGCTCTATAATTTCGTTAGTTAAAACTCTCATTAGAGTATTATCTTTCACATTTCCACCAATACATGGCATTATGTACTCTGTGGGTATCAATGGATGTAATCGATACATTAATTGATATAATGTATACCTTATTGTTACTTTTGTATGCAATTTTGTATGAAAATAACACTATAAACAGATGTTCATCCTAATTTCTTTTATTCTCACTAATTAACTTAGTCAATGGTGTCCCAACTACCTTGTTAGTAAACTCAACTTGCCCATTCCCTTGAGGATAATAAGTTGTAAAACTCACATGTTTCAATAAATAATGATTTGTTAAATATGTGATGGCATCATTAATGAAATGAACTCCTTGATCTGTGACTATATTCAAAGGACATCCAAACCTGGTTAATATGTAGTCATATAGAAATTTTGTTGTGAGTACTGTAGTATTAGTTTTCAATGCTCTTGGTTCTACCCACTTGGTAGCATAATCTGTGGCTATAAAAATATATTTGTTTCTTATATATCCTCTTGTTAACTTAATTGGCCCCACAAAATCAAGTCCCCATTTCATAAATGGTTTTTTTGGAAAACTTGTGACAAGCTTTGCAAGACTTTGAATTGTCAATCCTCGTGTTCTTTGACATGCATCACAAAA
>Ga0116231_10009236_pt1 | contig 16763 bp, 10 predicted proteins | sample S1TSphgellanicum_2_FD_89695 | JGI IMG/M metagenome (GOLD analysis project Ga0116231, IMG submission 89695) | Host-associated microbial communities from peat moss isolated from Minnesota, USA - S1T2_Fd - Sphagnum magellanicum MG | ecosystem: Host-associated > Plants > Peat moss > Unclassified...
CGGCCCCGGCCCCGGCCCCGGCCCCGGCGTCGGCCGAGCCGGCCGCAGCCTATCGAGCGATCACGCCAACCCTGGCCGACCAGACCGTGGTCTTGACGGGCCACGACCTTACGATCGCCGAGGTCGTCGCGGTAGCCCGCCACGGCGCCAAGGTGGCTTTGAGTCCGGAAGCCCGGCGCCGCTCGGCCGATGCGTACGGCTTGCTGCTCGAGGCCGCCGCCGAAGGTGTCTCCGTATATTGGTTCAATCGTGGCTCCGGCTCGAACCGTCAAAAGTTCATTTTCGAGGGCGATCCGCTCTCGCCGGAAAACAAGAAATTCCTGGCGGAACACCAACTGAGCATGTTTCAGCGCGGCGCGCTCGCCGGTTTGGGCCCGGAAGTCTCCACCGAGGAGATCGTGCGCGCGATGCTCGTCGTTCGCGCGAACACCATGAGCTTCGAAGCCGCAAGCCCGCAGCTCACGCAGCGACTCCTCGATCTGCTCAACGACCGGATCACACCGGTCGTGCAATCGCGCGGCACGGTCGGTGAAGGCGACCTGGGTCCGTTCGCGAACGTCGGGGCGGCCATGGTGGGCGCCGGCGAGGTGTACTACCAAGGGACGCGCATGTCCGCCGCCGAGGCGCTCGCCAAGGCGGGCCTCGCGCCGCTCGCGCCGTTCGGCGCCGACGACAGCGAGCTCGAGAGCACGAATGCGTACGCCACGGGCCAGGCCGCCCTGATCGTAGCCGACGCGCGCCGCGCCTTGTCCTGGGCCGATCTGACCTACGCGATCGATTTGAACGGCATGAACAGCAGCGTGTCGCCCCTGTCGCTGCCGGTGCAGGCCAATCGGCCGTTCAAGTGGCTCGCCTGGGACGCCGCGCGCGTGCTCGGGATGTTGCGCGGAAGCTATCTGTTCGACCGTGACGAGCAGCGCATCATCCAGGATCCTGAGAGCCTGCGAGCGTCGTCGATACGGCAGGGGGCTGCGTGGCAAGCGTGGGCGCAGTTGCGCGACGACGTGGTGCTGCAGATGAATTCATCGGATCACAATCCGGCGGTCCGGGTCGGCGCCTCGCCGTCTGACTCGTGGGAACTCGCGACACCGCAACTCGCCCAGTTCTACGTCAAGGGCGGCGCCTTGAGCCACGGCCAGCACGGGTTTATTCTGTCGAACGCCAACTGGGATCCGTATCCGATGGCTAACGATCTCGAGGCGTTCACGATCGCGCTCGCCAACCTGGACGCCGCCATCGCCCAGCGAATCCTGCGGTTCAGCAATCCGTTCTTTACGGTGATTTCGGCGCCGCCGGGCGCGGGCGGTTTTCGCGAGTTCGATACCGCGGCTTTGATGCAGGAGATCCAAGGTCTCGTGAATCCCGTGCCGCCCGAGGGTATGGCGCTCGTGCAAACCGTCGAGGACCTCGAGGCGCAGTCGCGGCTCAAGGTCCTGCGCGCGCGTCAGACGGTCGAAGACACGGTGGGCCTGCTCGCGGAGGATCTGTTGACCGGCACCTTCTGGCTCGATGTGCGCAAGCGGCAGAATCCCTCGATCGGCTTTGGTGCCGTGCCCGCGGCCGTTTGGACCGCGTTTCGCGGCACCGGCGATGAGCGTGCACCCCATACGAGCGCCGAGGATTTCCTGCGCGCGAATCCTCCGGCGACGTTCTACCCCGACGACGAACGGGAGCCCACATCCCCATGACCGCCCACGCGCGATGTTGAGGCCGGTCTCGGCGCCATTCCTGCGCATTCGCTGGCGCATTTTTGCGTTCCTGTTCGGCTTCGGCTTCATGGCATACGTGCAGCAGAAGAGCATCACGGTCGCGGCCGACCGCATCATGCCGGATCTGCACCTGAGCCAGTTTCAAATCGGGCTGCTCGAGCAGGCCTTCGTCGTGGGCTACGCCTTCTTCCAGGTCCCGGGCGGGGTTTTCGGCCAGCGCGTCGGCGCTCGCCGCGCGTTCGTGAGTATCGGTTTGCTGGCCTTCTTCGCAATGGCGGCGACCGCGATCGCCCCGTCGGTGTTCGCGGCGCAGGCGGTTTTCGTCGCGCTGCTCGCCGCGCAGCTCCTGCTCGGCATCGCGCAGGGTGCGATCTTTCCGGTGTCCGCCGGTGTATTCAGTGCCTGGTTCCCACCTAGTCGCTGGGCCTTCGTGCAGGGTTTGCAGACCATGGGCCTGCAGCTCGGCGCCGCCGTCACGCCACCGGCCGTCGCCGCGCTCATGATCGGGCTCGGCTGGCAGAGCGCGCTCTTTTGGATCTCGGCGCCGGCCCTGTTGCTGATCGGCGGCTGGGCCTGGTACGCGCGCAATACGCCGGCCGCGCACCCGGCCATGACGACCGTGGAGCTCGCGGAGATCGGCGATCATCGGACGAGCGCCGTGGACACCTCGGTCGGTCTGGCGCGCTTGGGTCAGGTGCTTGCGAACCGTAACGTGTTGCTGATCGCGATCTCGTACCTCTGCATGAACTATGTTTTCTATCTGCTCTCGAACTGGGTGTTTCTGTATCTGATTCAGGAGCGGCACTTCTCGGTGCTCGAGAGTGGGTTCCTCGCCGTGGCGCCACCGTTGGCTGCAGCGTTTGGCGCGGGACTCGGCGGCATCGTCACGAACGCCCTGCTGCCACGCTTTGGTAATCGTTGGGGCTACCGGCTGGTACCGCTCTGTGCGCTGCCCACCGCCGGCTCGCTGCTGTTCGCGGCCGTGCATGCGGCCAATGCGTATCTCGCGGTCGCGGCGCTCGCGATCTGTTATGCGGCCGTGGAGCTCACGGAAGCCTCGTACTGGGGCACGGCCATGGCGATCGGCGGCGGCGACACGATGGCGGTCAGCGGTTTCATGAATACGGGCGGCAATCTCGGCGGCATCGTCGGCATTCCCATCGTGGCCTATCTCTCGGGGCACCAAGAATGGAATGCGGCATTTTTTCTCGGAACGGGATTTGCGGTCGTGAGCGCACTCTTGTGGCTGCTCATCGACGCCGATCGGCCGGTGTCGGCAGCACGCTAAAAGTCCGCGATCGTCTCGCGAATCCAGCCGAGCAGATGCTCGGCGTACAGCCGCTCGACGAGCAGCAGCACCTCGCCTTCGCGCACGCAAAGACTCATGACCGTGATTTCGGCGAGCCGGCCGATGCGGCACTCACCGGTTGCCGGAACGGTTGTCGTCGCACCGAGCCGCCGCAGCAAGTCGGCCACGCGCGGACCTCGCAAGCGCAGTACCCAGATGCCTCCGCTTTGATCGACGAGGCAGGCGTCATGTGCACTCGCGAGCGCGGCGGCAACCGACGTCAGCACGCCCGACGAACTCTCCAGGCACAGCACGAGCGTCTCGGTGGGGCTGCGCCAAGCGAGCAAGGTTTCGTTCAGCGCGCCGCCGGCGGCGGCGGTCCCGGGGTCGACCACGACGATCTTACCCGGCGCGGGAAGTGAGCCGCCGAGTGCTCGAATGGCGGCGCCGTCGATCGTAGCCACGTCGCAATAGCGCAGTGCGCCGACCCGCATTCCGACATCGAGTTCCACGGTGAGACCCTCCGTCGTCATTCGCGCGCTATCCATGCAGCCGCGCCCCCTCTGGATCGACGAACGGCGCTTTGACGACCACGGCCTCGATCGTACGCCCGAGGTAATGCACGCGCACGCGTTCACCGAGTCGTTGCGCGCCGCGCGCGAGCATGCCGAGCGCGACCGGCGCATTGAGCTCGGGACTCCAGTAGCTCGAGGTGACATGGCCTTCGGTCAGGGTCGGCGGCGGCAAGTCCGCAATCTGCGAGCCGACCGGAAGCTGTGTCCGCCCGTCCACGGGCGACAGCGCGACGAGCGTGAAGCGATTCGGGTCGCGTGCGGCGGGCCTCGCGAGCGAGCGGCGTCCCACGAAGTTCGCGGCCTTACGCGTGATCGCGCGCCCGAAACCGATGTCGCCGGGCAGCGTCGTGCCGTCCGTGTCGGTACCGATATGGATATAGCCTTTCTCGGTCCGCATGATTTCGAGCGCCTCGATTCCGTACAGCACGGCATTGAATTCCGCGCCGCGCGCCCAAAGACACGCCAGCAACGCGCGCACGTGATCCGCCGGCAGGTTGATTTCATAGCCGAGTTCGCCGCTGAAGCTCGCGCGCAGCACGCGAATCGGTATGCCTTCCCAACGGCTCTCTCGGATCGTCATGTGCGCCATGGCCGCAGGCGCGAGGGCCGCGTCGAAGCCGACCGCGGCGAGCCAGGCCCAAGCCCGCGGTCCCGCGACGGTCACGTTGCCCCAACGCGCCGTGACCGGCGTGATCAATACTTTGAGCTGCGGATACTCGCATTGCAGCCATTCTTCGAAGGCGGCCGCGGTCCGCTCGACGCCGGCGCTCGTCGTGTTGATCCAGTAATGCCGCTCGCTCAAGCGGGCGGCGATGCCATCGTCGACGACGACGCCGTTCTCATTGAGCAGCAGTCCGTAGCGGGCCTGACCGGGCGCGAGATTCGACATCGTGCCGACATACATGAGATCGAGGAATTGCGCGGCATCCGGCCCGAACACCTCGATCTTGCCGAGCGGCGAGCCGTCGAATAATCCCGCCCCACGGCGCACGGCGCCGGCCTCGCGCTGCGCGGCCGCTTCGAGTGTTTCACCGGGATACGGGTACGCGGCGGGGCGGACCCAGTTCCCGAACTGTTCGAAGAGTGCCCCGTGCTCCTCGTGCCAGGCCGCGGCCGGCAGCCGTTTGAGCGGCCGATAGAGGGCCCCGACGCGACGGCCGGCGAGCATGCCGAGCGTCACGGGCGCGAACGGCGGTCGGAACTTCGTCGTACCGACGAGCGCAGGATCGCGGCCCGTGAGTTCCCCCATGAGCACGAGCGCGTTGACGTTGCTGGTCTTGCCCTGATCGGTACCCATGCCGGTCGTCGTGTAACGCTTCATGTGCTCGACCGAGCGGTAATTCTCGAGCGCGGCGAGCCGAATGTCTCCGGTGGCAACGTCGTTTTGCAGGTCGATGAACTGCTTGCCCTTGAGACTCGGTAGGTAAGTACTCGCGAGCGAGCGACCAGCGCCTCCCAGCGGCGCCGCGGGTGGCGGCTGCGAGCGCGCCAGCGCACGACCGACGTCAGCGGCGTGGCTCACCGCCGCGGCGCGCGCAAACACGCCCGCACAGGCGCCGACGCTCACGAGGCCCGGAGCGGGGCCGTCGGGCACGAACATGGCCGACTCATCGATCCAGCGCAATTTGCCGCCGGCTTGGCTGTGCAGGTGCACGGCCGGTGCATGGCCGCCCGCACTCAAGATCAGGTCGCAGGCAATCGTCTCACGCTGCGCGCGGCCGGACACCGCGATCGCCGTGCAAGCGCGGACCGCGCGCGTGCCGGAGACGCCCGCGATCGAGGCTTCCGCCATCACGCGCAATCCCGAGGACTGCGCGGCGCTCGCCTCGGCTCCGACATCGGCCGCCGGCCGTCGCTCGATCAGAGCGGCGACTTCGATGCCGGCGCGCTGCAGAGAAGCCGCGACGCCGTAGGCGGAGTCGCTGTTCGCCGCAATCACGACGCGTCGGCCACAGGCGACGCCATAAGCATGCGCATATTTTTCGGCGGCGCCCGCGAGCATGACGCCGGGCCGGTCGTTGTTGGGGAACAGCACGGGCCGCTCGAAGGCCCCACAGGCGGCGATGATGTGCCGCGCGCGAATCTTCCAGAGCCGCTCACGCAGGACGCCCTTCGCGCGCTGCGCGCCCTCATAGATCGGCGCCAGCGACTCGCTCGCGCAGACAAGATTGTGATCGTAGACGCCGAAAACGAGCGTGCGCGTGAGTATCGGGACACCGAGCCTGCGCAGGCTCGCGGCCAGCGCGACGGCTTCCGTATCCTCTCGCCAGCCGAGCGCGCCGCCGAGTGCCGCACCGCTCGTGACGAGCAAGGTATTGGCGCCCGCCTCCGCTGCCGCGACCGCGGCGCTCATGCCGGCGATTCCACCGCCGACGACGAGCACCTCAGGGGCCGCCGATATCTCCTCGTAGCGATCCGGGTCCGGCAAACCCGAGGCACGGCCGAGCCCCGCCAGGCGACGGATCGTCGGCTCGAACAGGTGCCAGTCGGGCCACATGAACGTCTTGTAGTAAAAGCCGGCGGGCAGCAGGCCGCGAAAAACATCGTTGACGGCGCCCAAGTCGAAGCCGACGCTCGGCCAGCAGTTGCCGCTCTCGGCGACGAGTCCTTCATGAATCTCGACGAGCGTCGCACGCAAGTCCGGGGTGCGCCGCGCACCCTCCCCGACGTCGACGAGACCGGTCGGTTCCTCGACGCCGCAGGAGAAGATGCCGCGGGGCCGGTGCAGCTTGAAGCTGCGGCCGACGAGCCGAACGTCATTGGCGAGCAGTGCCGAGGCCAGCGTGTCGCCCTGCAGACCCTGCAGCACCCGGCCATTGAACTGGAACGTTACGGTCCGCGATCGATCGACACGCGTCCCGAACGGTGCATCCAGGCGGCTCGCGCTCATCGCGGCGGCGGCTCGGTGACCGCGTAAACCGCGAGAATCGCGTGCGTGACCGTATCACGCGCGAGATTGAACCACTGACCACAACCTTGCGCGTGCCGCCAGCGCTCGAGGTGCGGGCCTTTCGGATTTTCGCGGAAAAAGAGGTATTCGCCCCAAACTTGATCCGTCGCATCGAGCGGCGGGCGCACGATATGGGTCGTGCCGCCGCAGACGAATTCCGCTTCGTCGCGCAGCCCGCAGCAAGGACAGTTCAATTGCATCATGGTCGTCGGGCCCGTCCGCTAGTGCGCGATGCCGGACGCGGCGGCTTCGTCGATGAGCCGCCCGGTCACGAAGCGCTCGAGCTGGAACGGCTCGGCGAGCGCATGGTTTGTGCCGGTGGCGAGCACGTGTGCGAGCGTCCAGCCGCCGACCGGTATCGCCTTGAAGCCGCCCGTGCCCCAGCCGCAGTTGATGTAGAGCCCCGGGATCGGCGTCGCTCCGATGATCGGGCTCGAGTCGTGCACGACATCGACGATACCCGCCCACTGGCGCAGCATGCGCAAACGGCTGAATGTCGGAAAAATCGCGAGCGTACCGGCGATGATTGCCTGCTCGACGCAGAAGCTGCCGCGCTGCGCATACGACGGGAACAGATCGAGCATCGCGCCGATGACCATCTCCCCCTTGTCCGACTGGCTCACGTAGGCGCCGGTCCCCGGCGAGAGGATGACCGTGTCGAGCAGCGGTTTGATCGGCTCGCTCACCAAGGCCTGCAGCGCATAGCTCGTGACCGGCAGCTTGAAGCCCGCGAGTTTCGCGAGCACCGAACTATGGCCGGCCGCGGCGATGCCGATGCGCTCCGCGCGGATGCTGCCGCGGCTCGTCTCGACGCCGACCGCGCGGCCGTTCTCCTCGATGAAGCCCCGCACTTCGCAGTTTTGAATGATGTCGACGCCGAGCTTCGAGGCCGCCCGCGCATAGCCCCAGGCGACGGCGTCGTGGCGCGCGGTGCCGCCGCGCCGCTGCGTGAAACCGCCGAGAATCGGCAGACGCGCATCCGGGGACATGTCGAGCGCGGGTGCGAGCGCGGCGATCTGGTCGCGTGTCAATAATTCGGCCTCGATACCGTTCATGCGCATCGCATTGGCCCAGCGCGCCATCGAGTCCAGGTCGTGCCGGCTGTGCGCGAGCAGGACGAGACCGCGCTGACTCAGCATGATATTGAAGTTCAGTTCGCGCGCGAGACCTTCATAGAGCTTGAGCGAAAAGTCATAGAGCCGTGCGCTTTCCGGATAAAGATAATTCGAGCGGACGATCGTCGTGTTGCGGCCCGTATTCCCGCCGCCGATCCAGCCGCGTTCGAGTACCGCGACGTTCGTGATGCCGTGGTTCTTCGCGAGATAGTAGGCGGTCGCGAGACCATGCCCGCCGCCGCCGATGATGAGCACGTCATAACGGGATTTCGGCTCATTGCTGCCCCAGGCCGGACTCCAATTCCGGTGCCCTGCCAGCGCGCCGCGCAGCAGGGACCATGCGGAATAATTCATGCCTCTTCCCGGAGCCTGCCTTCCAGGTGGGTGCAATACCAATTCACGAACTGCGTGACGCCACCCTCGTGAATGGGCGAATACGGCGCCGGATCGTAGGCCGGGGATGCCACGCCGATCTGATTCTCCTGGCAAATGCGCCGGTCCGCATCGTTGGTCGCGAGCCAAACCTCGGTCATGCGCGCGAGGTCATAGTCGACGCCTTCGACGGCATCCTTGTGCACGAGCCACTTGGTCGTGAGCATGGTCTCGGACGGACTGATCGGCAGCATGCGGAAACTCAAGGCGTGGTCGGCGAGCACGTGATTCCAGGTCGACGGATAATGAAACAGCAGCAGAGTGCCGGTATTCGCCTCGGTCACCGCGTCGGATAGCGGACGGCGTACCGCAGCAGTGCCGTCCATCGTGAAACTGACGGTCCCGTCGATGAGCGGCATGCGGGCCGTGCGGTATTGGCCATTCGCGGACAGTTGAAACTTGCTCGGCAGCCCGATCGATTCCCAGCGATCCCAGAAGGCGGTGATCTTGGGATTGGCCATCGCGCCTTCGACGCCGGTCACGGTCGGGTCGTCGGTGAACGTGCGCGTGAGTTCCGGATGGTTCGCCGAACAGTGGTAACACTCGCGATTGTTTTCCCAGACGAGCTTCCAGTTCGCCTTCTCGATGATCGTCGACTCGAATGCGATCTTCGTGTCCTCGAGTTTGTGTGGCAGGAAATACGGTGCCATCTGCTTCGCGACGGGCTCGAAGTCGGGCGGCGTCGCGGCGAGCGAAATCCAGATGTAGCCGCCGACGCTGCGGCAGTGGACGGGTTTCAAGCTGAATTTCGACTTGTCGAAATTGCTGCCCATGTCGCGGGCCGAGAACAGTCGTCCGTCGAGATGGTAGGTCCAGGAATGATAGGGGCACACGAGCCGGGTTGCGCTGCCGCGCTCGGCCGCGCAAATTCGCGAGCCGCGGTGCCGGCAGCTGTTGTGGAGCGCACGCACCGCCCCGTCGCGATCGCGCAAGACGATGATCGGATACTCGCCGATCTGGACCGTGAAGAAATTGCCCGCCTTCGGAATCTCGCAGTCATGGCCTACGAACAGCCAGTCCCGGTACCAGATGAGGTCCAATTCGACCTGGTAATCCGCGGGACTGCAGTAGAAGTCCCGGTCCAGGGCGGTTTCCGGTTTGCGGAGGCGTAATCGGCTCAATAAAGCATCGCGCGCATTCATCGCATCATCCACCATAGGTCTGGCCGCCGTCCCCGGGGCGGGAATGTACCAACATTCCCCCCAAGGACCTAGCGTCCAGACGCGACTCGTTCTAAACCATTCACGACGCCGCCAATTGCGTCACACCAATGATTCCGTACACTGGCCGCGCCATGGTTCGCCCCCTCCTCGTTGGCCGCCTTGCGGTGCTCGTCGGCTGCCTTGCCGAGATTCTCGGCGGCGGCGCAATGGCCCACGCGGACCCTGCCATGCCCGCCGCGGAAACCCGCAGCATCGGTGCCCTGACGCTGCACCGCTGCCCGGATGTCGACGCCTATTGCGGCAGCTTGGATCGGCCGCTGGATCCGCTCGCCGCCGGCGGGGGCGGCGCTGCCAATCGCATCGCCATCCATTTCGAGTTCTATCCACGTACCGGCCAGGCGGCCGGCGCGAGGACCGGTACGTCCGCAACTCTTGCCTCGCCCGAGGCCACCCTCGTCGCGACCGAGGGCGGCCCCGGGTATCCGGCGACCTTATCGCGCGCCGACTACCTCGCCCTGTTCGCGCCGCTGCGCGGCGATCGGGATGTCTTGCTCATGGACAATCGCGGCACGGGAAAATCGGGCGCCGTCGATTGCCCCGCGCTGCAAAGCGCCGAACGCTGGACCGTCGATGGCGTAACCGCTTGCGGCAGATCGCTCGGCAGCAGCGCGGCGCTCTATTCGACGGCCTACGCGGCGGATGATCTTGCCGCCGTTCTGGAGGCCCTCAAGATCGCGCGCATCGACCTGTATGGCGACTCCTACGGGACCTATTTCGCCCAGGTGTTCGCGCTCCGCCATCCGGAGCGCTTGCGCACGCTCGTACTCGACGGCGCCTTTGCACTCGACGGTCCCGACTACGCCTGGTATCCGAACTACGCGCCGGCCATGCGCGAGAAGTTCAATGCCGCCTGTCGGCGCGATCCGGCCTGCGCCGCGCTGCCGGGTACCTCCATTGAGCACGTGCTGCCGGCGCTCGCCGCGCTGCGCGCCGCGCCGTTCTCGGCGGCAGCCCGCGACGGCGATGGGCGCGACCGCGCCTTTCGCGCCGATGCCTCGGCGCTCGCGATCGTGATGTTCGGCTCCGCGCCGGCGCTCGTGACCTTGCGCGAACTCGACGCCGCCGCGCGCGCGTTCGACGGGGGTGATCGCCTGCCCTTGCTGCGGCTCATGGCGGAAACCCTGACGTCCGTCGATTCCCGCGATCCGGCCCATGACCCGCGAAAGTGGAGTGCGGGCCTAGCGGCAGCCGTCCTGTGCCACGATCCGCCGCAGATTTTTGACATGCGCCTCGCGCCGGATCTGCGCGCCGAGGAACGGGACCGGCTCATCGCGGCGCGCGAACGCACGTTCCCCGGCACCTACGCCCCGTTCACGATCGACGAGTATCGCGGCATGCCGCTCGACTATAGTTTCATCGACGAATGCGTCGCGTGGCCGGTCGCGCCGGCGAGCGAACCGGCCGGGCACGTCGTTCCGGAATCGGCGCGGTACCCGGACGTCCCGGTCCTGGTTCTATCCGGCGAACTCGATGACCTGACGAGCGTCGCCGATGGAGCGGCCGTCGCCCACGCTTTTCCGCGTGGACTGCAGGTCATCATCGAGAACGGTTTGCACGTCAACGCGCTGCCGCGCGCGCGCAGCGACTGCGGTGCCGAACTCGTGCGGCGCTTCGTCGCCACCCAGTCGCCCGGCGACCGCACCTGCGCCCACACCGTGCCGCCGCTGCGGCTCGTCCCGGAATTCGCGCGCCACGCGGAGAAGATTCCACGCGCGACGCCGAGGCCCGGCAATGCGGCCAGCGACAAGGAACTGAAGCTTGCGCATGCGGCCCTGCTCACGATCGGCGACGTGCTCGCGCGTATCGAGGAGAACTCGTCCGGCTCCGGCAAGGGTCTGCGCGGCGGCAGTTTCTTGATCGTGCAGCATGGCGTTAATGTGCACGTGAGTCTCTACGGCGTGCGCTGGACCGAGGACTTGAGCGTGAGCGGTGCCGTCGAGCGCTCGCCGGGCCGTAGCGCCCTCGTCCGCGCGCGCATTCGCATCGCCGGCGTCGAGGGTGAGACCGGTGAGTTGCGCGTGAGCTGGCGCGAGGGCAGCGGACACGCGCTCGCCGCGATCGGCGGCAATATCGACGGCCATGCCGTCGCGGCGACGGCGCGGGCGCCTTGATGGGTCGCGCCCGAACCAGCCCCGGTCGCATCCGTGCTATCCAAGGCACGTACCGGCTCGCTACTATGCCGTCATGGAATTTCAAACAGCCCGCCCGTTCGTACTGACCGCCTCCTGCACGAGTCGCATGGGCACGACCGCGGCCGTGACCGGCTTCATCGCCGCGCACCGCCTCTACATCATGGAGATGCAGCAGTTCGACGACGTGCTCACGAAGCGCTTTTTCGTGCGCGTGACGTTTTGCGGCGTCGCCGGCGAGACGGTCGACATCGCGCGCCTACGCGAGGACTTCGTGCGCGTCGCGAACGCCGAGCAAATGCACTGGAACATCCATGACGGCCACCAGCGCAGCCGGGTCATGATCCTCGTATCCAAGCTCGATCATTGTCTCGAGGATCTCCTGTACCGGCAGCGTATCGGCGAATTACCGATGGACGTCACCGGCATCGTCTCGAATCATCCCGACATGCGTGCGATCGCCGAGCGCCACGGCATGCCGTATTACCTGATGCCGATCACGCCCGAGACCAAGGCCGCTCAGGAATCGCGGCTGCTCGACCTCATCGAATCAACGAAGACCGACCTCGTCGTGCTGGCGCGCTACATGCAGATCTTCTCCGACGAGTTTTGCAAGCATCTGCGCGGGCGCGCCGTGAACATCCATCATTCGTTCCTGCCCGGCTTCAAAGGCGCCAAGCCCTACCATCAGGCGCACACCCGCGGCGTCAAGCTGATCGGGGCCACCGCGCATTTCGTGACCGCCGATCTCGACGAAGGTCCGATCATCGAGCAAATCGTCGAACGCGTGGATCACAGCTTTACGCCGGAGACGCTGGCGGCTGCGGGCCGGGATTCCGAACGCCGCGCGCTGTCCACGGCCGTGCGTTTGCTGCTCGAACACCGGGTCTTTTTGGACGAGAACAAGACCGTCGTCTTCAAATGACGGTCGACCGTTAGGCCACGGCCTGGGGCACGGTGAAGTCGGTGCGCGCGATCTTGCGTTCGGCGCTCGGCGGATGCCCGAATTGATTCCGGTAGCACTTGGAAAAGTGCGGCGGTGACTGGAAGCCGCAGGCCGCCGTGATGTCCATGATCGGCATCGCGGTCTGCAGCAACAGTTCGCGTGCGCGCTTGAGCCGCATCTCGAGGTAATAGCGCTTCGGCACGCAATTCAAGTCACGCTTGAATAGTCTTTCGATCTGCCGCCGCGACAGTCCCGTCGCCCGCGCGATCCGATCGAGCGACAGCGGCTTCTCGATGTTCTCCTCCATGAGCTGCGCCACGCGGATCAAGCCCCGATTGGAAACGCCGATTTGCGCGCGCAGGGGCACGTACTGCCGGTCCGTGTCGGTGCGCACCCGATCGACGATGAACTGTTCCGAAACCAGCTGCGAGATGCGCGAGCCGAGCTTCATCTGAATCAGATTCAGCATGAGGTCGAGCGGAGCCGTGCCGCCCGAGCACGTGAAACGATCACGGTCGATCGTGAACAGCTGGTTGCTGAAGCGCACGCGCGGGAATTCCTCGCGCAAGGCCGAGAGATTTTCCCAGTGGATCGTGGCATTGAACTGATCGAGCAGTCCCGCACGGGCGAGTGCGTAGCCACCGGTGCAAAGCGCCCCCAGCGCCACGCGCCGATCGGCCAGCCGTCGCAACTGCGCGAGCAAGGCCGGCGAGACGGCGTCCTTGACATTGACGCCACCGCAGACGAACAAGATGTCGACGGGTCCTAGTCGATCGAGGGGCACGGTCGGCGCGAGTTCGAGTCCGCTGCTCGCGTTCGCGGCCTGCCCGTCGAGCGTCGCAATCGTCCATTCATAGACCTCGCGGCCCACGATCCGGTTGGCCATGCGCAGCGGTTCGAGCGCATTGGCCACCGCGATCAACGAATAATTGGGCAAGGTCAGAAACGCGTACTTGCACTTGCGCAACACCGCGGCGATTTCCAATGCGACCTCCCGAGCGACTTAAGAGTGGATGGCCGCAGCATTATGCCATCGGCCCTCGCCGGGGTGTCTCATTCTGACCGTATTTTGTCGTTTTTCGACCAGCGGACGGCAGGTCGCTCGCTACACTGCGATTCATGAAAACTCATGTCCGGGTCGCGGTGATCGGCGGCGGCGTCGTGGGCGTCAGCACGCTCTATCATTTGGCCCGCAAGGGTTGGTCGGATGTCGTTTTGCTGGAACGCTCCGAGCTCACGGCTGGATCGACCTGGCATGCGGCGGGCCTGCTGCCCCTGTTCAACATGAGCTACACGGTCGGCCAGCTGCACAAGTACTCCGTCGACTTGTACAAACGTCTTCCCGAGGAGACCGGTCAAGACGTCAGTTTCCACGTCACCGGCAATTTGCGACTCGCGACCTGCAAGGATCGCATGGACGAGTATCAGAAGTACTGCGGCACGGCCAATACGATCGGCGTGCCGTTCCAGGTCATTGGCCCGAGCGAGGTTCGGGATTTGTGGCCGCTCGTCGATTTGGGCGATGGCGGTGAAACGGCCCAGATCATCGGCGCGCTCTACCACCCCGACGACGGCCACATCGCGCCGGCCGACCTCACGATGGCCCTGCGCAAGGGCGCGCGCAACCGCGGCGCCGAAATTTACGAGCAGACCGAAGTCACGGGCGTCGCGCGCACGCCCTCCGGCGAATGGCGGCTGACCACGACGAAGGGTGAGATCGTCGCCGAACACGTCGTCTGCGCGACCGGCAACTACGCGCGTCAGACCGGGCGCCTATTCGGCATCAACGTGCCGTCGATCCCGGTCGAACATCAATACATCGTCTACGACGAATCGCCCGAATTGAAGGCCTATCGCCAGGGCGGCGGCCGCGAACTCGCGGTGCTGCGCGAGTCCGACCAATCGTATTATCTGCGCGAAGAGCGCATGGGCTGGATCTTAGGGCCCTATGAAGCGGGCGCGCCCGCGCGCTTCGCCGATGGCGTGCCGGACTGGTTTGGCAAGAGCCTGTTCGAAGGCGATCTCGACCGCCTGCTGCCGCACGTCGAGGCGGCGATCCGGCGCGTGCCCTCGCTTGCGACCGCCGGCATCAAGGACATCGTCAATGGTCCGATCGCGTACACGCCCGACGGCAGCCCGCTCGTGGGTCCGGCCTGGGGCGTGAACAATCTTTGGCTCAACGAAGGCCACAGCTTCGGCATCACGGCGGCCGGCGGCTCGGGCTGGCAGCTGGCCGAGTGGATCGTCGAGGGCGAGCCCGGCATCGACATGGCGGCGGTCGACCCGCGCCGCTATGGACCGTACACGAGCAAGCGTTATGTCGTGCAGAAAAACGAGGAAACCTATCGCAACGTCTTTGTGATCCACTATCCGGACGAGGAACGCGCCGACGCGCGCCCCGCGAAGACGAGTCCGATTTACGACAAGCTTGCCAAGATGGGCGCCGTGTTCGGCCAGCGCTATGGCTGGGAGCGCGCGAACTGGTTCGCGCCCGCCGGCGTCGAACCGAAGGATCGCTGGAGCTTCCGGCGGTCCAATTATTTTCCACATGTCGGTGCCGAGGCGCTGCGCATGCGCCGCGAGGTCGGCGTCATCGACCTGTCGCCATTCACGAAACACGAGGTTTCCGGCCCCGGCGCCGAGGCCTGGCTCGACAGCTTCGTCGCGAACAAGGTGCCCACCAAGATCGGCCGCATCGCGCTCTGTCATGCGCTCACGCGACGCGGCGGCATCCGCTCGGAGTTCACGATCACGAAGCTCGGGGACGAGCATTATTACGTCGTGAGCGCCGGCGCCGCCGAGCGCTACGACAGCGACTATCTGCAGCGATTGTTGCCGCCGCGCAGCCCGGGCTGCGACATCACGCTGCGTAATATCACGACGAGTCGCGGCTGCTTCGTGCTCGCCGGACCGAAGTCGCGCGACGTGCTCGCGAAGCTCACCGACGTCGCGCTCGACAATGCGGCTTTTCCCTGGCTCACCGGCCAGGTCGCCGAGGTCGGTCTCGCCACCGACGTCTATCTCTTGCGCGTGAATTTCGTGGGCGCCCTGGGTTGGGAGCTGCATTTCCCGATCGAATATGCGCACCATCTGTTCGACGCGCTGTTCGCCGCCGGTGCCGACTTCAAGATCGGCATGGTGGGCATGCGCGCCATGGAATCCTTGCGCATGGAGAAGTCCTACCGCATGTGGGGCACGGATCTCACGCCCGACTACACGCCTTACGAGGCCGGGCTCGACCGCTTCGTGCGCCTGAACAAGGGCGACTTCATCGGCAAGGCCGCGCTCGAAAAGCAGCTTGAGGAGGGCGTCCCGCACCGCTTCGTGACCCTCGAAGTCCACGATGTCGCCGATGCCGATCCGCTCGGCAACGAACCGCTCTACGATGCGGGCGGCAAACTGATCGGGCGCGCCACGTCCGGCTACTATGGTCACGCGCTCGCGAAGAGCCTCGCGATTGGTTACCTGAAGCCGGAATGCGCCGCCGTCGGCACCGAACTGCAGATCGAAATCCTCGGCGAACGCAAGCGCGCGACGATTCTCGTCGATTCGCCCTACGATCCGGAGAACAAGGACCTCACGGCTTGAGTGCGCGCGTGAGCCGCCAGAAGTTCTCGGCGCTTTCCCTGATCCTGCGCGGACTCTCGCGCCACGCCAGCTGGCAGCCGCAATGGCGCAAGGCTGAACCCAAACCGGCCTATGACGCGGTCATCGTCGGCGGTGGCGGTCATGGCCTCGGTACCGCGTATTACCTGGCCGCCGAGCACGGCCTCACGAACATCGCCGTACTCGAAAAGGGCTGGATCGGCGGCGGCAATACCGGCCGCAATACGACGATCATCCGCTCAAACTATCTGTTCAACGAAAGCGCCGCGCTCTACGACCACTCGGTGAAGCTCTGGGAGACGCTGTCCCAGGTGCTCAACTACAACGTGATGTTTTCGCCGCGTGGCGTCATGATGCTCGCGCACACGGTGCACGACATCCAGGTTTTCAAGCGCCACGTGCACGCGAACCGCTGCAACGGCGTCGACAACGAATGGCTGGAGCCGGAGCAAGCCAAGGCCTTCTGTCCGCTGCTCAACATCGGCAGCAGCATACGGTATCCCGTGCTGGGCGCGGCACTGCAGAGGCGCGGGGGCACCGCGCGGCATGACGCGGTCGCGTGGGGGTACGCGCGCGCCGCCGATGCGCTCGGCGTCGACATCATCGAGAATTGCGAGGTTCAAGGGATCGGCCGCGATGCCTCCGGCGCCGTCGAATCCCTGACGACGACGCGCGGCGTCATTCGGACGCGCAAAGTCGGCGTATCGGCGGCCGGTAACACGAGCGTGGTCTTGAAGCTGGCCGGCGTTCGCCTGCCGCTCGAAAGCTATCCGCTGCAGGCGCTCGTATC
>Ga0116231_10009237_pt1 | contig 16761 bp, 12 predicted proteins | sample S1TSphgellanicum_2_FD_89695 | JGI IMG/M metagenome (GOLD analysis project Ga0116231, IMG submission 89695) | Host-associated microbial communities from peat moss isolated from Minnesota, USA - S1T2_Fd - Sphagnum magellanicum MG | ecosystem: Host-associated > Plants > Peat moss > Unclassified...
AACAGTGAGAGCTGTGATTGCAGTGGCTGCATCAAGAGGTTGGCTGTTACATCAAATGGATGTAAAGAATGCCTTCTTGCATGGCGAGTTGCAAGAAGAGGTGTATTTGGACTAGCCACCTGGATATGAGGATATGAATCACCCGAATTATGTGTGCAGGCTGCGTAAAGCCTTGTATGGACTAAAACAAGCACTGAGAGCATGGCATGACAAAATTGCAGAATATCTTGTCACCATTGGCTTTCGTATGTCAGATGTAGATCATTCACTCTATGTGCATAAAAGTGATGAGGGCATTGTGGTCATCACTATCTATGTGGATGATTTGATTGTTGGGGGTGATAATGAGAAGGAAGTTGAGCATGTAAAATGTCTCCTTAAGCAAAAGTTTGACATGAAGGATCTGGGTGAGCTCAAATTCTTCCTAGGCATTGAGGTCATTAGGACGCCTAAGGGTATATGGTTGTTACAACGACAATATGCATTGGACATGCTGTCCAAATATGGTATGGTTGGTTGTAAACCCATTTCTGTACCACTGAATCAGAATGGCAAGTTGAGTGTAGATGCAGGTGAGGTTTTAGAGGATGCCACTATGTACAGGAAGATAGTGGGTAGTCTTATCTACATGACGATCATTAGGCCGGACTTAAACTACACAATTGGGTTGGAGAGCCAGTTTATGCAGGTTCCTCGGAAACCACATTTGGATGGTGTGAGGCACACACTACGCTATGTGAGTGCCACAACAGATTATGGTCTCTTTTATGAAGCTAGCACGGAGTTGCAGGTGCATGGATACATAGATGCTGATTGGGCTAGTAGCATCTCAAATAGGAGATCTACTAGCGATTTTATGTTCTCTTTTGGGAGTGCTGCTGTTACTTGGAGTAGCAAGAAGCAACCGACAGTTGCCTTGTCGAGCACAAAGGCAGAGTACAAGGGTGCTGCGATGGCAACATGTGAGGTAACTTGGCTCCGCAAGCTACTTGGAGATTTGGGGCTGCATGTGGATAGACATGTTGTCATATATTGTGATAACCTTAGCAGTATTCAGCTGGCTAGGAACCCAGTGTTTCATGCACGGATGAAACACATTGAAGTTCATTATCACTTCATCAGGGAGAAGGTCTTGGCAGGTGAGATTGATCTTACTTATGTCAGCACAAAGGATTAGGTTGTTGACATCTTCACCAAGGTCTTGGGAGCTGAGAAGCATTGCTGATTCCGCAACATGCTTGGAGTGATGGAGTTGGAGTTGAGCTTGAGGGGGAGTGTTGAAATGTCAAGCTCAACTAGAGCTGACATTCATGATGTGCCTCAGTGACCGTTCTACATCGACTGGCGCGCTTAGTGACCGTTCTACGTTCACTTCAACTGACGCGCGCGTGACGGATCTTCGCCACTTTTTTTGGAGGACTTGTTGTCGTCTATGGGTGTGGGTGTTTGCAAAAGCTCAAGCTCTCTCCCCCTTATCTTTTCATCACCATGAGTGATACCCTAATTGAAAACTAAACTACTAGTTCTCATTTTTGTCAGAACTAAATGTGAGAACCAATTTTTTTTAAAAGAACAAAAGAAATTTGTGAATTGGGTAAGGTCTAACCCCTTACCCAAATCAGGGTCTTAGGGTTTAGCCACCATCAAAAATTAGTACAAGAAAGCAATGAGAAAGAAGTTATGAACATCAAACTTACCTTTGTTTCTATGCAAAATGGAACAACGTTTTACTTTCTAGATCTTGTTGATCATTCATGGACCATGGGTTTGAACTTTGGAGGTATGGTGTTAAGTCGGTTTAATTTAATTAAGGCTAAAGAAAAGACATTTTCACCACCAGAGCCACATCAAAATTTGCCTATCAAATCTAATTTGCTTTGGGAGATGGTAGATCCAAAAAAGGGTTAATATTTGGTGGTAGGTACTTATTAATGTAGGTTAGGTTAGATGGTAATGGTGTTTGGAGAGTTTATTTTAAATGATGATTTGTTTTATAAATCTTTCAAAAACCTTGAACCAGAGGTCCTTTGATTTTGAATTTTTTCAAAAAGCCAAAGTTGTCGTTAAAAAAAGAAATCAAATCAATATTATTTATTTTATTTTTAATTTTTAATTTAAAAATATAAAGTAATACCTGGTTTGTGAAAATTGAAAAAGGAAACCGGTTGTTCTCAAATTTTTGAGAACCAACATTGTGAAAACTAGTTTTTTTTTTTAAAATGTTGATACCTTTGCTTGGTGTAAAAAAATTTTAAAAAAAATTTGGGGAAAAGTGGATCCTTTTGTAAATTATGTTGTGAAAACCGAACCCAACAGGTATTGTGATACCCACCCAACACTGGAAAAGAACTTGTTGGCTTGATGGTGATGGGAAATTACACTATCACATGCAAATTTATTAGCTCCATGTACGCACTGGTAAGAGTTGTAATGGTGATGTAGGTAGGAACTTCATGGTGATGGCAACTTCAAGCAAGGAGCTTTGTGGTGATGCCTCCTTCGTGCACTCAAACCCATGTGATTTAGAACTTGCAACCTCCAAGTTGCACAATAAATGGCATGTTGCTTTGCTCATGTTAAATGTTTCAAAAATCATGTTTCAAGAATGGCAAACCACTATTGGGTGCTACCAAAAGATGGCTTGTGCATGAGCATGGAGCTTGAACATGGTTCTTGGAAACATTAATTAAAATGGAAAATATAAATTATAAATTAACAAATGGATGAATGATGGATAAATGTAAATGAAACATGGATGATCATTGAATGAAAAATGCATATTGTTGTTTTATTAGCATCTTGAAATATATTTGTTTATTGCAATGAGGATGGAAAATAATTAATTGTCAAAATTAAAAACACATTAAATTTTTATGTGGATGAATGTAAATTTGAAAGAAGAATGAAACATGAATAATCAATGAATAATACATGTGTGTTGTTTAATTAACACCATGAAATTGATTTGTTTGTAGTTATAGATGGACAATATGAAATAAAATATCATAGACATGAACCAACCGTTTTGACTTGTAGCCTTGATTGTTAGTGGGGATGTCAAAAGAAGGTAAATATTGTATTATATAAATGACTAGATAATTTTCATGACATTTTAAAAATAAATTTTGGACACCATTAATTATATGTGTTTCTAGAACTTGCTCCCATGCACAAATATCATGTTTTAGAAGAATGCAAGATCCACAAATATTCCTAAACAAATCTTCATTCCAATTAAGCACTCACATTCCTTTTCCCAAAAATGGCCACAAAAAAATAATCCCATGTCTATCATACATCTTGCTTACTACCTACAACCTACCTTATCTAATTATTTAAATAATACAAAAACATTCTTACATGTTGACTAACATAATAAAATGTTTATTACATATATACTCCACCTATATACTATTTACTACCTATCTTACTTGTTAATTATTACCTATAACCTATTACTTAGCCTACTTAATTAATTAATTACCCTACTACCTAACCTATTTAATAAATTAATTACATGGCCAAATGCACTGGATTCGTAAATTTTGTTTTGAGTGGAATTTGTAATAGTTTGATATCTTAAACAACCAGCATTAAAACCAACCTTTTTTTTCTTGATTTTATATATATATATATAATCTAATGTCATTTTTTGGGAGATTTTCAATATCTAAAATTTACTAAAATTTAAGAAAAATCACTAGATTTTTTTACATGGTTCAAGTAGGTAGCCAAAAATATAGAATGATGTTTAAGAAAATTTATTTTCATTTTTTTTCTAGTCAAATTTGGTTAAACCTTTTTGTGGATCAATGGCACTTTGGCATTAATAAAAAATTAACAACTTGAAACAAAGTGCACTTTCAAACAATGTGTTAAAACCCTATCTAGCTTAAATGGCAATTACAATGAATTGTTTCAATTCATTCAAAACTACTATTAAAAAAAAAATCACCAATCCAACAATCCCAATTAATGTTTAAAAAAAAAACATGTTCACACCTATAGAAAACCCTATTATGCTAGAAATTACAAATAATGATCAATTTCTACCATTTCGATTGGTCCCATGAAACTTTCATAAACTTACCAAAGCCTATCACACATCTAACACTTCATTCATTCTAAAACATTAAGAAAAAAATTGAAACCACTAAACCTTGCAATTTCATCTGCCAAGTCATTTTTTCACAGTTATTTACATGTATGTTTGCAATGAGGATCCATATTCACAATTCAAGTTGAATAAAATGCCACATGGTGTCTAGTGGCACATGAACCACATCATGAATCACAAAAACAACTATATTTTCATCTATTTTTACCCAACGATTAGAAAGGATGCTATAGATGCACTTTTCATCTTCATTTTCATTCAAACCAATATTAGTCACAAGTCATAATTGCATATGCAACTTTAAATCATTTTGTAGTCAAATATGCAATTATAAAAGATGTGCCACAAAGGATGGTCCCATTGATAGTTGTTAACATGGTTGATTTGAACACAAGGCAATAGAATGGACAAAATTCCTTGTAGTGAATGAAATTAACATCAAGCATAGAACACATGCACCTATTTTGTGTGCATTTAGAAATTTTTCAAGCCAACTCTTTATAATTGTAGATTAGTTGACCAAGTTAGTTGCAAAAGTTGCACATATGATCTTGCAAGATTGATAGCTAAATTCAAATGATCTAGGTGGGTTGTACAATTCCCCTCAATGATTGAAAGAGTGATTCTTGAATCATACAAACAATTTTTCATTGTCTTTGCCTAGGGAAGTCATTTCTTTTTTGTTCCAAACAACACCGCGTAAAAAATTATAAGGTGCAACTTATTGAAGAAAATTATTTATAATTTACTTAAATGTAAAAAGGTGCCTATAATTCATTATGAGAATGTATTTAAAATACACCTAAAAGATTTCCAAATATATCTAAAATGGTCCATTATTTCATAGCATACTAAAAAACACATTTTTATTTTAAGTGTTTCCTAAAATATACAAGGCATGATGTCTCTAGATGTCCTTGCCCTATTGTTCTTTGTTCCTCATCATCAATTGCCTTTCTTCAAACAATAATCAATTTGATAGTTCATTCAACAATGGTAACGTTATTCCTCCTCCCAAGCTTCACACAAGACTATCATACATGTGGATGAAAATAATTAATCATTTTCTCAACAATTTCCCTCTCTTGAATAATCTCATCCATGTCGGCTATTGTGAATTTCATATTTACAATCTCCTTGAAATAATCATTCATTGACATTCCTTCTCTATTGAGTTGAATCACATTCAATTTATCCTTCATATACAATGTCTTAGGTAACATAGTTTTGATTATAGTATTGGACTTTCAAGAAGTCCCATATCATAAAATCTCAAAAAGAGTGATTGATAATAGTTATGGCTTTGTTCTTTTGTTAATTCCTTATTTCACACAGCTCAATTGTCATTGTTGGTGCTAGTGGTTGGAATCCATTAACAACATCCAAAGGGATCAATGTGCACCCATAGATCTCTAAATAATCTATTTTATCAAGCCTAAAGCTCCATAGATTGTAGTTATATGGACCATAAAATTTGATTGATTTAGATAAGGTGTTCCTTAAAGCATGATCCAACAATGACAACATGAAAAAAATAACATTAAAGAAAAACTTCACTATAGGCCTTAAGCAACTTCTACTTAAAGACACATTGTAGGTTTCCTTATTCACATCAACATGTATATTAAGAAATCTTGATATATTACATAGGAGCATGGATTCATGAACAATTTTGCATGAGTCAAGTTGAATCTTGGAATCTTAATACATTATTAATGACTTTGATACCATGTTGAATCTTTTTATTAAAAACTAACTTAAATGACTTGGACAATGAATCCAAATTCATGAAGATGTAGTAAATCATGCATGTTATGATAAAGATGATTGTTCACTAATTATAACAACCATACCAACCTAACTACCTAGAATAATCATGATGTCCAAACTAATTTTGTATTTTTAACTTGCACAATAATCTTTGATATATGTATTCATGTTGTAAAACTAGGTTGGTCAAATTAGTTCAAGGTTGAACCCTATTTCTACATAATATATATGCCCAAATTTCTATAATAGCCACATTTTACACCATTACTTTTTATGTTTTGTGGTAATCCACACTTTTAACATTTTGTCTATATATAATCCAATTTAAGACATTTGGTGGTTATATTATGATTAGAACCCTTGAAAATTTGACACAACTCTTAATTATTGGTTCGTGAAAAGCTTGAACCCATATTAAGTATAAAACCTTGTTTGAATTATTTTTGAAAGTCTCATTGAACACATTCACCCATTTTTCCATAATTGTTTCATTAACCATTTATATATATTTTTTTTTTCTCAAAAAGGTTCAGATAAAGTTTCCATAATCTTTCCCAACATGTGGTCATTTTAGTCAATAAGAAATTCCTCCATGTTGGAATAATTTCCTAGTACACACAATTTCTTTATTTTTTGCCTAAGTTTAAATAAAAACCTATTTTGTTATAAAAAATTAGTAATATTCCTTTGAAAAAAAGTCATTCCAAATTTTCATAGTTTAATTGAACCCAATGATGGGGTTTTTGCTCCATTACATCAAGCTTTAGTTTTACTTCCTCCAAGTTCATGATTGGCCACATTTTTGCCCCATCTCAATTCACATTAAAGGTCAATCAACATGTGCAATGTTAAGTTTCTTATATTAGTTTTCAACCTTTCCATGCATATTAAATCAAACAATTTTGAATAGTTTGAGATCCATGTATATTCAAACCAAGTTTGCTACCATTTGTAGCCTTTCCACCTAGTCTAATATATTTTTCAATTTTCTTTTCCTCAAAACAATTTGTCCATCCTTATGGGGCTAGTCACTTTTATGAAAACCTAACACATTAAAAATCAAATTCTCTCAAGTTCAATCAAATATTGTTCCTTCTTCTTCTAGAATCGATGCATTCAAAAGCTTAATGGAAAAATTGACATAATTTGCACTTGCAAAATGCCATGTCCATTGTCCTTCAAACTTTTGCATCTCTTTTCATCCTCCAACTCAACAATTTGGGTTCAAAGTATGAATGCTCCATCCTTGCCACCTTCTCCTTTACATGAAACATCTATCTTTGGAATGAAAAACCTAACATGATGTTCTAGTGAAATTACAACATTTGGAATCCATATATCTCCAATTCTAGGAACTGCATTCCTCCTCTTGCAAATTTGAATGGTTTTTTCAAGCAAGGAAGGAGGTGAAGTGATATTTACCTTGAAATTACATAATGGTGACCCATATTCATTCAACATCCCCAAACTTTAGCCATATTTGAACTCAAGTAAACAAGCCATTGTGGATAATGTTGATGGTTAAATTTCTAGATTCAGCTTGTGAATGATCCAAACCCCATAATTTGAACACTTGGTTGGGGATTTGGTAATTAATATCCTTGTTGTATAATTAAAACCTTTAATCATTTTTTGTTAACATGAACAAGTTGAAGATCCACATTTGCAACATGTTCTTAATCATTTGAACTTGACATGCCTATGACCTGACATTGTCGTTAACCTTTGATAGTTTATGTTATTTACCCAAAATTTCACTAAACTTCAAATTTGGCCATTGATGTATTAGTTTTGATATAAAATAGTCAAGATAGTAAATTCTTCCATGTAGTATTCACATATAATGGATTTGAATTCATAAAAGATAACATAAACTATGTGAAAAGTTTTAGTCTCAATCCCTCTCTTGTACCATATTTGTGATTTTGCATCTTTTTTTTACATATACCCCAAACATACTTTAGATCCCTCAACTAAAAGCTTTTTAGCCAAAAAAATTCATTCTAATTATTGAACTCCCTACCACATTTTCTCAATCCCACATCATTCATGTTATTGGTATTTTTTCCATTTGACACTTAACCACTTAAGGCCCAAAATGCATATCACTTACACAAACTTAGACAAAACATGATTAATATAAAATAGTGAACCCACATATTTAACAAAATGTTTTTTTTCCAATTTACTCCTTGACTATTCACAATCACACAACTAATACTATTTTTGCGTATTTACCCACAAACCACTCCCATATACATTAAGTGTGATTTCAATGTTGATTGTCTTGGCTATAATCATTAAAAGAAAATTATCATTTTGTAATTGTTGTATACAATTGATACGTCTGTGAATAGTATATATAATATGGATTTATATTTTATACATTTGTATTATTTTACAAAGGTTGCCCATGATGACACGTGACATTTGAACCTTATTTCAACATTCATCATTATTAATAAAATGTGAATTGGATTTTGACACATGTTCATTTATGAAGGTCAATTATATGGTGACAAAATTATTATTGTAATATAATATTCATTATTAAGATTGATTTTAATATTTACAAGTAATTAATAATATTATGAAATTATAACCTATGCTAACTAATGTAACCTATTAGCCATAGGTGTACTAATATAATTAATAATGTTTAAAATAATAATATTGATTATCCAACAACAACAATAATAGCAAAAACATTTAATGATGATGATAATAATAATAATAATATTCTTCATTAGTAAGTAAAAATATTAGTAATTTATATATGTGATTTTTAAAAAAATAACTATATATGCTTACCTATAATGAATTAATAATATCATAATATAATTACCTAGTTTAGGTTAGGTTATTTAAAAGATAGGTAGTTACTAACCATAGGAACTTTAACATAATGTTAAAAACTAATTAGTTTAACCTAGGTTAATTTAAACACATTTAGTTTAACTTCTCCATTAGTTTAGCTTAGGCTATTTTAATCATGGTTAGTTTAGTATCCTAACTAGTTTAAACATGGTTAATTTAACTTTTTAATTAGTTTACCCATGGTTAATTAAACCATCGTTAAATTAACATTTTAATTAATTTAACCATCATTAACTTATTTTAAGTTATTGTAGCCATGATTAATTTAACTTAAGTTAGTTTAACCTAGGTTTAGCTTTAGTTAACATGGGTTTAGCCTTAGTACTAGAAATATAATATTACTATACATAGCCTATATAGATATTTTGGGTATACTAACTTAAGTATGTATTAGTTTAGATTATTATTTTTATGACATTTGTTCGTTTTGTACAAGATTAGTTGCATAGTGATTAGTTGCAAATGACAATTTTTTTTTCAAATTAATATATTTTGACCTAATACATATTTCTATCCCCTTCACCTATGTAATGCATTTTTTACAAACACTTTCTAAACAACCAAACCTTTTCAAGTGATCGTAATTTTTCCCACATGTTCCTCACATAATCATGGCTTATGGCTTAACATAAAGGTTTCATCATAGATTGCCACATCTTTCCTTAAGTTGGTACATGAATATTTACACTTAAAATTATAGCATGGTGGATAGATAATCACTTTAAAAGGACATTGAAGGTTCACTAAGGGTATTGCACAACCTTTGAAGTTGGGATTGTCATTTGCCAAAAGGACAATGCTAGTATTTGTAGCCTTTCAACTTGGATGGCACTAACTTCAAAAAATTATTTAAAGTAAGAGTTTTTGTTGGACTAGGATCTTTTTCATAATTTCTTAATCATTGAAGGAAGATCATCATTTTTGAAGAGCTTGGTGTTTTTAGACAAGAATATTTGTGTTTTTCATTGGAAACAAGAAGCAAAATGTAAAAATTTCAAGTGACATTATCTTCTTGCTCTAGTTCTTCTCTAATTATTCTTGTTTGAAGTTTTGATCAATTTGATCATCTCCATCTCTTCCTTGAACCTCTACCATAGAATTAGTGAATTATAAATTGATAAGTTTTTGCAATCTTGAGAATTTTTTATAACCTATTAAAACTATTTCCATGGACATTTTCTGTATTTGTTCTTTTGATTTTATGGAAATCACTTGCAACAATGATATATATATATATCATTGATTACATAATCCTTGTAAAAGATTTTTTTCTGAAATATTACTTCAACACAATTCTATAGTTATTTTAGATTTTTTATATTGCAAAAACTCATATACACGATTGATTTATCAAAGGCGACCTTCTCAAGATCCAAATGGCATTCAATAGCCTTTTGGAATTATATATTGCCAAGGGATGGGTTTTTTTGTTGTAAAATGCATAAGTGTGGCCTTTGGCTTCAAGCACATATTGTAATGTATTATGTGGTTTCATGTGAAATTCAATTTCTTTAAGAAAATTATTTTGATTTTTATTAAATTTCCAATAAAAGAAAAATTATAAATTAAAGAATTCTCACACCATAAGTTTGATAAGTATGAAACCACTTCAATGCACTTATACTTAGGGGACATTATTTCCATTTGTCTCCAATTGAGGTACCAAAAAAAAAAAAAGTGCAATGTAATGAAAAAATAATTATAATTCAATTCAATGTAAATAGGGTGCCATGAATTGAATAATGAGAATATACCTAAAATATAATTAAAATATTTTATTAATATTTTATTATTTCATAGCATATTAAAAAAACCTTTAATCCCATGTGCTTCATAAAACATACAAAGAATAACCTCCCTAAAACCTATACACATCAAGGGCTTTCCAACATATCGAGAGCACACCTCAATTTCCCTAAAATTTTAAATTTTCATTCTTATTGTCTTTTCCTTAATGAAAATAGTAAAAGATCCAATAACTCCAACATTGCAAATTTACACCTTTCAAAATCCCCTCTGTGAATTCCTACTCATCATCAAGGACTTTCTAGTAGTATCAAGAACATAGTAGGGGACCCATGTTTTGGGAGAGGTCTCCACAAAACAAACAAACTACCTTCCTCCATAGTAAGATTTGCACTAAAGGAAAGAAGATAACCCTAAACAAATGGAGCCATAGTGGAGACAAACATAGTTCATACTAGTATTAATTAATTTGTAGGGATTCATCCATAATTTAGAGATCCCTAATTATTGTCTTTCTCCTTTCATTTCAAAAATTTCCTTTCAAAATAAGGGTTAAGGATTTAGTTCAAAGTAATTTGCTTATAAGTTTAGCTTGTATGTAAATTTGGATTAGAACCTAGGCTAGCAAGATTTATCCTTTTCAAGGTAATAAGAATACCATAGTACCTAGCTTCATTAGGCACTAATTCTTTTTTTCTTTTGAAATTGTCAATTTCTTTTTGGACAAATACTTATTCACCTCATCGAAGACTTGGAAAATGGCAAAAGGACATGTCAAACTTTGAACCACAGTCTCTTATATTTTTGAAAGTCACATAATAATTTAACAAGTCCTTTTTTAATTTAGCATTGATTTAATGTCCCTTATGAGTATCCTTATGTTGCCTTTATCTTCATTGCCTAAACATCAAATTTCAAGAAATTAAAATATTGAATTATAAAATATTATTATTAGTTTGTCAAATGAAAATGACAAAAAAATTTAAAATATTAGGGACATTGTTGTTCAATGAGGAAAGTACTCTTGTAAGTTGTTAATTGTTGAAGCTAGGTGTTTTGGAGCCTTTGTAAAAATTGAAAATTGTTAGAACTTTGGGGTGAGGTTCAATATGAGAACTATTCAGTTTTGCAAATTGTTAGCCCTATCTCTTAGTTAGAAAAATTGAAAATCTCTTATAGAAATACACACTTTGTGGCACCAAAATTAATTTTGACAACCATTCTAGGCTTCCTAAAAAGATTTGTCAGTCAAGGGCCAAATTTTTGGGCCTTTGTTAACACCCTTCAAAGTTCAATTAACATGTTGTGACTTAGAAAATGAATCAAGCTCAACCATTTATGAGAACACCTGGGTAACAATGGAATGGTAAGGGGGGCCAGCGGGCCTTCACGATTAGGCATATGCTTTTAGGATGTATGATTTTTATTATTTATAAGTTACAAAAAATAAAATAAATGCCAGGACCAAAACAAATAGGCCAATTGCAAGGGTGCCAATTGACCCACCTATTGCAAATGTGGGTAGCCATTTTTCATTTTTATTGGCTCATATAAGGATCACCACCCATCATGCATTTAATGTTGTCCACTAAGCCCTAAATTTTCGTCACATAACAAGCTTTCGCAAACTTGTAAATGTTAAGGTTCTAAGGACCTTGGAAGACAATTGGACTCAAGACCATGTTGAAGGGAACCTTCCCCCGTTTATGAGGGTACAAAAACGAAGGCATGTTCCATGTGAGGGATAAACAGATTTCAAGTGTAGATTGCTCTCACCTTGTGTCAATGAACCTTAGTTTTGGTCTATGATTTTGTGATCTTGTCTGTTTTCTAACTGAAACCACTCAAGGCATGTAATGGAACCTATAACACTATTATTATATTTACTAGTGTGGCCTGTGCCGTTGGCCCAAGTGTTACCATGTCCTCAACTGATTTTTCCTTCCAAAACCTGGTTTTTTGGAATTTATTTGAATTTTCAGTGGCAGAAATCACTTAAAAATCAATATCTCTCACATTCTGAATCCAAATCTTACCAGATAAATTCCCATAAATCTTCTCATCAAGCAACAACACCAAAGGCACATTCCAAATCCTCGAGAACTTTCAGCTATGATTTAATTTAATTTATAGTGAAGAAATCATTCAATATTCAAGAACTTTTGCACAGCAAGTCCAAACGTCATGGAACCAAGCCCATGCACCCGTCCTCATTGAGAGCCTTTCAAAGACACCAAGAATATGATCTGAAGCGTCCCAGTTGGGTGGATCTCATAGCTACAGAACAAAACAAACTGCCTTCCTTCATAGATAGATGGCTTAAGCCCAGACTGGTTGTCCCTTTGAAAATATAAGAAGTTGGGCGAATGAGCCACAACAATGTTCATGTTTGTATAGGCCTGTGCCTTGTATCAACACTAGTATCATGGACCTTACCAGTGTTGTGTGGTTCCTTGATTTTTCAAAGACCTGCTGCTGCTGATTTTGGGTATTTCAAAAAATTCAGAATGAAAGAATCAATTGGTTCTGAGTATTAAAAAAAGAAAGAGAATCAAAGAATTGGCTACGTTTCAAGTATTCCAAAAACTTGGAATCAAAGAAAGAACCAGCTGGTTCCGGGTATTTGAAAAACAGCAGACGAATCACAGTTTCTTCTTTCCAGTTCTCTGACTTCTATAAAAAAATTTGGGAGCAGTTTCGGGGGCGGGTGCTTCATAATTTGACCTAGAGCTGCCCGTTATATGCATATATAATTGATGAGAGAATGAGCACTGGATTAAAGAAGGACCGCCCAATAGTGAACCTAATGAGTCTTATATGAGCCTGAGACAATACCAGCCTGCTAGGGACCTAAGGTGATATCAACCTTATGTCAATTTTATATTGATCTCAATATCTAGTATATTTGTACATGCTTCGTATCAGCCCAAAAATCAGTCTTGGACCCAATACCATGACCAGGTTGATAGGTTCAAAAAAGTCCATACCCGAGCTACACTTGTTGCTTGTCTTTGGGAAAAAGAAGTCTGCATTAGCTTATTACCAGTTTATTATTGTTATTATTATTTTATTTTGTACTTGCCTTTTCCTGTAGCCCTTTTCCTGGTATCTTTTGACAAATATCCCCCCCCCCTTTGTCTTGGGCAGCAGCTTCCCTGCCCCAATAAATAAAAGAGGGCCCCAACATTTTTAGAAACAGTTGATATCATTAAGACTTCTTTTCTTTTTGGTAAATAAAAAAAAGTTTCAAAGAGAGAGAAAAAAAGCCAGCTAGCCAGCCACCCAGCCACCCAGCCACCCATAAAAGAAAGACAACATAGTAGCCGCTTCCCACAAGAAAGAAAGGGGCCAAACGCCCCTTTGCCCAATTGCTTCATTCACCAAGTGCAAAAAGGCCAACCACTTGGCTGTTTCTGCTGGTTGCTTGCTACTCTTGACACTAATACACAAATAACATAGCTTTCCCAATACATTCATTCATCCATTCATTCATCACCTCTTCTATTAAGATTTTTTAGAAATACATGACTTTGTGTGTACATAAAAAAATCATCATGCGAGTTCATTCTATGTACCCAGAATCATGGGAATATGAAGAAAGGAAGCCCACCTGCCTGTCCGCCATCTGGGCAAGGCAAACCCGGATTTCTCGGCTGAATTCATGGTGGATCCGTCCATCCACCAAAGGGGTTTTTTATATAATAAGAATATGAGGTCCACCTTCGTAAGGAGGATTATTATTCATCCATAGGCAGAGCCTTCTTCCCTTTGTCAAATTTAAAATACTTTGTTGTTATAATACTAAACAATTTGTTGCAAGTTGGATTCCATTCAAGCCCAGCCCATGCACAGGGGGAGAGTGTTTTCAGGCATCCTTTTGTGCAACAAAGCCGGGCAAAAAGTGAACACAAAACTGGGTTGAAATGGGGCTGTTGTCGGCCAATGGGTTGGCCAGAAATACATATCATGCACGTATCTATTGATCCTTGATCATATTCACATTTTGGATGCTACAAAAATGTCCGAGAAATTTCCCCCTTTGTATTTCTAGTGGGCTTTTAAAATTTCTCTTGGAACAATGAATGTGGTTTATAGTCCAGATGCATGTTACACATTCTGTATTTTTTGGACATAGCCATTATACTCTGCTATTTATTTATGCTCTCAAACCAAGAAAATGGCATAGGTTTCATTTACCCCCCCCAAAAATAGCCATTTTTGGCACCCAAAAAAATAAAATGTAAATTTGCCATATTTAGACAATAGGTTAATACCGTAGTTTGCCAGAATATGGCAAGTTCTTACCTACTTGTCGCCAAATTTGGCTAAATTCCTCTTCTAGATGATGAGGAGTCCACCTGCCTCACAAAATTGAAAAAATAAAAAACACCCTTTGGAGTGCCACAAAGGATTTGGTGAGTGGATCATGGGAAGTATCTATGAAGGAAGGTAGTTTGTTTTGTTTTGTTTTGTTTTGTAGTTGTGAGATCCGCCGAAATGGGATGCTTCAGATCATGTTCTTGGTGTCATTGGAAAGCTCTCCACAAGGAGGGGTGCACGGGCTTGGTTCCATGATGTTTGGACTTGTGGTGCAAAAGTTCTTGAATATTGAATGATTTCTTCACTGAAAATTAATTAAATTAAATCATAGCTGCAAATTTGGGAGGAATTGGAATGTGCCTTTGGTATTGTTGGAAAGATCTTGATGTGCAGGCATTTATTTGGTAAGATTTGGATTCAAAATATAATATGAGAGATATTGACTTTTAAGTGATTTCTGTCGCTGAAATTCAAATAAATTCCCAAAAACCAGGTTTTGGAAGGGAAAATCAGTTGAGCACGTGGCAACACTTGGGCCAACGGCACAGGCCACACTAGTCGGCCTTATGAATGAATGAATTGACTTTTGGATAAAGGTAACCAAACCACCCCAAAAAAGGGCCAAAAGGAGAAAAAACAATAAAATAATACAATAATTAATAATAACCACCATATAATTTATATTAAGGCTCCCAGGGTGAGGGATGCTTTTCCTTGTTTACATGCCTTTTTGTGTGGATAGTAGGTTGGCTATCCTTCATTTGGGGGATTGGGGGGCAACCGCGTCCTCCCATTGGTCCCTTGGGCATGGGTTTTGGGCAGGGTGGTGGGGAGAGGGGGCGGGGTTGCTGAGGCTACCCGGGACTTCAGGACTTGTATCGTTTACTATCGGATGGCATTTCCGTGAAAATGGAGATTCGATATGAATCTTTGTTGACCTTTCCCGTCTTCTCCATGGGTGCACACAATGTTTAAGCCTTAGGGTAATGAATCCAAGAAGTTGTTCCATTAGGTTTGAGCCATTTTAACCAACCAAACTCATGATCTTCTTCCTTTTAAGCACCTCCATAGACCAAGGAAATTTTTTTGCAAGTGCTTTATGAGATGGAGGAAGAAAGTAAATGAATTAATGAAAGAGGAGGTGAGGTTGAAGTTGAATTCATTGTATAGGGTTCAACTGCAAGAAGTAGATGTAATTTCCATCTGAATTACAGAGCTCAAACCCTAAACCCTCCAAAGAACAGGACTTTTTGTGGAGTGCACAACTGGGGAATCATGTGTTGGTGGGTGTTACACACATTTTTTATGAAACCAGTCCTTCTTCTTCTTTTTCATGGTGATGAACTTGGGATTGATTGTATTACAAAATGATGGAAACACAATGTCTTTTGGTGTGTCCTCACAACCCAACCCACCTGCCAAATGCCCTAAGGAAGATTCCAACATGTAAAATTGATAACAACATTCTCCAAAGGAAGGAAGGATGGAATGCAACCAACCAACCCACCCAATTTAAAGTGGATTCCAGATTTCCAGATTTCCTTCCCCCCACCAAAAAAAACACTTTAAATTAACTTACTTTCAGTTTCAGGATAGGGGATTGGGTAATTGAAGCTGGAAACTTGGTACCTCAACACAGATGCTGTGGAAGAAACTAAACAGCCAAAAAGGTTCACTTTCCCTGTTCATTGCACAGGACTCCAAACAACTCCCCATTTTAGGGCAGGAAGAGAATATATGAGATCAATTCCCACTGGATACTCATTCCTGACAAAATTCTTTTTCTTGAAACATGACCCCCCCAAAAAAAAAAAAAAAATCATATAAAAAGTAATATATCTTTTGTTATAATTTACAAAAGGATATTTGGCAATTTCTGTTATGAGAAAGAAGATAGTCATGGGTTACGACTCCAAGGCTCTCTTGCCAAA
>Ga0116231_10009238_pt1 | contig 16760 bp, 13 predicted proteins | sample S1TSphgellanicum_2_FD_89695 | JGI IMG/M metagenome (GOLD analysis project Ga0116231, IMG submission 89695) | Host-associated microbial communities from peat moss isolated from Minnesota, USA - S1T2_Fd - Sphagnum magellanicum MG | ecosystem: Host-associated > Plants > Peat moss > Unclassified...
ACGCCCACGATCGCCGCTCGCATGGACGCGCCGTTGCCGGCCGAATTCACGCCGCTGGGCTTGATCCGCAGGGCGATCTTGAGGCTCGCCTTCACCGTCGCCAGGCCGACGCCCCAGGGCAAGCGGCAAAACCAGCCCAGCAGGGATCTCCGGAACGCCCCGACGCAACGCTCGACGTCGTCGGGATGGCGGATCAAGCTTTGCGCGACCAGGGCCGCGTCCGCATCGGGAGCGAACGGCAATAACCCCAAGCACGGCGCGGGCAGCGCATCCTTCAGGTACGCAATATTGTCCTCCCGGCGCGCAAAATCCGCGTCGATGGAATTGCCCACCCAGCCCGCAAGCCGCAGTCCGCGACGCGCAATCGCTTCGTTCGTCAGCAGCGCATGATTGAGGCATCCGAGCCGAAGCCCGACGACCAGCACGACGTCGAGCTGCCAATGAACGACGAGATCGGCAAAGCTGCGCCGCGCATCGAGCGGCACGAGCCAGCCGCCCGCTCCTTCGACGATCAAGACATCGCTTTGTAGCGCGAGCCGCTCCTTGGCACGATCCAAGACATCGAAATCGATCGAGATACCGGCGTCGCGCGCGGCCAGATGCGGCGCGATCGCCGGGGCGAACGCATAGGGGTTGATCTCGGCGTAGCTTGCGCGCACGTTCACTTGCGCATGCAAGGCGAGCGCGTCTTCATTGCGCAGACCGTCCGGGGTCATTACACAGCCCGACGCGATTGGCTTCATCGCGGCGACTCTTCGGCCTTGTCGCACATAGGCGCAGCACAAGCCTGCCGAGACGCGGGTCTTGCCGACACCGGTGTCGGTGCCCGTGATGAACAAGTGCACAGGGCTCATGGGCGACGCGCTCATGGTTTGCGCCGGTCGCGCAATTGCTGCTGCAGATCGGCCAGCGCGACCTTGGTCTCGCCGCTGTCGGGCAGGCTGCCGCGCCCGGGCGCCGCGCGCGCCGGCGCCCAGGCCTGGGCGAACACGACTTCGTAGGTGGCCGGCAAGCGACCGTCTTGGCGCGCGCCCTCGTAGGCGGCCTGCATCGCCGCGAAGCGGCGCGGGCTCGTGAGGCCGCGCGGCCGGTCGCGCGTGAAATTGCGGGTGCCCAAGGCTTTGAGGTCACGCGCGAGCGCGTGCACATCGGTGTACTGCAGCGTATAGCGATCGACGTCGAGCACGGGTGCCGCGAAGCCGGCGCGCACCAAGGCGTCGCCGAGGTCATGCATGTCGATGAAGCGGTTCACATGACTGTACGTATCGACGGCAGCCCAGGCCATCCTCAGCTCGCCCAGCGTATCCGGGCCGAAAGCGCTCAGCGTCAGCAAACCCTGCGGTGCCAGCACGCGCCGACATTCCATGAACAAGCGCTCCGGTTCGCACCACGGCAGCAAGAGATTGCTGAACAGCAGATCGACACTCCCATCGGCAAGCGGCAGGTGTTCGGCCGCGGCGCAGATGCGTCCGAATCCTCGCCGCCAGGACTGCCGTCGCTCCGCCACGCGCAGCATGCCAGGCGCGGAATCGATGGCGAGAACCTGCGCGCGCGGATAGCGGTCCTTGAGCGCGCGACTCCCCTGCCCAGTGCCGGCACCGAGATCGACGACGAGGCCGGGCGCCAGAGCAGTTAACTCCAAACGCTGCAGCAGCTGCGTGCGGACCTCGGACTGGAGCACGGCGACCGCATCGTAACCGGCGCTCGCGCGCTCGAATGAGCGGCGCACGCCCGCGATATCCAGGGAAAATGGCGAATCCTCGCCCACCGGGTAGCGCGCCTCCATGCCGCCGCCTGGTCAGGCCGTCGCGGCGTCGTACTCCGCCGTTTTCAGCGGTTCCGCGAGTATCTGTAGGCGCTCGAACAGCGCGCGATCGTGAGCCGTGTCGGGATTGCCGGTCGTGAGCAGCTTCTCGCCGTAGAAAATCGAGTTGGCGCCGGCAAGAAAACAGAGCGCCTGAAGTTCGTCGCTCATTTCTCCACGGCCCGCGGACAGACGAACGTGTGCGCGCGGCATCAGAATGCGCGCCACGGCGATCATGCGCACGAAGTCGAACGGATCGATGCCCGCGACGTCGGCGAGCGGCGTGCCCGGAACGCGCACGAGCTGGTTGATCGGCACGCTCTCGGGGTGCGCCGGTAAGGTCGCCAAGGTGTGCAGAAGTTCGGCACGATCCTGCGGCTGTTCACCCATGCCGACGATGCCGCCGCAACAGACGTTCATGCCGGCCTCGCGCACGGCCGTCAGCGTATCGAGCCGCTCCTGGTAGCTGCGGGTCGTGATGATCTTCTCGTAGTAGTCCGCCGAGGTGTCGAGATTGTGGTTGTAGTAATCGAGGCCCGCGGCCTTGAGTTCGCGGGCTTGGGGTCCGCTCACCATGCCGAGCGTGGCACAGGTCTCGAGCCCTAAGGCCTTGACCTCGCGAATCATCGCAATGACTTTGCGCAGGTCCTTCGGTTTCGGCGAGCGATAGGCCGCACCCATGCAGAAGCGTGTGGCGCCAGCGCCCTTCGCGGCGCGCGCCCGCGACACGACCGACTCCAACTCGAGCAGCCCTTCGGTCTCGAGCCCGGTCTCATAGCGCACGCTTTGCGGGCAGTAGGCGCAGTCCTCGGGACAAGCGCCGGTCTTGATGCTGAGCAGCGTGCTCACCTGGACCGTGTTCGGCGCCTGGTAGCGGCGGTGCACCGTCTGGGCCGTGAACAGCAGGTCCATGAAAGGCTGCGCGAAGAGTGCCTGTACTTCGGCCAAGGTCCAGTCATTGCGCACGGTCATCGACATCTCCCCCGGGGTACGATCCGGCCAGTATTCGGCGACCGCGAGTCTTAGTCAACCGACAAGCCCCGTAATGGTTGACGAAGGCCCGTGACCCGGCCCACGGGGCAGGCGCGGGCCCTGGTCGCGCCGCGCCTATTTGAAAATGTAGTTCAGTAGAATCCCGAAGAACACGGCCATGCCGAAATAGTGGTTCTCGAGAAATGCGCGAAACCACGCGGCGCGATCCCGGTTGCGGATCAGCCAGAGGTGATGCACGAAGAAGGCGGCGCCGGCGGCCAACCCGAGCCAATACCAGACGCCCAAACGCGTGATCCTGCCCACGAAATAGAGCGCGACCAGGGTCATGATCTGCAAGATCGCGATGATGTGACGATCGGCGTCACCGAACAGGATTGCGGTGGAGCGTACACCGATCTTGAGATCGTCCTCGCGGTCGACCATCGCGTAGATCGTGTCGTAAACGGTGACCCAGAGGACGTTCGCGAGAAACAGCAGCCACGCAACTCGCGGCACATGCTCGAGCTGCGCCGCAAATGCCATCGGAATGCCCCAGCCGAACGACAAGCCGAGATACAGCTGCGGCACGGACAGGAAACGCTTGATGAACGGATACGTGACCGCAAGGAATGCGCCGACGACCGCAAGCAACAGAGTCAGCTTGTTCAACTGCAAGACCAGCGCCAATGAGGCGAGGGTTAGCGCTGCGAACAGCACCAGCGCTTCGACCGACGACAGGCGACCGAGTGCGAGCGGCCGGTTGCGCGTGCGCTCCACGTACGGATCGAATCCGCGGTCGGCGTAATCGTTGATCACGCAGCCGGCCGAGCGCATGAGCACGACGCCAACGACGAAGATTGCGAAAATCGTTTGATCCGGCCTGCCGCGGCCCGCGAGCCACAGAGCCCAGAGCGTCGGCCACAGCAGCAGCCAGATGCCGATCGGACGATCCAAGCGCATGAGCCGCAGATACTCGCCGATCGTGCCCAAAATCTGCGGCAAGACCTGGCTCGTCCATGGGTGAAAGCGCACGCGAAATAGAAACCATCGCCAGCGCTGCAGCAGAATCTCGGCCAGCTCGTCCCCGGTACGCGGCAGCGCCATCGTGCCCGGTTTCCTAGAGAGAGCCCAGCGAGGGCAGGAACAGTTCTTGAACCAACATGGGCGCCGCGCGCAGCGTGAAACGCGAACGCCGCGCCCAGAGGCCGGCCGGATTCACGCCGGCGTGCTGACAAGCACGCGCGCAGAGCGGATCGGCGGCCGGCAGCCACGCGTATTCATAGGGGCTGCGCTCCAGCCCCGTCAAATCCTTCAAGGTCTCACCCAAGGCCGAGTCGCCGAGTTCCGCGAGCCAGGGATGCGCGCCGAGCGTCGAGTCGGGTAGCACCGTTTGCGCGTAGACCCACACGCGCTCGCCGCAGCGCATTTCGACGTCGCGAAACAGGGCAGCGCTATCGGCGCTGCCGAGGCCGCGGCGCAGTTCCTGCGAGAGCAAGCCCGTCGATTGTTCGACCAGACGAAACACAAAGCGCTCGCCGCAGACAGCTTTCAGACGCTGGGTCAGCAGACCCTTGCCGATCAACCAAGGGCGCAAGGCGCCGTCGACGGAAAACTGCCCCAGGCGCTCGGCGGGCAGCCAGACGACCGGGCCCGCCGCCGTCACATCCTCCGATGGCGTTTTCGCGGGCGATATCTTCAGGACCGACGCTTTCGCGGGAATCATCGCGGCATTCTACCCGACGCGACCATATTGCTCAGCGAGACCCACCCAGCGGCGTACCAGCGGCGCGACCTGCTCGGGCCAGTCGCGCAAGATGGCCTGTGCGGCCAGTTGCACCCGCGGCAGCAGGTCGGCATCCCGCTGCAAGTCGGCGACGCGCATCTGAGCGAGCCCCGTCTGGCGCGTGCCGAGAAATTCGCCGGGTCCGCGCAGATCAAGATCGCGGCGTGCAACTTCGAAGCCGTCATTGGTTGCGCGCATGACACTTAAGCGTTCGCGCGCGATCGCCGATAACGGCGCGCGATACAGCAAGACACAGGAACTCGCGTGTTCGCCGCGCCCGACGCGGCCGCGCAATTGATGCAATTGCGCGAGCCCCATGCGCTCGGCGTTCTCAATGACCATCAAGGTCGCATTCGGCACATCGACGCCGACTTCGATGACCGTGGTCGCGACCAGGAGCTGGATGTCCCCCGCCTTGAACCGGCGCATCATCTCGGCCTTGGCCGCCGCCGGCATGCGCCCGTGCACGAGCCCCACTTTGAGTTCCGTCAGCGCCTCGCTGAGCGCTGCCGCGGTTTCCTCCGCCGCCTGGTAGGGCAGTTCGTCGGATTCATCGATCAGGGGACAGACCCAGTAGGCCTGGCGTCCTTGCAGGCAGGCGGTCCGAATGCGCAGCACGACCTCGTCGCGGCGCTGCTCGGCGAGCACGACCGTCTGCACCGGTGTGCGCCCGGGCGGCAATTCGTCGATGACCGATACATCGAGATCCGCATAAGCCGTCATCGCGAGCGTGCGTGGTATCGGCGTTGCGGTCATGATCAGCTGATGCGGCTGCAGACCGTCGCCCGCACCCTTCTCGCGCAGGCTGAGCCGCTGGTGTACGCCGAAGCGATGCTGCTCATCGACGATCACGAAGCACAGCGACGCGAAATCGACGCCTTCTTGAAACAGGGCGTGCGTGCCGATCACGATCTGGGTTTCGCCGCCCGCGATGCCGGCAAGCGTCGCGGCGCGCGCCTTGCCCTTGATCCGACCGCTCAGCAGCGCGACCTTGACGCCCAGCGGCTCGAACCAGCGCTGAAAGTTCAAGGCATGCTGCTCGGCCAGAAGTTCCGTCGGGGCCATCAAAGCGGTCTGTCGCCCCGCCTGGAGCGCACGAGTCGCCGCGAGCGCCGCGACCAAGGTTTTGCCGCAGCCCACGTCGCCCTGCACCAGGCGCAGCATGGGCTTGGGCAGAGCGAGATCCGCGTCGATCTCGGCGAGCGCGCGCAACTGCGCCTTGGTGAGCTGAAACGGGAGCCCGGCGAGCAGCCGCGCTTTGAGCGTCTCGCTCGGCGCAAGCGGCGTGGCGGGCACGCTTTGTACGCGCCGCCGCAGGACTTTCAACGACAAGTGTTGCGCCAAGAGTTCTTCGAATGCCAGGCGGCGCTGGGTCGGGTGACGCCAAGCGAGCAGCTCATCGACCGGCGCATCCGCGGGCGGTCGGTGTACGTACGCCAAGGCGCTGCGCAGGGCTGGCAGTCCCGCATCCGCCAACAACGCGGCCGGCACCCAGTCCGGCAGTTCCTCAGTCGAGAGGCGATCGAGCGCCGCACCCACCAATTGTCGCAGCCGTCCCTGCGTGAGGCCTTCGGTCGCCGGATAAATCGGCGTCAGATGTTCCTCCCCGGGCTGCTCCGCATCGACATCGACACGCCGATATTCCGGGTGGATGAACTCCAAGCCCTTGACCGAACGACGCGCCTCGCCGAAGCAGCGCAGGCGCACGCCGCGCTGCAGGGACTTCTCCTGTTGCAGCGTGAAGTAGAAGAATTTCAGTGTCAGAAAGCCCGAGCCGTCGGCGATTCGGCACAGCAATTGTCGCCGGCCCCGGAACGTCACCTCGGTGAGCTGGACCTCGCCTTCGATCGCGGCGCGCTGGCCCGCTTGCAGCTCGCCGAGCGGCACGATGCGCGTCCGGTCCTCGTAACGTAGCGGCAGCAGGAACAGCAGATCCTCGGTGGTTTCGACGCCGAGCGATCGCAGGCGCTGCGCGAGCGCATCGCCGACGCCACGCAGGGCGGTGACCGGCCGCGGCTGCGTCACAGTGCGACGATGCACTCCACTTCGATCTGCGCACCGCGCGGCAAAGAAGCGACACCAAGAGCCGCGCGCGCGGGGTAGGGCTCGCGAAAATACTCGGCCATGACCCGGTTGATCGACGCGAAATGCGCGAGATCGAGCAGGAAGATCGTGACCTTCACGACATCGTCCAAGGTTGCGCCGCTCGCTTTGACGATCGCGCGCAGGTTCTCGAAGACGCGTCGTGCCTGCACCTCGATGTCGCCCGCGACCAATTCCATGGTCTTGGGATCGAGCGGGATCTGGCCCGACACCCAGATCGTGTTGCCGACCCGCACCGCTTGGGAATAGGTGCCGATCGCGGACGGCGCCTCGGTCGTTGCAATGATCAATTTGTTCATGAGTCGCTCTTTGCGCCGATCACCGGGTCGGCGGCCGAAATTATGCCAGCCTTGGCCCTAGGCCAGTGTCCGAAAGACGCGTTGGACTTCCGGCATGTGGCGGACGGTCTTGATGATGCGTGCCAAGTGTTGCCGATCCCGCACCTGCACCTCGAGCGTCAGCGCCGAGGTATCGCTATCGCGTTCCTCGAGCACGACGTGATCGATATTGGTCTCGGTGCCGGCGACGTTCGCGGCGACGGCCGCGAGCGAGCCAACGCGGTTGTCCACTTCGAGTTGGATTTCGCAGCTGAAGAGCCGATCATGCGTCGCTTCCCACGCGACCGGGATCCATTTTTCGGGTTGTTTGCGATATTCGGCGAGATTGCCGCAATTCTGCCGGTGAATCATGACCCCGCGGCCGGTGCTCAGATAGGCCATGATCGGATCGTTGGGGATCGGGAAACAGCAACGCGCATAAGTCACGACCAAGCCCTCCGTGCCCGCGATCATGAGCGGACCGGCGCTCGGTGCCTTATGCTCCGTATCCACCGCGAGCGGCTGCAGGCGGCGCGCCACCAGCGGCGCGAGCCGTTCGCCGAGGCCGATTTTCTCGTACAGCTCCTCGGCATCGCGCAGGTTCAGCTCCTTGACCACGGCATCGATGTCGGCCTGCGGCACCTTCTTCAGGTTCAGAGAAAATTCCTCCATCGCGATTCCGAGCATGCGTCGGCCGAGCTCGGCCGCCTCGCCGCGTTTCATGTTCTTGAGGTATTGCCGAATGGCGGCACGCGCCTTGGCCGTGACCAAGAAGCCCGACCAGGACGGATTCGGCGTTGCACCCTTCGCGGTGATGATCTCGACGGTCTGGCCATTGCGCAGCGGTGTGCGCAAGGGCACGAGGCGCCGGTCCACCTTGGCGGCCACGCAGCGATTGCCGACATCGGTGTGGATCGCGTAGGCAAAATCGACCGCGGTCGCACCGCTCGGCAGGCGCAGGATCTTGCCCTTGGGCGTGAAGATATAGACCTTGTCGGGGAACAGGTCGACCTTGACGCTCTCGAGGAACTCCTCGGAGCTGCCACCCTCCTGGATCTGGACGAGGTTCGCGAGCCATTCGCGCGCGCGATCGGCCTCGATGCCGCCGAGTGCCTCGTCCCCGGTCTTGTATTTCCAATGCGCGGCAATGCCGGACTCGGCGACGCGGTGCATTTGCTCCGAACGTATCTGCACCTCGATCGGGATGCCGTTCGGTCCGAACAAGGTCGTGTGCAGCGATTGATAGCCGTTGACGCGCGGGATCGCGATGTAATCCTTGAACCGGCCGGGCATCGGCTTGTAGAGGCTGTGGACGAGGCCGAGCACGCGGTAACAGGTGTCGGCCGAGTCGACGATGATCCGAAAGCCGTACACGTCGACCATCTCGTTCAGGGAAATACCCTTGGACTGCATCTTTTTGTAGATGCTGTACAGATGCTTCTCGCGGCCTTCGACGCCGCCGCCGATCTCGGCCTTCTTGAGGGTCGCTTTGAATGCCTCGGCGATCTTGCCGACGAATTCCTTTTGATTGCCGCGCGCGCGCTTGAGTTCGCGCTCGAGCACCTTGTAGCGGTAGGGGTAGAGCGCGCGAAACCCGAGGTCCTCGAGTTCCAGTTTGACCGCATACAGACCGAGACGCTCGGCGATGGGCGCATAGATTTCCAGGGTCTCGCGCGCGATGCGGCGTCGCTTGATCGACGGCATGACGCCGAGCGTGCGCATGTTGTGCATGCGATCGGCCAGTTTGACCATGATGACGCGGATGTCGCGCACCATGGCGAGCAGCATTTTGCGAAAGCTCTCCGCCTGGGCTTCCTGGCGATTCTTGAACTGGATCTGATCGAGTTTGCTGACGCCATCAACGAGATCGGCAACCACCTGGCCGAAGATCGAGACGATCTCAGCCTTTGCCGTCGGCGTGTCCTCGATCACATCGTGCAAAATCGCGGCGACCAAGGTGTCGCCATCCAGGCGCAGATCGGCAAGGATGTCGGCGACCGCGACCGGGTGCGTGATGTAGGGCTCGCCGGAAACGCGCTTTTGGCCTTCGTGCCGTTCCGCGCCGAACTCGTACGCCTCCCGCACCCGCTCGATCTGCAGCGGCGGAAGGTAGGTCTCGAGTTTATCTAAGAGCTGACTGATCCCGGTGGAGCGCCGTCCGCCGGGAAGAAAACCGAGTATGGAGGAGGCATAGTCCATCGTTCCTCGGCAAGTTGGAAGTGATCAGATACCCTGGATGGGGTCTTCAGTCACCCAGTCCAAGTTGCGGTGCACGAAAATCGGCGGGCAAGTCCAGTTCCGTGACCACCTGCTGTACCGGCTCTTCGGGTTCCTCGAGCATTTCCAGCGTAATGTTGCCCGCGGCAATCTCCCGCAGTGCGACGACCGTCGGCTTGTCGTTTTCCCAGTCCACCGTGGCTTCCGCGCCGTTCGCCAGGCGACGCGCCCGCTTGGCGGCCAATAACACCAGGTTAAACAGGTTCGGTTCGTTCTGTAAGCAATCTTCGACCGTAATACGCGCCATGCCGGAATCCTCGATAGTGGTGGACCAGCATAGCAGAAATGCGCCGGCGGACTCCACTCGCGCGGATATTTACGCCCAGAGTTTAGGCCAGTACCTTAGGCAAGCAATTCAGCGACGAGCCGCACGATCTCCGGGCGATTGCCGCGCAAGTTGTCGCCACGGTTCAGCACGATCTCCTGCAGTTCGCCGACCGCCTTCTCGAAGCGGTCGTTGACGACGACGTAATCGAAGTCCGACCAATGCTCCATGTCGGAGGCCGAATCCCGCAAACGCCGCGCGATCACTTCATCGGAATCCGTACTGCGCTGGCGTAGTCTCTGCTCGAGCGCCCGCCGTGACGGCGGCAGGATGAAGATGCTGCGTGCCTCCGGTAGCCGCGTGCGCACTTGGTCGGCCCCCTGCCAGTCGATTTCGAGCAGTAAATGGTCGCCGTTCGCGAGCGCTTCCTGCACCGTGGCGAGCGCCGTGCCGTAGTAATTGTCGAAAACCTGCGCGTATTCGAGGAACTCCTGGCGCTCGACCATGGCGAGGAATTGCTCGGTGTCCACGAAATGGTAATCCTCACCCTCGCGCTCGTTGACCCGCCGCTTACGCGTCGTATACGAGACCGAGAAGCGCAAACTGGGTTCGCGCTCCATCAGGGCTTTCACGAGGCTCGTCTTACCGGCGCCTGAGGGAGCGGCGATGACGTAGAGGCGGCCGCGTCGCAGGGCAGTCGCAGAGGTGGTTACGGAGTTGGAAGTCGGTGTCATCTTTGGGTGCGGAATTTCTCGTGGAACGTGGGTCTGCCGGCACGGTGCGGTCCGGAGTGTAGCTTGAGGCGAGCTTAAGGTGCGCAAGGAAGCCGTTCTTTCCTCGCAAATGATTCGCGCGCGCAATTTCGCTTCCCGAAATCACTCGATGTTCTGCACCTGTTCGCACGGGGCGTGCGCAAGCGATTGATTAGTAACTGATATTGCCGACATACATTTTCCCTAGCTACAAGTCTAGCTACAGGGCCTGTGGCCAGGAATTCCGCAGGCCAATGCCTGTCGAGATCGCCTCGGGCACCGCGCCCGCCCGCCCCGTCGCCCGTCAGTTTACTCAATACGCTGAGCAAAAATACTCAACGACAAGAGTAAACCGTGGCTGATGGCCGCCGCGGAAGTAATGCACCGGCGCCAGGGGACACGCTACGCTCAGGTATTCGCTGCCGTGAGTATGCCGATGTCAGAACTAATCAAAGTCCGTGACGAGTTACGTGCCTTCGCTGCCGAGCGGGACTGGGATCAGTTTCACTCGCCGAAGAATCTGGCCTCAGCCCTCGCGGTGGAAGCGGCAGAACTCCTGGAACCTTTTCAGTGGCTGACAGAAGAGCAGAGCAGAAACCTGACCGAGAAACAGCTCGCGGCGGTAATGAATGAACTGGCGGATGTGCAGATCTACCTGATCCGCCTGGCAGACAAGCTGGACGTCGATCTAATGCAGGCAGTGCGCGACAAGATCGTTCACAACGCTGAGAAATACCCTGCGAATGTGTACAAGGGATCGGCACGCAAGTACTCGGAGACCTGACGTGCTCGCCCTCCGATGATCATCTATCAATCTACTAAGGCGGGGTTCCTCAACGACGCGTTCGGTCACGACATCGAAGCCGTTGTCCTCGGCGCGTACCAGGACCGGACTGGGCGGCGCGTCGCGAAGACGGAAATTCGCGCCTGGAAGGAATCACTGATGGCGATGGCGAAGGTGCTGCGCCACGAGTCCATACCGAATGACTGCGGCATCGCGATCGAATACGTGATTCCCCAGACGGCTAAGCGCATCGACCTGTTGATGTCGGGTCTCGATGAGCAAGATCGCAGCACGCTGATCATCATTGAGTTGAAGCAGTGGGAAACCGCTTCCAAAACCAACCGGGATGGCCTCGTCCGGACCCGATTCTCCGGCGGCGAAGGGGACACGAGTCATCCGTCATACCAGGCATGGTCCTACGCGGAATTGCTGCGAAATTTCAACGAGGAAGTGTACTCCCGGGACATTCCGCTACAGCCCTGCGCCTACCTTCACAACTTCGCGGATGGCGCGGTCCTGAACGACCCCATCTACCTGTCTTACGTCGAATTGGCACCCATATTCCTATCTGGTCAGGGCGAGCGCGAGCGCCTACGAGCCTTCATTGCACAGCATGTATCCCGCGGCGATCGTGGCAAGCTGATCGTCCAGATCGAAAATGGTCGCATTCGTCCGTCTCGCAGGCTCATCGATGCGCTGGTCGGGATGTTGCAGGGTAAACGCGAATTCGTACTGATTGATGACCAGAAGGTCGCCTACGAAACTATCGTCGCCGAGGCGGTGGAAGCGTCTGATGGCGGAAAGCGAGTGATCATCGTCGACGGAGGTCCCGGAACCGGGAAATCTGTCGTGGCGATCAATCTGCTGACGGCGCTCACCGCGAAGCGGCTATTGGCAAAGTACGTCACCAAGAACCGGGCGCCCCGCGCAGTCTTTGAACAGACTCTATCCGGAGCTTACCGACGCTCAAAGATCGCCAGTCTGTTCGCCGGGTCCGGGGAATTCATCGAGACGCCGGCCGATACTTTCGATGCCCTGGTGGTCGATGAGGCGCATCGGCTTAATGAAAAGTCCGGCCTGTACGCCAATCTCGGTAACAACCAGATCGACGAAATTATCCGTGCCGCCAGGTGTGCGATTTTTTTCATCGACGAGGATCAGCGGGTCACCTGGAAGGACATTGGCCGAAAATCGGAGATCGAAGCCTGGGCGCGGAAGGCGGGGGCGGCTGTGACCCATCTGAAGCTGGAATCCCAGTTCCGATGCGCAGGATCAGACGGCTATCTTGCATGGCTGGACCAGGTTCTTGGCATTCGCGATACGGCAAATCCGAACCTGGACCCCGACGAATTCGATTTCCAAGTGTTCGACTCACCGACCGAAGTGCGTCGCCTGATCGAAGAGAAGAATCGAACCGCCAATCGTGCGCGAATGGTGGCTGGGTATTGCTGGGACTGGAAGAGCAAGAGGGACCCGAACGCTTTTGATGTCGTCCTTCCCGATCACGATTTCGCCATGCAGTGGAACCTGGCACAGGATGGCGGCCTGTGGATCACGGCCGAGCGATCCGTCGAACAGATCGGATGCATTCATACGTGCCAGGGGTTGGAGGTTGACTACATTGGGGTCATCGTCGGCCCGGATCTGATCGTTCGCAATGGCGAGATTGTCACGCAGCCGGAGAGGCGATCGCGGCAGGACCAGTCCATCAAGGGTTACAAGAAGGCCTTCGCAACGGCACCCGTGGAGACACGCGCCAAGGCTGATGCAATTATCAAGAATACATATCGCACGCTGATGACCCGCGGCATGAAGGGCTGCTTCGTCTACTTCACGGACCCTGCCACGGCCGCTCACTTCCGCGCAAGAATTGGCTATCGTCGCCAGGCGCCCCAAGCTAAGCCAGAGTTGCGGATGGTGGCCGACAAGGCAAAGGATCAACCTTAGTCAATGCGCTACTGGTGGGTAAACCAAAACCAGACCTTCCGCCAGGAGATCGACGGCGGTTACCTTTGGTCGCCCAAGCGCAACAAGAACGGTAACCGCAATCCCTTCTACGAGTTCATGCGCGAGGTCGCCCCGGGGGACATCGTCTTCTCGTTCTGCGATACACGCATCGCTGCGCTCGGCATCGTGAGCGGCTACTGCCGCGAGAGCCCGAAGCCAGAGGAATTCGGCAACGCCGGGACGAACTGGAGCCAGATTGGCTGGCGGGTGGGCGTCCGTTGGCAGCGATTGTCCAATGCCATCCGGCCGAAGGATCACATCGCCAGGCTACGCCCTGACCTTGCGAACAAGTACGCGCCGCTGACTCCGGAGGGCAACGGCCTGCAGAGCGTGTACCTGACGATGGTCAGCCCAGCACTGGCATCTACTCTGTTCGGATTGATCGGCAATGAGGCAAATCGCGTGTCCGATGTCGGGCGCGAGGTCAGCAAGATCGAGCGGGACACGCCGGCGCCGGAACAAGACATCGAGGAATGGGAACGTCGGGTAGAACTTGAGATCACTGCAAATGCGGAGATTCGCGAGACCGAGAAAGCCGCACTCGTTCTCGCCCGTCGAGGTCAGGGTCAATTCAGAGATAACGTGCGCTCCATCGAGCGTGCGTGCCGAATCACCAAGGTCGAGCGCATGGAGCATCTGATTGCCAGCCACGTTCGGCCCTGGCGTGATAGCAACAACGATGAGCGACTCGACGGCGAGAATGGACTGCTGTTGACGCCCACCGTTGACCATCTGTTCGACAAGGGGTTCATCTCTTTCGAAGACGCTGGGCAGCTTATTGTCTCGCCCGTAGCCGATCCGGTGTCCCTCAAGCGAATGGGAATAGATCTCGAGCGCCGCGTAAATGTCGGAGCATTTTCAGAGGGTCAGCGGCGGTACCTGGATTTTCATCGTGAGAACGTGCTTCGTAGAGCGCATGTCACCGGAGAAGGCAATCGACCGGCAGCTGGCTTTACCTGACTTCAATTGAGCTTGGCCAGATACTTGTTGGGATAGTCCTAAGGTTTGCCAGGAATGATAATAGAAACAAATGGTTGCCTTTGTCCGGAAGTTGAGCGGTAGAGAATCAGTAGACTCTAACGATCCCGCTCGCGGGCCGTCGAGCTTATTCCTTGTGGGGGTCCCGAGCCTTGAGCACGGCTTCAAAGTCGGTTTTGAGTTCGTCCAATGACGGGCGGATGCCCTGAGTTTCTATAGGTTGGGAATGGGACGCTATGTAGCGGCACGCCTTCTCAAAAACAGGCATAACGGCCGACATACTATTCTGTAGCTCACCGACATTGATCTTTTCGACTTTCGTCATCATCACGTTTGGCGCGTAACGCTGCACAACACCCTTCAGCATCTCGTGTTCCACAACAATCTCGCAAAGGCCTCGCAACTCCTCGTAGCCCTTTTCAACAAGCGCTGCTTTAACCTCGCCGTCGGTTTGTGCCGCGGCATCGATCATCTTTTTTACGCGACCACGGACTTGAGCAATGGTGTCGACGCGCGGATGATTAGCCGAGGAGAGCACACCCGATTCCCCGCCTTCGGAACGAATGTCGTAATACTTCCACTTTTCCTTATCCGCCTTTGCGAGGAGCTCCGCGGCAAACCAGATATTGTGCGTGAAGACAATGATTTGGTGGTCGGCCGCAAGTGCCACCACGCGATCACAGACCTCATGAATCCGACGGTAGTCCATGCTTGTAATCGGGTCGTCGAAGACCACTGGCGACGATGCCGGTACTGCGGTCACCTCCGCAAGGAAGTCCGCTAGAGCAATAGCCTTCTGTTCGCCTTCGGAGAGAACCTGATTGGGCTTAAAGGTGGCAACCATTTTGCGCCGAGTTACTTGCCCCTGCCGTCCCGGGAAGTAGAGAGTCACGTCAGGCGCACGGAGTCTCCGGCATTCGTCCTGAAAGCGATTCTCGAATCCCTTGTTAAGAAGCTCCTCGCTCGCATCTTTCGCTGCGTCAGTTAGTGAGCGCAGCACGGTGGACATACCGTTCTTGACTATGCTTGCCCGCGAAACCCATTTTGCGTCCGCAACGCGTTTTTCGATCTGGGCCAACAGCCTATTGGTCGTCTTCTTGCCCTCAAGCTCGATCAATTCGGTCTGCTTCTTCTTTAGAGCCTGCTGGCGCTGCTCGACGGATGTTTGTAGCTCGGAGGTGAGGGTACTCAGACGCGTTGATTCTGCGGAAACGACAGATTCTGCAGCCGCAAGACTCTCGTCCTTGTCCAGCCAAGTGAATAGGGTGTTGCTGGCCACGCTTTGTGAAAAGGCTTTGAATCTATTGACGATCGGCGCCAAAGGCTTCAAAACGTCTGTGTCTCCGCTAATCTCATCGGAGAATTGCTGCTCAATTCGATTAGCGTTCAACGCGGTAATCGGAGCAACGTATTCGCGAAGGGTGCGCCCGGCCATGTCGAGAAGCATCTTGATTTCATTATTCGAGAAATCGCGGTACTTCTTGATTAGCTCAAGAGCTTTTGCACTAAAAGGCTGTCGGCAGTAAATGCAAGAATCGGCCTCGTGCGGGTAGTCTTCCGCCACGTGCTTCTTGAGGTATTCCTCTCCGGCCTCGATGAAGCTACGCCATTCGTCAGAAAGCACGCCAGGGATCGTCAAACCGGCGAACGCATTGCTTCCGGACTCGTCTCGGCGCTGCACAGCACTTTTGAATGATTTGAGGTGCGATTCGTACTCCGTGATATCAAAGACCCTTGCTGTTTGAATCGCAGATCTTAGTGAATCCACAACAACAGTGCGCTCTCGTGCGCGTCGCAGCTCGTTCTGAATATTTGTTGACTTGAGGGCGTCGACTTCTGCCATCAGTGACTCGATCACCGAGCCCACGTTGTCGGGCAGAAGAGCATACTTTCGGATGTCGTCGATGTCGGTCGCCGGGCCGAGTGTCTCGATCGTCGAGTAGATAGAGCAGCCGCGCTCAAAGTACGCAAGTAGCGCATTCGCTCCGGGAGTACGGGTCGTTATTGCTCCTTCGAGAGCGGTTCTGACGCGCTCAATCGCATTTTGAACGATGGGAAAAAGCGCCAGTTCACCGGGAGTATAGACGTAGCTGAGATCCTCTTCGACGTGGAGGCGGGCGCCACGCGAATCAAAGATGGCGCAGCGATTGAGCGGTGCGACGCCAAGTTCATTGTGCCATTCGACGGAACTGCAGCTAGACGCGACGGTCACGCTGAACGTCGCACTGGGGATTGGTCTAGAGGTTCCTAGAACGTTGTGCAGGATATCCTCTGCCGTGCGAACGCCAGCAGCGCGCTTGAGTATCCGTACGAAACCGGACTTTCCGGACCCGTTTTCTCCGAAGATCACGGTTACGCCAGGAGCGAAGTCGATCTGGGAGCCAACCTTTATGGCGTTGACGCCGTCTCCAACCGTAAGCGAGTTCAGACGCACCGTGTCGAGTGGGTTTCCGTGAACCTGCCTCTCTTCGAGTTTGGGCGTTACTTCGAATGTGTCTTCCGACAATCTCTTTATCAGAGAGAAAATGTTTGAGGTAGCGTCCAATGTCGCCATCGGGGCATTGGACGCCATTTGTTAGAACATCTCCGACGAGGGCCCGGATCCATGAATCCTGCTCATTAGCCCATCGCGGAAGCAACGCTCCCGGGGGTTGAGAACTTGTCGGCTCTGGTGTCACTGGAGGATTCTCTAAGCACACGGGCTAGATGGACACTGTG
>Ga0116231_10009239_pt1 | contig 16759 bp, 15 predicted proteins | sample S1TSphgellanicum_2_FD_89695 | JGI IMG/M metagenome (GOLD analysis project Ga0116231, IMG submission 89695) | Host-associated microbial communities from peat moss isolated from Minnesota, USA - S1T2_Fd - Sphagnum magellanicum MG | ecosystem: Host-associated > Plants > Peat moss > Unclassified...
AAACAGTCTTGAAAAAAACTATTAAATCAAAAAAACAAGTATAAAGCTAAACAAATTGAGGCCCCCTCCCCCCCCCCCCCCCCCCGCTTAAACGCGCTGTGCAGAAAATAACATCTAAAAATCTCTCGTTATGACAGAATATTAGAGTCTAAGGGCGGCGATAACGAGAGAGATTTTAGCTATTTTTTTAATGTAGCCAAATAATCTTTTTGTAATTTATCTAGTAATGCTTCCCGCCTCTCATACAACTGCTTCAGAGGACGACGTTGACATTTTTGCAAAACATATGCAGTTAATAATGGTAAAGCGATTGTACTATCTGTGTAACAGACAATAGTTCCAGGTAGCTCTTCGGGGTCAACTTTTCCCCAGCTGACAGCTTCTGCTGGAGTTGCTCCAGATAAACCGCCTGTATCTGGACGCGCATCTGTAAATTGGACGAAGAAATCATGTCCCCGCTCTTCTAATCCTAGTACTTCGTGGATTTGGGGTTGGGTTTGGAGTAGGAAATTTTTGGGACTTCCACCACCCAGAATTACTGCGGCGCTTTTACCGCCAACTTCCCGCGCACCATAGGCGATCGCTGCTGTTTCGTTGACATCAATTGCTGGGTCGATAATTAACTGAGAACCTTCCAGAGCCAAAGCAGCGACATTCATCCCAATGGAACTATCACCAGGAGAAGAAGTATAAATAGGGACGCCGCATTCATAAGCTGTGGCTAATAAGCAAGAATGTGGGACACCCAATTGTTTTTCTACTTCGCGGACATATTTACCGAGTAAATAGTGAAATTCCGCAGTTCCCATGCGTTTTTGAAAAACTTCTGCTTGAAGGACTTTGCGAATAAAAGCATCTGTTTCCAGGAGGACATCATAGCCAAAGATAATGTCATAGATTCTGATTGTCCCTTCTTGGCGCAATTTGACATCATCCAAAAATGGACTCCCTGCAAAAAGTTCAAAACCGAGACCGTAGTGCATATCATGGTAAAGATTTGCACCAGTACTAATAATCCAATCAATAAAACCACTGCGAATTAAAGGCGCTAGGGCGGAAACACCAAATCCAGCAGGTGTCATAGCACCAGAAACGCTAAGTCCTACTGTCACTCCTGGTTGAAATATCTCTCGACTCAGTAGTTGACAAGCTTCCCGCAAACGGGCTGAGTTGTAGGCTGTGAAATAGGTGTCAATCAGATCGACCACGCTAATATTGTTTGGTATAGGCGTGGGGGCGATTTTTCTCCCTTTATGCTTTGACATTTTAGCTGACTCTCATAGTAAATATGCTGAATCTAATGTTATCTATTTTTGTCCCGAAGATTCAAACGGTTACTCCAGATAAAATCTAACTTTCTTAATTTTGAATTTTGAATTAAAATAATTAGGAGATAATGTAGCTAAGGATATAAGATTATGAATATCCAACTTAGAGCAGAATACGAACAATTTATACAGGCACGCATTGCTACAGGTAGATATGAAAATGCCGAAGATGTAATTGCTAAAGCACTAAAATTACTAGAAGAATGGGAAAAGGGTTATCAAGAGTGGGAAGAAGAAACCCAGAAAAAGATTTCTGTTGGGTTAGCTTCTATTGAACGTGGTGAAGTATTAGATGCTAAATTAGTCATGGCGCAACTGTTAGATAAATTAAGTAAAGTGCGTCAAGAATAATGGAGTACTTGATTTCTAAAACAGCTAGCCAAGATTTGCATGAGATTTTGGATTACTTTCTGGCTCGCGATCTTGTCAACGCTGGGGAAAGATTTATTCGAGAATTTAATCAGAAGTCCCAAAATATAGTTCGATTTCCGAACATAGGGCGAAGTTACGCCAAGTTCGGCGAAGGTCTGAGAGGAATACCCTTAGATGGATACATTATTTTCTATCAAGTTTTTCAAGACAATGTTGTAATTGTGCGCGTAGTCAGTGGTTATCGGGATCTAAACTCCATATTTGGCAATATGAGCAATGAGTAAATAATAAGGGATGTTTTTCAATTCCCCCAATTAAATAAAACGGTTAAAATCATATCAGTATTTTATTCTGCGATCCCAGTAAAATTTATTTGCTAATAAGTTTTGTATCTGGTTACATTTATTTACAATAATTATGGAAAGTGACGCAGAAAAAGAATTAGATTCAGATCAAGAAATAGCAAGATTGATTGATCAAGTAATGTCAGCATCTCTAAGTGATGAACAATACCAAAAAAAGATGCAGCGCCGCAAGGAAGTCCAAGACCAGCGCATAGCTCAAGCTGCTCCAGATAAAGGGTTGATCATTATCAATACAGGTAATGGTAAAGGTAAAACTACTGCAGCTTTGGGAATGGTGTTGCGATCGCTCGGTCATGGATACAAAGTGGCGATCGTCCAATTCATTAAAGGAGGTTGGGAACCTGCGGAAAAAAACGTGTTTAGCCATTGGACAGAACAGTTGGAATTTCACGCTATGGGTGAAGGCTTTACCTGGGAAACTCAAGACCGCGATCGCGACTTAGACAAAGCGAATACAGCCTGGGAAAAATCCTTAGAATTGATCAAAAACCCTGAATTCAAACTGGTTTTATTAGATGAGATCAATATAGCCCTAAAACTAGGTTATTTAAAAGTAGAAGAAGTCCTAGCTGGTTTAGCCCAAAAGCCACCAGACAAACATGTTATTCTCACAGGTAGAGGTGCGCCACCTGCTTTAATCGAGCGAGCCGACTTAGTCACGGAAATGACTCTAGTTAAGCATCCTTTCCGAGACCAAGGGGTAAAAGCTCAAGCAGGAATTGAATATTGATCATTATTAAGAATTGGGTTTAAATAATTTGTATGCATGTATCGCTTATGAAAGACTACAGCCAGCTCCCATCCGCTTCAAAATGGATATTCTGATTGTGGATGATATGCCTGACAAATTAAGAGTTTTATCAGCTATACTCACTAAAGAGGGTTATCAGGTCAGGCGAGCAGTTAGTGGGAAACTAGCAATGCTATGCGATCGCGGCTATTTGACCCTTTTTTCACGACAAAACCAGTGGGTAGTGGTATTGGCTTGGGATTATCCAGTGGAACTTCCCATACATCAGCCAGTACCATAACTCAAATAGTTGAAAGTATCTATACCGACGCGCCCACAGCTACCCGTTCTGGAGCATCTGTTTGCGCCAAAAATTTATTTTCTGGTCTTGGTAGTCCCAGATTTTCTCTCAATGTCTTACCTTCATATTCTCTGCGGAATAGTCCCCGACGTTGCAATTCGGGAATCACGGTTGTAACAAAAGTATCCAGACCCCCTGGTAGATATGGTGGCATGATATTGAATCCATCAGCTCCACCATTGACAAACCAGTCTTCCAACTGGTCAGCGATAGTTTGCGGTGTACCTAATATTGTCCTATGTCCCCGCGCACCGGCGATCGCTAAATATAATTGTCGAATAGTGAAATTATTCCGATTTGCTAAATCACTCAGCAATTTTTGGCGACTTTTACCGCCATTAGTTTCTGGTAATTCAGGTAAAGGTCCATCTACAGGGTATGTAGATAAATCGAATCCCCCGATCATTCCCGACAGTAAACCCAACCCCACATAAGGATGAATCAATTCCTGGAGAATCTCGTATTTTTCTTCAGCTTCCGCTTCTGTCTCCCCAATAACAGGAAATACACCTGGCATAATTTTAACATGATCGGGATTACGTCCAGCTTGAGCAACCTTTGTTTTCAGCCCAGAATAGAAATCTTGAGCTTCTGCTAATGTTTGTTGAGCTGTAAACACGACTTCAGCCGTATGCGCTGCTAAATCCTGACCATCTCCCGAAGACCCTGCTTGAATAATCACTGGATATCCCTGCGGTGGACGAGCTACATTTAAAGGACCGCGAACGGAAAAATGTGGACCTTTGTGGTGAGGAATATGCATTTTATCTGGTTCAAAGTAGACACCCGATTCCTTATCTCGGATAAAAGCATCATCTTCCCAACTATCCCAAAGTTTAGTCACCACATCCACAAATTCCCGCGCCCGTTCATAACGCTTCCCATGTTCCATGTGCTCTTCGCGGTTAAAGTTGTATGCTTCTGCATCGGTAGCGGAAGTGACGAGATTCCAACCAGCTCGACCACCGCTCAAATAGTCTAAAGAAGCAAATTTTCGCGCTAGGTGATAAGGCTCATTATAGGTAGTGGATGCTGTTGCAGCTAACCCTATATGTTCTGTAACCACAGACAAGGCTGAAAGCAGAGTTAGCGGTTCAAAATGGACAACTAATGAACGGCTGATAGCTTCGACTGATTGACCTCTCTGTCTGACAGCTACACCATCCGCAAAGAAAATCATATCAAATTTTCCCCGTTCTGCTGTCTCTGTAATCTGGCGAAAATGTTGAAAATTCAGACCAGCATCAACTGGTGTATCTGGATGTCTCCATGCTGCTACATGATGTCCAGAACTCATCAAGAATGCACCTAGTCTTAGTTGTCTTTTTGGCTGACTCATAGTTGGGATATATAGCTAAATATTAGAGTATCAAAATAATTGTACATCTAAATTACCACTTGTCTACCAAAATACCGTATTTAATTTGGAGCAGCTATTAGCTAAAAATAGCTAGAATGGAAATGTCGATTTACTTTACCCATTCCCGCCCTTGACCACTGTATCTTGTCCCCGTTGCGATCGACTTGTGGATAGTCGAGCAATTACCTGTCCTAATTGTCGAATTGCGCTCAAAGCCTATGGACACCCTGGTATTCCCTTACATCGCGCCCCAGGGAAGGAATACCTGTGTGATAGTTGCATATATCACACTGATGACACTTGCAATTTTCCCCAACGTCCCTACGCCAAAGAATGTATCCTCTACCAGAATTTAGCCCAAAGCCAGCTAGAATTAGAGCAGCAGCGTCATAATCAAAGCTTTGGCGTAATTTGCCGCAACTGGGTTAAACATAATCTAGGGTTACTACTGATACTCGCATTGCTCTTAGGTTGTTTCATGATTGCCCTATTTAGCTAACTCTACTGATATTTCCCTGTTCCCTGTTCCCTGTTCCCTGTTCCCTTTTATTGATAACCCGCTGCTTGCAAGGTAAATAAAGTTGCATATTTTCCTCCTGCTTGTAACAGTTCCTCATGGGTTCCTTGTTCCAAAATCTCCCCAAGTTCTAACAACACAATCTTGTCAGCCATGCGTACTGTAGAGAAACGGTGCGAGATTAAAAACACCATCTGTTGTTGAGTACGAGTACGAAAGTGATTAAAAATATCAAACTCAGCCTGTGGGTCTATCGCTGATGTGGGTTCATCTAAAACCAAAATATCGGCATTGCTGCGCATAAATGCCCGTGAAAGAGCAATTTTTTGCCATTGACCACCAGAGAGTTCTTGTCCCTTAAACCACTTACCTAACTGTGTCTGAAATCCATCGGGTAAATCTGCAATAAAAGGTGAAGCCATCCCTTTTTGGGCGGCGCTTTCCCATTCCTCTGCTACGTCTATTCTCTCCACATCCCCAATGCCAATATTTTCACCGACAGTAAAGTGGTATTCGACAAAATCCTGAAAAATGACTCCAATCCGCCCGCGTAAACAACCCAAGTCCCATGCTTGCAAATCTAAGCCATCCAGTAAGATGCGCCCGGAAGTGGGAATATAGAGTCTAGTCAGGAGCTTGATTAAAGTTGTTTTCCCAGAACCATTTCCGCCAACGATCGCCAATTTTTCCCCAGGCTTTAAATGCAGCGAGATATTTTTCAGCGCCAGAGTTGTACTATCTGGATAATGAAAGGAAACATCTTCAAACCGAATCCCATCTTCAGGTTTAATCCCTTGAGTAGCTTTTCCTAGAGCAGGTGTAACTTTCGTCTCTAAAAATTGATACAAGTTAGCAATATAGAGATTGTCTTCATACAATCCGCCAATAGCAGTCAGAGTATTGGCTACCGTAGACTGTCCCTGGCGAAACACCATCAGATACATGGTCATATCTCCCAAAGAAATTTTATTTAACGCTGTTTCCCAAACAATCCAAGCATAAGCTCCATAAAGGGTACTCGTACTCAGCAAACCTAGCAGATAACTCCATACACCTTGTTTGATAGTTAAATTTTGTTGTTTGCGGTGAAAGCGGGTAAACAAATTTTCATGTCGTGCTACCAGCATATTCCCTAACTGGTAAAGCTGAATTTCTTTAGCAAAGGTATCTGCCGTTAGGAGCATTTCTACATACCACTGTTGACGCATTTCTGAGATTTGCCTTCTCATGAGACGAAAGGTATCCTCAGCAAATTTCGTCTCTGCTAAAAATACGGGAAATGCCGCTAAAATAATGATAAAGAGGGCAAATGATGAAAATTTGACCAGTAAAAATCCATAGGTTAACAAAGATAACCCATTTTGAATTAAGCCGAAGATGCGATTAATTAAAGATAGAGGGCGAGAGGATGATTCTCTTTTGGCGTTCATCAATTTGTCGTAAAACTCAGCGTCCTCAAAATGTCTCAGTTCCAGAGTAATTGTCTTTTTGAGAATTAGCGAACTAACCCGTTGTTGAAGTAGCGATCGCAGCAAAGATTGACAGATACTCAGTCCTCTTTGACTCAGAGCCAGTAACACCACAGCGATCGCTTCCAATCCCACATATACAAGGGGAGTAGATGGATGGAAATCTCCTATTTTTCGGGATGCAATTACAGCATCGACAATTAATTTACCCAGATAGGCGATCGCTCCTGGTAAAAGACCAGCAATTAAAGTTAAACCAGCAATGATTATTGTGAGCAAGCTGCTAGTCTCCCAAACCAAACCCAAGGCTCGCCCGCTATATTGGAATACTTCTAGAAATTGATGTAAAACCTGACCCTGCTTACCAAGCTTCATATATACTAATTTCTGAGCGCGATAAAAAGCTGACACAAATCAATTATAAATACAAATAGTGTAAATTTAACTACACTAATGCCGGGTTAATTATTGTATGTAGGTCTGAACCCTTGACCAAACCTTAAAATTTCCTAGTAAAATCAGACTCCATCTTGCTGTGACTGTAACGATCAGCTCAGGGTCAGATCAACTCGCTCAAAAACTGTTGCATGGGTTGAACATCTCCAATGAGCGAAAACCCCAAACACATCAAGGAAAGTGAGCTTTGACGAAACTAAAAATTGGTATTAATGGATTTGGTCGGATTGGACGACTGGTAGTCAGAGCTGGACTAGCTCACCCTCACATTGAATTTGTGGGGATCAACGACTTGGTACCCCCCGATAACCTGGCTTACCTATTAAAATACGACTCTACCCACGGTAGATTTAAGGGTAAAGTCGTAGCGAAACCAGATGGGATAGTTATTGATGATCAATTTATCCCTTGTTTATCCGTCAGAAATCCAGCAGAATTACCTTGGGGTAAATTAGGCGTTGACTATGTAGTTGAATCTACAGGACTGTTCACAGACTACGCGGGAGCAGAAAACCACCTGAAAGCAGGTGCGAAGCGAGTAGTAATTTCTGCTCCTACCAAAGATCCAGATCGAGTCAAAACAATGGTCATGGGTGTGAATCATCACTTATTTGACCCCAGCCAGGATTTGATTGTCTCTAATGCTAGTTGTACTACAAATTGTTTGGCTCCCATCGCTAAAGTTATTAATGACAACTTCGGTTTAGCTGAGGGATTAATGACCACGGTTCACGCCATGACAGCCACTCAACCCACCGTGGATGGACCGAGTAAAAAAGACTGGCGTGGTGGTCGAGGCGCAGCTCAAAACATTATTCCCTCGGCAACAGGTGCGGCTAAAGCTGTAGCGTTGGTACTACCAGAGTTGAAAGGTAAGTTAACTGGAATGGCCTTTCGCGTTCCCACGCCTGATGTCTCTGTGGTGGATTTGACTTTTAAAACGGTTACTGCTACTAGCTACCAACAAATATGTGCTGCGATGCAACAAGCCGCAACTGGTCATTTAGCTGGTATTTTGGGTTATACCGACGAGGATGTAGTTTCAACTGACTTTCAGGGGGATATCCATTCTAGCATCTTTGACGCAGGAGCAGGAATAGAATTGAACGCCAATTTCTTCAAGATTGTTTCCTGGTATGACAACGAGTGGGGTTACTCCCACCGCGTTGTGGATTTAATGTTGTCCATGGCGCTCCAAGAAAAGGGCTAGTTCCTAGTATTCTTCAACAGGGCTTACCAAGGTGCATTAGTTGGTAATTAATCCCTTTTTTTATGCGTAGAACCAAAATTATCTGTACCGTTGGACCTGCTACTGCTGCTCCAGAAAAGTTACAAGCTTTGGTAGAAGCAGGAATGAATGTCGCTCGATTGAACTTTTCCCATGGTGCTTATGAGGTTCACGCCCAAACTTTTCACCATTTGCGGCGAATTGGTCGGGAATTAAACCGTCCAGTCGCGATTATCCAAGATTTGTGTGGTCCTAAAATCCGTTTGGGGAAATTACCACCAGAGGGATTGATGTTAGAAGCTGGTAGCGAAGTCACTTTTGTCCTCCAAGACAAAGGCGAAAGTATTAATGACATACCTTTACCACTACCGACTTTATTCGCTATGATGCGAATAGGGGAACCAGTTTTGATTAATGATGGTCGCGTCAAGCTAACTGTAGTTGGTCGTGATACTGATAAAATCCATGCTCATGTGAATATTGGCGGATTGGTTTCCACTCATAAGGGGGTAAATTTACCCGCAACTCCTTTACCCCTGAGTTCGATTACCGAAAAAGACTTGATGGATTTGCGTTTTGGCATTCAACTGGGTGTAGATTGGGTAGCTGTTTCCTTTGTGCGATCGCCCCAAGACCTAGAACCTGCTCGGAGAATGATTGAAGCTGCGGGTGCTTCAATTCGATTAATTGCTAAAATCGAAAGAGCAGAAGCAGTGGAGAAGTTAGACGAAATTATTCAAGTTGCGGATGCAATTATGATTGCGCGGGGAGATTTAGGGGTAGAAATGCCTATTCATCAAGTTCCCTTGATCCAAAAAGACATTACTCATCGCTGTAACCATGCTGGTAAACCTGTAATTACGGCGACGCAAATGTTAGAGTCGATGATCAGCGCTCCTGACCCCACCAGAGCGGAAGCCACGGACGTAGCTAATTCCATTTTAGATGGGACAGATGCTGTCATGCTTTCTGGGGAAACTGCTGTGGGCGAATATCCCATCGCTGCGGTGCAAACAATGCACAATATTGCTATTCAAACCGAAAAAGCAATTCAAGAAGGCAGTAGACACACTTGGAATCATAAATCAGGTAGTCGCAGCGTTACAGAATCAGTAGCGCAAGCAGTTTGTCGGATTGCTTATGAAACTGGAGCCAAAGCAATTTTGTGTAACACCAGTTCGGGAAGTACAGCCAAATTAGTTTCTAAATACCGTCCCAGTACCCCAATTATTGCTCTTACCCCAGAAGAGATCACTTATCGTCAGTTAGCATTATCTTGGGGTGTAGAATCTTTACTCATCTCGGAGGTCTATAATGCGGAGGAAATGTTTGTCAATGTAGTCGATTCTGTAGTTAAAAGTAGTTTAGTTGCAGCAGGTGACAAGGTAGTGATCACATCAGGTATACCAATTGGTATGTCAGGAACAACAAGTCTAATTAAAGTGCATTCGATCTAACAGCAGAGTTACCAAAGAGTTTAAGTATAGGGGATTAGCTAAATCCTAAACCTAAAAAATCATGGAGTATGTTATGTCTAAGAGTTTACTAGAGCAATTGCGACAAATAACAGTTGTTGTAGCAGATACTGGTGATATCCAAGCGATTGAAAAATTCAAGCCTCAAGACGCTACTACCAATCCCTCCCTGATTACAGCTGCGGCGCAAATGCCGGAATATCAGGATATTGTTGACCAAACTTTACTACTGGCAAAAAAAGACGCTGGTTCTGGAGCCAAACAAGCAGACGTTGTCTCTTTAGCTTTTGATCGTTTGGCGGTTTCCTTTGGTTTGAAGATTTTGCAAATTATCCCTGGTCGTGTGTCTACAGAAGTAGATGCTCGCTTATCCTACGATACAGAAGCTACTATTGCCAAAGCACGGAATTTAATTGCTCAATATAAAGCAGCTGGTATTTCTCCCCAACGCATTTTGATTAAAATTGCTGCGACTTGGGAAGGAATTCGGGCGGCGGAAATATTGGAAAAAGAAGGTATTCACTGCAACTTAACTCTTTTATTTGGTTTACACCAAGCGATCGCCTGTGCGGAAGCTGGCGTCACCCTGATATCTCCTTTTGTCGGTCGGATCTTAGATTGGCATAAGAAGGATACAGGAAGAGACAGCTACCCAGCAACGGAAGACCCAGGAGTGTTATCTGTAACTAAAATCTATAACTATTACAAGAAATTCGGCTACAAAACTGAAGTTATGGGAGCTAGCTTCCGTAATCTTGGTGAGATCACCGAATTAGCTGGTTGCGACTTACTCACCATTTCCCCGGCGTTATTGGGTGAATTACAAGCTACTATTGGGGAGTTACCACGTAAACTTAACCCAGATAAAGCAGCAGGTTTGTCAATTGAAAAAATTTCCATTGACAAAGCTACATATGACACTATGCACAAAACCGACCGCATGGCTAATGATAAATTAGCGGAAGGGATCGAAGGTTTTACCAAAGCTTTAATTTCTTTGGAGAAGTTATTAGCAGAAAAACTCACTTACTTAGATAGTGAAACCGTAACTGCTCTCTAGTCTTCACGCCTAACTCATCACCCACTCGCTAAAAAGTGGGTGATGAATAAAATTACTTAAAGCTTATATTTAATCATAATTGGAATCGCAATAAATTCATATTTTTGCTGTTCAAGTAAGCGGGAATCTTGTTTTAATTGAAGAATATGGGTATATCTGATACGTTTGAGAGACCAGAGTTTTTGCGTCTGGGTCACATGTTCGATCAACTCCGTGGCGATTTTACTGGGGGACTAACAGCAGCAGTAGTAGCATTACCTTTGGCTTTAGCCTTTGCTGTGGCGAGTGGAGTTGAACCAAAAGCGGGAATTTATACGGCTATTGTCGCTGGAATTGTCGCTGCTATTTGTGGTGGTTGTCCAGTCCAGATTTCAGGTCCCACAGGTGCGATGGCTGTGATCTTAGTGGGAATCGTGGCTAAGTATGGGATCGAGAAAGTTTGGATAGCTGGGTTGATGGCTGGATTGATTCAGATAGCTTTAGGAATGGCAAAACTGGGACAATTAGTCAAGTTTATTCCCTATCCAGTCACAGCAGGCTTTACTAATGGTATCGCCGTGGTGATTTTTTGTGGTCAATTAAATAATTTCTTGGGTTTACAATTGCCACATCGTAAACATTTTCTACAGGGAATTTGGCAAACTGTAATTCATGTAGAAGCTTTAAATTGGTATGCTGTCGTGCTAGGCGTAATTGTGATACTCACAAATCTGTTCTGGTCAAGAATCAATACAACAATACCAGCTTCTCTAGTAGGGTTAGTCTTAGCCACGGGAATAGCCGCCTATTTTCATCTCCAGGTACCTACAATTGGTAGCATACCCCAATCTTTACCAATGCTACAAGGTATTCCCCACTGGAATGATTTTAGTCTGATCCGAGAATTAATTAATCCAGCTTTGGCGCTCGCAGCACTGGGAAGTATTGAATCTTTGCTCTCAGCAGTGGTCGCTGATGGGATGACTGTCAGCGAGAAGCACAATAGCGATCGCGAATTGATTGGACAAGGATTAGCCAATATGGTTGTCCCCTTTTTTGGCGGTATTCCCACCACAGGTGCGATCGCCCGGACAGCAATTAATGTGCGTTCTGGCGGTAAAACCCGATTATCTGGAGTAATTCATAGCATCTTCATAGCAATTATAGTCTTAGTCTTAGCACCATTAGCTGCACAAATTCCCCTAGCCGCTCTAGCGGGTATTTTGCTAGTATTGAGTTTGCGGATGATTGAGTGGGAAGCCATTGGCTTATTAATGCGCGCTACCTACTCCGACTTTGCTGTCATGGTGTTGACTTCATTGGTGACAATCTTCTTTGACTTAGTTCTAGCTGTAGAAGTGGGACTAATTGCAGCTGGAGCATTGTTTATCAAACGGATGAGTGAGTTGAGTCTGTCTAAAATACCAGAAACCGAAGTATTTCCCTCTGGTGTCCCACTGGAGTTAGGTAAAGAAATAGCAGTTTATCGCGTAGATGGCCCCGTATTTTTTGGCGCTGCGGAAAGGTTCGCTTCCTTCTTGCGAGAACAACCAGAAGTGAAATATCTTATTCTGCGGATGCGCTATGTACCAAATATGGATACAACTGGACTAGTAGCCCTCGAAGATATTTACCAGGATTTGAAAAGGCATAACTGCTGCTTAATTCTTACGGGCTTACAACCCGAAGTCCAACAACTCTTAGAGCGTTCACAATTGTTAAAAACTATCGGCCCAGCAAATTGCTTTGCTACAACCACGGAAGCTATTTACTCTCTAAGTCCACATATTATCATTGGTTGTTCTGAATCTATAGCGGCTAGTTTAAAATCCCCAGAATTGCTTTAGTTGGTAAAGCGCTTTATGCTGGACACAACTCTCAATGGTTAGTTTTCTCAAGAAAATAAAAATTGACGGATGTAGTTATTTATAGAAAAATACTGAAAGCTTTTATTAAAGCTTTAACAAAATTCACAAGTATTTTGTTTAATCTATATTGGTCAAGCCTGTTAAATCTCCAAAAATCATATCGCCATGAATGCACATCAAGGATCTGCTGTGCTCAGTTCTAAAACTTTAAAATTGCCACCAAATCCCACGGGACTCACGGAAAATCACCGTCTGCGTCTTTTTTCTGGTTCCGCAAATTTGGCACTATCTCAAGAAGTATCACGCTATTTAGGTATGGATTTAGGTTCGATGATTCGGAAAAGATTTGCAGATGGAGAGATCTATGTGCAAATTCAAGAATCTATCCGTGGCTGTGATGTTTATTTAATTCAACCCACTTGTCAACCTGTCAACGACCACTTAATGGAATTATTGATTATGATTGATGCTTGTCGTCGAGCTTCTGCGCGACAGGTAACAGCAGTAATTCCTTACTATGGTTATGCTCGTGCCGATCGCAAAACAGCAGGACGGGAATCAATCACCGCCAAGCTGGTAGCTAACCTGATTACTAAAGCAGGTGCTGACCGTGTACTAGCTATGGATTTACATGCAGCCCAAATCCAAGGTTACTTTGATATACCGTTCGATCATGTTTATGGTTCACCTGTTTTGCTAGATTATTTGAAGAGTAAAGAATTACATGATTTAGTAGTCGTTTCGCCTGATGTTGGGGGTGTAGCACGAGCTAGAGCCTTCGCCAAAAAGCTGAACGATGCTCCCTTAGCAATTATCGATAAACGCCGTCAAGCTCATAATGTTGCCGAAGTGCTGAATGTTATTGGTGATGTTAAAGGTAAAACTGCCGTCTTGGTAGATGATATGATTGATACTGGTGGGACGATTACAGAAGGAGCTAAATTGCTGCGTGAAGAAGGAGCGAGCCAAGTATATGCTTGTGCGACTCATGCGGTATTTTCTCCTCCTGCATTTGAACGTCTTTCTAGTGGGGTGTTTGCAGAAGTTATCATCACTAATACAATTCCCATCACAGAAAAAAACCGCTTTCCTCAATTAGTAGTGCTTTCAGTCGCTAACTTATTGGGAGAAGCTATCTGGCGGATTCATGAAGATAACTCTCTTAGTAGTATGTTTCGTTAGTAAGGGAACAGGGAACAGGGAAAATATCTAGCTAGTTATTAACCTGTTCTTCCATAGAGGGTTCTCTGTCTTGGGCGAGAATTTCGATAGCAGATACTACTTGTGCTAGTTCTGCGACCAGGGACTTGATTGATTCGTTAACTTCAGCCTGCTTGAAGGCTGTAACTAATGAGCGATAATACCAAAGAGTTCCCGCCTTTTTTCCTTGAAACCGCTCCCAGATGTCTTCTCCAACCAGACGATAATCCTTAAGGATTGACTGCGCGTTATAAAGTTTATCAGCTACAGATACTAACAAGACAGAAGTGTCAGCAGAGGAAATATGTGCTATGTAACGCTCTTTCCTCTGACGCCAAGGTGGTTTCGGGATGATTTCACTATCTGTACAACCATCTACAATGGCAGTTACTTGTTCACCAAAGCGCTGTCTAATTTCTTCTCTTGTAGCTGCGCCACCTTGATCCTCTATAGCATCGTGCAATAGAGCAGCGATCGCTTGGTCTTCATCAGCCCCATATTCTAAAACAAGGCTAGCGACCCCTAATAAATGAGCAACGTAAGGAACGCCAGAACCTTTCCGCACTTGATTAGCGTGTAGATTGGTAGCGTATATCAGTGCTTGAGTAAAACGCTCGGAAAGCATTCTTAATTCTATCCCTAATGATCTTAAACCCTAATATAGCAATTCCCCCTACACCCTGATTCTTTTCCCATATTTGTAACTATTAAGGTAGAATTATTAAAGGTTCTTTACAGAATCCGCGACTGAATCCCTCTCCCCATTCTGTAAGAGTAACTTCAACAAACACGCGTTTGTAAATTTAAAAATTATACTCAAGTTAACCCAAAGCCTCTATGACGCTCCCAATTCGTAACGTCGCCATTATCGCCCATGTTGACCATGGTAAAACTACCCTGGTTGATGCACTCCTCAAACAGTCTGGCATTTTCCGAGAAGGTGAAGACGTTCCGGATTGCGTCATGGACTCCAACGCCTTAGAAAGGGAAAGAGGAATTACCATTCTTTCCAAAAATACTGCTGTTCGGTATAAAGAAACGCTGATTAATATCGTAGATACTCCCGGACACGCCGACTTCGGTGGTGAAGTAGAACGGGTTCTGGGTATGGTTGATGGCTGTATCCTTATCGTTGATGCTAACGAAGGACCTATGCCTCAAACACGCTTCGTCTTGAAGAAAGCTTTAGAGAAAGGTCTTCGTCCTATCGTCGTTGTGAATAAAATCGACCGGGCGCAAGCTGACCCCCATGTTGCTGTGGATAAAGTCTTGGATCTATTCTTAGAATTAGGCGCAGATGAAGATCAATGTGACTTTACCTATTTATTCGCCTCTGGTTTATCAGGTTACGCTAAAGAGAGTTTGGAAGCAGAAGCGGTAGATATGCAGCCCCTATTCAATGCTATTCTCCGCCATGTTCCACCACCAGTAGGAGACCCCACAAAACCCCTGCAATTGCAAGTTACTACTCTAGATTATTCTGAATATCTAGGCCGAATTGTGATTGGGAGAATCCACAACGGAACCATTCGCGCAGGTCAACAAGCGGCGCTAGTGACTGAGAATGGTACGATTGTCAAATCGAAAATCACCAAACTGTTGGGATTTGAAGGTTTGAAACGGGTAGAGATGGAAGAAGCAACTGCGGGTTACATTGTGGCGGTGGCTGGCTTTGCTGATGCTTATATTGGAGAAACTATCACTGATCCCAACGATCCTCAAGCTTTACCACTAATTAAGGTAGACGAGCCAACTTTACAGATGACCTTCTGGGTGAATGATTCTCCCTTCGCTGGTCAAGAAGGTAAGTTGGTAACATCTCGCCAAGTACGCGATCGCCTATTCCGGGAATTGGAAACCAACGTAGCTTTGCGAGTCGAAGAAACCGATTCACCGGAAAAATTCCTCGTCTGTGGTCGGGGAGAGTTACATTTGGGGATTTTAATCGAAACCATGCGTCGGGAAGGTTTTGAATTCCAAGTATCCCAACCACAAGTAATTTATCGTGAAGTCAACGGACGCCCCTGTGAACCTTTTGAACTTTTGGTGTTGGATGTTCCCAGTGACGCGGTGGGTAGCTGTATTGAACGTCTGGGACAACGGAAAGGTGAAATGCAAGATATGCAACCTGGTGGGGGCGATCGCACCCAACTAGAATTTGTGATTCCGGCGCGGGGGTTGATTGGTTTCCGAGGTGAATTCATGCGGATGACTCGTGGTGAAGGGATCATGAACCATAGCTTTCTGGATTACCGTCCTTTCTCTGGCGATATTGAATCCCGCAATAAAGGCGTATTGATCTCTTTTGAAGAAGGAGTTTCTACCTTCTACGCGATGAAAAATGCTGAAGATAGAGGTGCATTCTTTATCAGCCCTGGGACTAAGGTTTACAGAGGTATGATTGTTGGGGAACATAATCGTCCTCAAGACTTGGAGTTAAACGTTTGTAAAACTAAACAGTTAACCAACCACCGCGCAGCAGGTGGTGATGAACTTGTGCAATTACAAACACCTATAGATATGAGTTTGGAACGCGCCTTAGAATATATCGGTTCAGATGAATTAGTGGAAGTCACACCCCAATCAATTCGTCTACGCAAGATGAGCAAGAAATTAGCGAAACGCTAATTTATCGACTTTTCCCTCTCCAAATCCTTGGAGAGGGATAGGGTGAGGTTATGGGGAATTTGTACGCCATTTTATTCTGGATCGATACCCAAGGATCTGAGTTGTTCCGCCAATCGTTCAGCCCGTTGGCGTTCAAATTCCTTCTGTTGGCGCTCAAGTTCCTTCTGTTGGCGTTCAAATTCCGTCGCTTCAGCTCCAGTAGGAATCACCTGACCATCATATTCACACCAGCGCAGCCATAACCTTGTTACCTTTTCTTCAAACTGTCCTCTCCATAAAGTTAATCCTAATCCAACTTCTTCTAACCAAATTGGCTCATCCAAATTAATTATTCCTTGGCTGGGAGTTATTTCTACATATCTA
>Ga0116231_10009240_pt1 | contig 16756 bp, 10 predicted proteins | sample S1TSphgellanicum_2_FD_89695 | JGI IMG/M metagenome (GOLD analysis project Ga0116231, IMG submission 89695) | Host-associated microbial communities from peat moss isolated from Minnesota, USA - S1T2_Fd - Sphagnum magellanicum MG | ecosystem: Host-associated > Plants > Peat moss > Unclassified...
AGTAGCGCCAGATTGTGGTTCTGGATGTCGTGGGTTCAAGCCCCACCAGCCGCCCCAAACACACAGATCCCGCCAAAGCGGACTATCTGACAAGGACCCTGCCTTATCCCCTTTAACTGCCCTTATTCAAGAAAAGCTTCAATCGTAAGCGGCGAAAAGCTGGAGAGGCCCGCAATATTGGCGGCAAATTGCAGCCGGTCCGCGATGTTCTCCAACGTCTTCGACTGCTCCTTGGTGTCCTGCTGCGCGGCGGCGTTATAGATGCTGCGTGCGGCGGTTTCCAAAAGGTTCTTAAAATCGCTAGGCTTTGAGGTGGTAAGCTGCGATTCCAGTCCGGAGAGTACGACGGCGGTGGTGGACAGGTTGGCTGCGTCGGTTACGGGCGTAGTGACCACGGGCGTGACCGCCTTCACCGGCGTTGCCACCTTAGCCACGGCCGTTGTCTTGGCTGTAGCCTGGGTCTGATTTTGCTGATTGTTGGCCGAAGCAGCAGCAGGAATGGCAGGAACGGTCGGCACCGCAGTCGGTGGGATGACTGAAATTTGAAGATTTCCGACACTCATGCGATCCGGGCTCCGCTTCTTCACTTGCCGTATCGGTCGAATTTCGCAAATGTAGAGGAAACTTTTGCGGACTAAGAGGAGATTTTTGCGCGCACCTCCGCACTGAAATGGCAGGGTCCCACGTTTGATAAAACTCGGAGAAAATTCTGTCTTCAACGGCTCAGCGCACGAATGCCTAACGCTATCCCTAGTTCTTTATCGGCTTTTTTTGATGATATCCTGAACTTAACTTAATGCTAGATATGGCGTTTATCGGACGCTCATGGCCGAGTCACTTCTATTCGATATGCAAGAAATCGAGACGCAAAACACGGCCGCAGGGCTCCAGCCTGAAGTAGGCCGAGTTGGAGACGGAAAGTTGCCTCACATCCTAGTGGTGGAAGACGAGCGTCATATTGCTCGCCTCATAGAGTATTTTCTGGCAAAGGCTGGCTATTCGGTCTCAACGTCGGAAACCGCCGAAATCGGGCTGGAAAGCGCCAAACAACAGAAGCCCGACGCCGTCATTCTGGATCTTACCTTGCCAGGAATGTCCGGCCTCGATTTTCTTGGCGTTGTCAGGAAAGATCCAGCCTTGCCTGACTTGAAGGTGATCGTCGTCACCGCGCACTGGTTTGGCACGGGTGACCAAACCATCAAGGACGCCGGGGCGGATGCGCTTTGTTCCAAGCCGGTTTCGCCCACAAACCTGATTAAGACTCTCTCGGATCTGGGTGTCTTCCCGCCTAACAACTAAAAGGCGAAATTTTAGCATCGCTGAATTCAGTTGCCGGGCTTTCAATCTCCCGTAAGTCTGCTCACCCGCCGATAAGTCATTCAAAGGACTGTCGAAGCAATCCGGTGGTGACCGCAGCCAGACTCTTAATCTTTCTACTAACCGGTGCGTCGTGGCTAGCGACTTCCGCACCGCTGGTCAGCGTGCGGGAGGTCATGCATCTGGACGACAAACAGGCTGAAGGACGTCTGCCCGTAAAACTGACGGCTCTGGTGCTAGCCTTTCGCCCGGACCCCGCATGGATGGTGGTGCAGGACGGCGATGCGGGTTTGTATGTCGATGCCAGCAGGGATCAATCCCGGTTCGTGGTGCGTCCCGGCGACCGTATCGAACTCCAGGGCTTTACTTTGCGCGGCACATTCTCTCCCATTGTGGAATCCACCAGCATGCGGGTCTTGAGCAGCGGTAATCCGTTCCCTCAGCCCTATGAACTAGGCGGAAAAATTCCGCTTTCGCCCGACGCAGACAACATCTGGGCCGGCATGGAAGGCCGGGTGGTAAAAGCAGCAAATGCCGCTTTTCTCACACTGGTTGTCGAAAACGCCGCCCGGGAGGACATATCCATCTTCATCCTGCAGCCGCGGGATTGCCATGTCGAGGCTCTGATGGACAGCCGGGTGCGCATTCACGGTGTCCTCGGCCGCGTGAAGAGCGGCGCGGGCCAGCGCCAGGCAGAGGCGATATTCGCCCAGTCCTGCCAGTCTATCGACGTTCTTGAGCCGGCCTCCATTGACTGGTCGATGCCGCTCGTGCGCATGGACCGTCTGCTTGCTTATCACTCCGGCACTCAGTTGAAAAGCAAGGTCCATATTCGCGGTGCCATCACGCTGGTGGAGCCCTCCGGCCGCTTCTATGTGCAGCAGGGAACGCGCGGCCTGGAAGTGGAGCCCGCGCTGCCCGGCCTCAGCTATCGAGCCGGCCAGACAGTGGAGGCTCTGGGCCGCCTGGAGCAGGATGAAAATGGCGCAGCCTGCCTGATGACCGCCCGTGTGCGTCCTTCCGCTGTCGCGGAAACGGCAAAAATCCTGAAGGTGACTCCGAAAGATCTCGAAAAACCTGCTTTTGGAGGGGATCTGGTCAACCTGGATTGCATCGTCACGATGTTCGACCATGCGTCCGGACTCACCCGAATTCTGTTGCAATGCAACGACACGCTGATTGTTGCCGAACTGGCCGGGCTGCCTGCCCGTAACGGCGACCCTTCAATCCAGCTTCCTTTTGAGGCGGGCGACCGGTTGTCGGTTACGGGCGTGGCGAGTGTCGTTCACGAAGGGCTGGGAAGCGGCTTTCATATCGATATTCACGCCCGGTCTCTCGGTGACTGCCATATTCTGGAACGCCCGCCGCTCGCCCGGCGTCTGCCCTGGTTCTACCTCTTTATTGGGACACTCAGTCTGGCGCTGTCAGCGCTGATCTGGGCGGGAATTCTGCGCCGAAAAGGCGCGCAATTGCGGCAGCAGAAAGAGTTCTCGGATACTCTCATCCGCTCCAGCGTGGACGGGATCTTCGCCATCGACAAGGACTTCCGGGTAACCGCCTGGAATCCGGCTATCTCGGCCATGTCCGGTCTGCCACCCGAAAAGGCCATCGGACGCATCGCTCTTGACCTGCATCCTGTTCTTTATCAGAACGGTGAATCCGCGCGTTTGTCAGCCGCGCTTGCCGGCGAGACCATCAGCTCCGTCGACCAGCGCTATCGCTTGCCAGGCTCCGGCACCCGTTACTATTCCACTCACTACAGTTCTCTGTATGATGCCTCGGGCCAGATCGTCGGCGCTCTGGGCGTGGTGCGCGACATCACCGCCAGAAAAAGCGCGGAAGCCGAATTGCGGCGCGCCAAGGAGTCGGCCGAAACGGCGAACCGCTCGAAATCGCGCTTCCTCGCCAACATGAGCCATGAATTGCGGACGCCCATGAATGCCGTTATCGGGGTCAGCGGAATTCTGCTGGACAACGAAACGAATCAGGAAAAGCGCGCTTACCTGGACACCATTCGTTTCGGCGCGCAAAGCCTGCTCTCCATCATCAACGACATTCTCGACTTTTCGAAAGTCGATTCCGGGCAGTTGCGCTTCGAAAGTGTGCCGTTCGATCTGCGCCTATGTCTGGAAAAATCCCTGGAGATCGTAGGCGTTTCGGTAGCCTCCAAAGGCCTGGATCTGGGCTATACGATTGATGCCGATGTGCCGAAAATCCTGATTGGCGATTCCACCCGTGTGCGCCAGGTGATCATCAACCTGGTCGGCAATGCGGTCAAGTTTACCCAGGAAGGCAGCATTTTCATCACGGTGACGGCCGAACCGCAAGCGGATGACAACTTCAAAATCAATTTCGTGGTGAAGGATACCGGCATTGGCATTCCCGCCGAAAAAGCGGTTAATCTTTTCAAACCGTTTCAGCAGGCCGACGAATCCACCGCGCGCCGCTACGGCGGAACCGGACTCGGACTGGCCATCAGCAAACAACTGGTGGAAGGAATGGGCGGTAACATCTGGCTGGAGAGCCAGGTGGGAGTGGGCACCAGCTTTTATTTTTCGATTCTGGCAAAGGCAGACTATTCCGCGCACTCCGACCAGACGGCTGGTGAGGACCGGCGTGAATTGCTGCGCGGCCGACGCGCTCTGGTCGTTCAGCAGAGCGAAGCCACGTTGAAGGTTCTCAACCGCTATTTTGAGGAGTGGGAAATCGTTCCGGTGACGTTTTCCTCGGTGGCTGAGGCTGTGGCCGGCTGGCCGCCGCAGTGCGATACGCCACCCGATGTTCTCATCGTGGATAATGAGCTGCCGCTGGCCCAGTTCCTGGAATTGAAGCTCCTGACCGGCGCGAAGCCGGCCATCGTCCTGCGCTTTATCGGGCGCGGCAACGAAGGACTCTCCGGTGCGCTGCGCGCGGAAAGCAGTCTCCAGGTCCTGTTTATCAATAAGCCGATCAGCCGTGCGGAATTGCGCCGGTCGCTGGAAGTGGCGGTATCGGGCGAACCCGTGCGCGTCGCCAAACGCGAATCTGAATTTTCCAAGCATTCGCAATATGCCGCTTCCCGGCCGTTCCGGATTTTGCTGGTGGAAGATCATCCGGTAAACCAGCAAATCACGGTGGTGCTCTTCTCCCGCCTGGGCTACCGCGTGGATGTGGCCAGCAATGGATTCGAAGCCCTGGAGTCGTTGCGCCGCCAGCGTTACGACGTGGTCTTCATGGATATGAACATGCCCGAAATGGACGGGCTGGAAGCGAGCCGCCACATTCAGCGCGACTGGCCGGAGGAAGCGCGTCCCTGGCTGGTTGCACTTACGGCCAACGCCACGCTGTCCGATCAAGAGGAGTGCGCCAAGGCGGGAATGCTCGGCTTTATCAGCAAACCAGTGGAACTTCCGGATCTCAAGAATGCTCTTGACCAGGTCCCTTCGCGCTACCTGCACCGGCGCCCGGAAGCGAGTACGATCACAAACCAAGCTGGAGGCTGGAAGATTCCAGCCTCCCTCAAACAGATTTTCGATGACGACCCCGATCTCGGCCAGCAGCTCATCAAAATGTTTTGCGATGACATGACGGAAAAGCTGCTGATTCTGCGCGACAGCAGGAATCTGGAAGACAGGATTGCGCTGAAACGCCTGCTGCATGCGGTCAAGGGCAGCAGCATGCAGATGAACGTGACCCGGATGGAAACGCTGGCCGCTGCCATGGAGCAGGTGGCGGATACTTGCGATCTTTCCGCCATGGCCGACTCGGTTCAGGATCTGGAAGAAGCTTTCGAGACGTTTTGCTCCATTGTTTCCACCAGCGTGGCCGCCACTTAACTCCGCGGCCACCCTCATGCCACGGCCGAAAGTGATTGCATATGCCGCTGGTAGACGGCCCGCAGTTGTTCGCGGAATTGATCAAAGCGCACCGGCTTCTGGATAACAGTCCGGGCACCGAGAGCAAGTGCCCGTCTGATTTCAAGCGGATGCGACGAGGCGGTGAATAGGACCACCGGAATAGAACTTAGCTCCGGGCTGGTGCTCAGGTATTCGAGCACTCCGAATCCATCCATTTTGGGGAGCTGGCTGTCCAGCAGCACCAGATGCGGCCGCGGCACTCGCTGGTACTCGCCCGACCGGCTGAGAAACGCAATCGCCTGCTCACCGTCATAGGCCCGGTATACGGTCAGGTGGGGACTTAAGTTCCGCACGGCCATCTTGATCAGGTTGAAGTCTGCATCGCTATCCTCAACCGATAAAAGCACTTCTTCGTCTGTAGTCATCCAATCCCTTTCTGAGCGCTATGACCGCTACGAACGGAGATATCGACAAGAAGGTCTGGATGCTTGAAGCACAATGCTGGTGAGAACCCGCGTAGTCAGTTTGCCGCGCCGGGGATAAACCCGTATTAGCCCGTACTGTTTCAGCGAACGCTTTAATTTGCCTCTCTTTGTCCGCAGAGCACTGGTTTTTTTGCCGATATACCAGTGTGGCAATAACTACCCAATCGGCTGGCCAGGACGCTTGGAAGCATCAGAACTGGGTTGACGTTCATCACCACCGTCTGCAAAGATCTCCGGCTCGCCAGAGGCTCCTGCATCTGCGCTACCTGCGCCGAAAATGGCTCTGGAAAATTACCGTGCGCGGCTCACAGATGGTCAAGAGAGCCACCGAATGCCTGCTGGCGCTGGCTGCTTTGATCGTGCTGATGCCGCTGTTTGCGCTGGTCGCCCTGCTCATTAAATTGCACGATGGCGGCCCGGTTCTCTTCTGGCAGAAGCGCATTGGCCAGCATGGCGTGGTTTTCCCGTTTCCCAAGTTCCGTTCCATGGTGGTGAACGCCGAAACTCTAAAGGCGAATTTGGCGCGGATGAACGACCACGGCCAGGGCATCACCTTCAAAATGAAAAAGGATCCGCGTATCACTTGGATCGGCAGGATTATACGCAAGTTCAGCATCGATGAATTGCCGCAGTTGTGGTGCGTGTTGAAAGGCGAACTGGCGCTGGTGGGCCCGCGTCCCGCCATTCCAAGCGAGGTCGAACAATACACGCTCGCCGACCGCCGGCGGCTGGAAATCAAGCCCGGGCTGACTTGCATCTGGCAGGTAAGCGGGCGCGGTGATATTCCCTTTGACGGCCAGGTGGCGCTCGATGTGGAATACATTCACAGCCAGAGTTTGGCGCTTGATCTGAAGATTCTGCTGAAGACCATTCCCGCGATTCTGACTGGCCGGGGTGCCTATTAGATCGGCTTTCACTCATGAACCGCGCACAGCAGACCCCGGCAGTCACAATGAGATACGGCGGCGCTAACTTCTCGTCTGAATCCATCCGGCAGCGCAAGCGCCGTTCCGACGTGCAGCGCCTGCGCTGGCATTTCAGCGTAAAAACTCCGCCGCTGTTGTGGCGCGTGCTGGAGTTTTCGCTCGCCTTGTGTCTCGCGGTCCTGGTGCTCCCCATTTTGCTGCCCTTGTACGGCATAGCGAAGGCCAGGGGCGGCGGCCTCAGGCTGACTCCGCGGCTGGGAAGGGGCGGGCAGGAGTTCCATGAACTTTCAATCTATTTTGGGCCAAACCGTGTCTCCAGCCATTTTTTGCGGCTGCTTTGCCGGCTGCCGGCACTGGTGAATGTGATGTGCGCGGATATGTCGCTGGTGGGCCCGCGCAGTCTGTCGCGAAATGAGCTGAGCTTTACCGACCGCTCCCTCTGGAAGCGCTTTGACATGCGTCCCGGGTTTGTCGGTCTGTGGTGGATTCGCAAGCAGGCCAACATCGATTACGACGCTGAAGCGGTGGTGGATGCCGAGTACGCCGACAGCAAAAGCGTGAGATCGGATATGGGTCTGCTGCTGCGTTCGCTGGCGGCTATTTTCTTTGGCGGCGCCGCGCCTGCGTCGCTGCTGCGAAAAATTGAAGTGCTGGGCGTTCCGCTGCACAACATCAGCATGGACGAGGCGATCGCCGTCATCCTGAATTGCCTGGGAAGACCCACTTTGTCCAGAATTTCCTTTGTCAACGTGGATTGCGTCAACATCGCGCGGCGCAACGCCGAATATGCCGCCTGTTTGCGCGAATGCGACTGGGTGCTGGCCGATGGGATTGGGCTGAAGCTGGGCTGCAATCTGCTGCGCACCCCCATCTGTCAGAACGTCAACGGGACCGATCTGTTGCCGCGCTTGTGCGAAAAACTCGCTCTGGCTGCCGGTTTGAAGGAGGGGGACAGCGGAATTTATCTGCTGGGCGGTTTGCCCGGAGTGGCGGAAAACGTGGCGCGCTGGATGGAAACGACTTATCCCGGTTTACGCGTGCGCGGCACCCAGCATGGCTATTATGCGGCCAGCGAAACCGCCCAAGTGAAGGCCAAAATCAAAGACTCGGGCGCGGGCATTCTGCTGGTGGCCCTGGGCGCGCCGAAACAGGAATTATGGATCCGCGAGCATGCCGTCGAGACCGGCGTCAAGGTGGCCATGGGAGTGGGCGGACTGTTCGATTTTTATGGCGGCCGAATTGACCGCGCTCCGGTCTGGATGCGCGAAATCGGCATGGAATGGCTCTTTCGGTTAGGCAAGGAGCCGCGCCGCATGTGGAAACGCTACATTGTCGGCAATGCGGTTTTTGCCGGGCGCATCCTTTGGGCGCGCCTCACAACGCCGCGCACAGGGAAACGCGTGTGAGTAAAGGGCCGCACGTGAGCAAAGGAATGAGATGCTAGCCGTCGTCATCGCCACCGACCGCATGGGGGATTTGGATGGCTGCTCGGTAACGCCCGCTTTCCTGCTGCCGATGGGCGACCGCCCTTTTCTGCAGCATGTGGTGGAAAGCCTGGTGCAGCGCGGCGTCAACCAGATCAAGTTTGTGTTTGAAGATTCCGACGAAAAAGCCGCCGCTTTCCTGGGAGACGGCTCGCGCTGGGGGTGCGCGTTTCATTTCCACTGCATGTCGAAAGCCGGCCTGAAGCCGCTGCTGCGGGAAATTACCGCGGGCGTTCCCGGCAAAATTCTGTTTGCCCGTGCCGACCGGCTGCCCCTGTTTCAATCGGACCCGAACCACGCGCTTCCGGCGCGTGCCTGCTCCAACGAACTGAAAACCACCTTCTTCACCGTCCGGGGCGAGGACAACGACACGCCTGACATCTGGAGCGGCTGGGCGCTCTTTGTCGACCGCTTTTCCTTTCGTGAACATCTGAATATCAACTCCCAGGACACGCTGCTGTTCGGGCTGGATCCCGTTTCTATCGGGGAGCGCGCGGTTTTTCAGCCGGTCGCGCGCGAAATTTCGGTCACTTCCGCCACCGCTGTCATCGAAAGCCAGCACGATCTTCTCAGTGGCATCATTCCCGACCTGCTGATGGGTGGCCGCCAGTTAAGACCCGGCATCTGGATGGCGCGCAACGTGTCGGTTCATCCCACCGCCACGCTCGAAGCGCCGGTTTATCTCGGCCCGAATACTCAGGTGGGACAAAACGCTCACGTTGGCCCTTTCGCGGTGCTGGCGGAAGATTGCATTGTGGGCGCGGAATCGTGCTTGTCGCACGCGCTCATCGGCCCCGGCACCTATGTGGGCGAAGCGCTGGAAATTCGCGAGGCCATTGTCGACCACGACCGGTTTATCGACGTGCGCCTGGGGACCTGGTATTCCGTCACCGACAAATTCCTGCTGGGCAGCCTGGCCAGCGGAAAGCCCAGCAACGTCCTGCGCCGTCTCACTGACCGTGTTCTGGCCTGCCTTCTGCTGATTCTGTTCTCTCCCATTCTGTTCGCCAGTTTTCTGGGAACGCTGCTGCGCAGCCAGCGCGACGCGCTCGATAAATGGCCTTCGCTGGTGTCCGAGGATGTGATTCGCATTCCGGACGGCATGGAACGCGAACGCTGGAGAACATTCCGCCTGACGCGTCTGAAGCCGGCCTTCGTCAGCGGCCAAACGCGGATGAGCCACTTTGTATCCGTATTTTTGCCTGGGTTGCTTTCGGTGATTAAGGGCGATTTATCTTTAGTGGGGGTTCAGCCAAGGACGGCGAACGAGATTGCCGGTCTGTCGGAGGACTGGCAGGCGCTTTATTTGCAAACTAAAGCCGGGTTAATCACCGACGCTATCGTTTACTTTGGCACCGCGCCGAGCAGCGATGAACTCTGTGCGTCTGAGTGCTACTACAGTGCCACTGAGAGTTTTAGCTCCGACTTAAAACTATTAAGTCAGTATTTATTGAAACTCTCCAAATATGAGACCGATCGGAATTCCCCTAACGACGGAAAGGAGCTTAGGAATCAGCCGGCCGCCGGTTCCTCGAAAACTCTGGCTCACTGAAGAAGGTTGGCAGCCTTTGGGGCGAGAAAGTTCGCGCGAAAATCATGGACACTAGCTTCGCTCTATCGCCCCTGCAGCAAGGGATGCTAGTTCAATCCATCGACAAGCAAAGCGAGAATTGCTATGTCGTGCAAACGGTTTTCGACTGGGATGAGTCCATTTCTCCGGAGGAGTTTGAAGCGGCCTGGACGGAACTCGCTTCCCGCCATGAATTGCTTCGGTCTTCTTTTCGCTGGAAAGATACACGCGTTCCGAGGCAGACTGTCGCGCCTTCAGTGGCCATTCAGTTTCAGCTGAAAGAGCTTGGTTCAGGAAGCGAGCACGACCGGCAAGCGGCGCTCCAGGAATTTCTGGATGCCGATTTGCAGCGCGCATTTGCTCTCTCCGATGCGCCGCCGTGGCGTGTCACCGCGCTTTCCTGGAACGGCCGGTTCACGGCGGTTTGGACTTTTCATCATCTCCTGATAGATGGCCGGTCGCATATTTTGCTCTTGAAAGAGCTGCTTGCCATTTACGACGGTCTGCCGGCTGCAAGTCCGAACAAACCGCGTCTGTCCCAGCGTCATTACGCCGAATGGCTCGAAACGCAGGACTTTTCTTCCTCCGAAGGTTATTGGAAGTCGTATCTGGCGGAGGCCAATCTTCCCACGCCGCTGCCGGCTTTATATTCGGGTGTGAAGCAGAGCGGCCACGGTTCGCACACCGCTCGTTTGGGACCGGAACTGACGCGTGATTTGCATCAGTTCTCGGCTCAAGCGGGAGTCTCGGTGGGCAATATCGTGCAGGCGTCGTGGGGGTTTGTCCTAGGCTGGCTGGTGAATGAGACCGACGTGGTCACCGGCAGCGTGCGCGCCTGCCGCCGCTCGGCCATGGAGAATGGCGAAGACCTGATTGGCATCATGATCAATACGCTGCCCTTGCGTATCCGCTGGCAGCGCGATTCCAGCATCTCTTCAGTTCTTGCGGCGGTGGCAAAGGACTGGAAGGATTTTCGTCACTACGAGCACACCCCGCTGAGCAAAATTCGCCAGTGGACTTTGCTGGGTGCGGGTGTGGAACTTTTCGGCACGGCGGTATCTTTTTCTTCCGCGCAATTCGCGCATGCCGTTGTGCCGCGGGAAGAGGATCGCCAGCGCCGGAAATTCTGGCTGCGCCAGACCACTCCTTATTGCTCAGTTGACGTGGGCTTGCTGCATGACGATGCCGAGATTCAGCTCAGCCTTCCGAACCGTCTTCTGGAACCGGATCTGGCGCGTGCGCTGCCCGGCTATTTGCGCAACACCATTGCCGGCGTCGTTCAAGACGCCAGCCAGCCTGTCGCCTGGCTTTCACCGCTCGATCCGGTGCAGCGCAAGCAGCTCATTCAAGCTTCAAACACCCGCTGGGAAGCACCCGCGCACACCGTTGCCTGGATTGACCGGATAGCGGATCACGCAGCGGCTCAGCCGCGCCGCATGGCCATCACATCCGGCGATACGGGCATCTGCTGGCGTGATTTAAACGACGCGTCGAATCATTTGGCCGCCCAGCTTCTCGGACGCGGCTTTAAGCCGGGTGAACTGGTCGCGGTATTCCTGCCCCGGTCAGCGGAGTTTATCTGGACCTGCCTGGGGATTCTGAAAGCCGGCGGCGCTTATCTCCCCATGGATGCGAAATGGCCGGCGCAGCGCGTGCTCAATATTGTCGAAGACGCAAAACCTTTCGTGACGATTACGAGCAATCAGGTTGCTGATCGTCTGCCCGCCGATGGTGTTCCTTATTGGATACCCGATTGGGCGGCCTTGCCCGGCGGTGAGTCAAAGCCTGCTCCCGTCACCTTTCTTTCACCCGAGAGCCTTGCCTACGTCATCTATACTTCCGGTTCCAGCGGCGCTCCCAAAGGGGTTGAAGTCACGCACGGCGGACTTCAGAACCTGGTGGATGACATGGTGGAGAGTTTCTCCCTCACCTGCGATGATCGCGGGTCGTTTCTGTCCAATACATCCTTCGACGCCTCCGTCCATGAGGTTTGGCCGCTGCTGTCAGCGGGGTCCAGCGTGCATATTCCGAGCCCCGAATTCCTGGCAGATCCGTCCGCTCTCCTGCACTGGACTGAGGACGAGCGCATCACTTTTTCGTTTATGTCGGTGATCATGGCCGAAGCTGTTTGCCGGCTGGCGCGCGGGCGCAAGCTTTCGCTTCGCTACCTGCTCACCGGCGGCGACCAGTTGCGCGTTGCGTTTTCCGAAAACCTTTGCTTTCAGCTCATCAATGAATATGGCCCGACTGAATATACCGTTGTGGCGACGCGCTACCCGGTGACGCGCTCGTTTGGCGCCGGCGACTCTGTTCCCATTGGCAAACCGGCGCGCGGCACCCGCGCCTATGTCATGAACGGCAGCCAGCAGCTTCTTCCCCGGGGCGTGGCCGGTGAACTGGTGCTGGCGGGCAATGGACTGGCGCGCGGCTACCGGAATCAGCCTGCTCTGACGGCTGAGAAATTTCTGGCTAATCGGCTGCCGGAAGAACCTTCGCCCATCCTTTATAGGTCCGGCGATCTGGTGCGCTGGCTGGCGGACGGCGATCTTCAGTTTCTGGGGCGGCTGGATTTTCAGGTGAAACTGCGTGGATTCCGCATTGAACTGGGGGAAATTGAAGCCTGCCTGCTGGCGCATCCCAAGGTGACCGAAGCCGTGGTGATTTATAAGACCGATCCGGCACCCGCGCTGGTGGCCTTCATGATCGCGCACGCTCCCGAAACGGAACTGGCCCAATACCTGCGCGGCCTTGTGCCCGAGTATATGGTGCCGGCCAAATTCGTTTTCCTGGACAGTCTGCCCACCAGCAGCAGCGGCAAATATGACCGCAAGAAACTAGCCGCGGTTCCTCTTGACTGGAGCGGTGCGGCACCTGCGGCGCCCGCCGTATTCTCATCGCCCGCCGAAAAGAAGATGGCCGAAATCTGGCAGGATGTGCTGAATATCCCGTCCGTTCAGGCTTCGGATCGCTTTCTCAGCCTCGGCGGGACATCGCTATCCATCATTCGCTTGATTTGTGCCGTGGACCAGCAATTTGGAGCGGAATTGCCGGCTGCGGAAGTGTTTAGGAACCCTACTCCGGCCGACCTGGCACGGCTAATTGACTCCGCCGAAGCCGTTCGGCGTCAGCCGCTAGTCCCGCTGAAAGGGCAGGGAACTAAAAGCCCGCTATTCTGCATTCCCGGAGTGGCTGGCGGGATTCATTGGTTTCGCGATCTGGCCGCTGCCCTCGATTGCGACAGGCCCATCATCGGAGTCGAATTGCTGGCCTTTTCCGAAGAGACCCAGAAGGAGTTTTCGGTGGATCTGGCCGCCAGCGAGATTGCCGAACTGATCTGCAGGTTCGACTCAGAGAATTTTATCAGGCACAGGGAATGCAGTTTATGCGGCTTTTCCGGCGGCGGCCTTTTGGCGATTGAAGCCGCCATTAAGCTCGAGGCGCAGGGGATCGGTGTGCGCCATATTTTTCTGCTTGAAACCTATCCGCCCGCCGGATCGACCAGCAAACTGGCCAAGATGGGGCGCTGGCTGCGCGGCTGGTGGTCTCTTCCAGCCACGAAGCGGATTCGCGCTATTACCGCGCAATGGACGTGGCTAAGGAACGCTCTTGGGTTTCCGGCGGCCGGCTCTGCGCCGCCCGTTTCCGCCAGCGCAAATGAACTCCCGAAGGAACTTCTCGAGCTGAAAAATCGGCATATAGAGGCGTTCGTCCGGCACCGTGTCAGTTCCTATTCGGGCGCAGTGAATCTTTTCTTCGCCGAAGACCGGCCCATCAGCGTGAGCGCGCGGGCTTACCGCGATTGGAGTCCCTATCTGACTGGTAAAATTCGGGAAACAATCTTGCCGGGCGATCATTATTCCTTGCTGCGCAAAGAGAATGTCGGCACGCTGGCGCACTGTCTTATGGATTTGCTCGCCGAGACCTCTTCACCCCCGGATTCGAACTCCGGCGGTTTCAGCGGCCGTCAAGAAACCCGGCGGAAGCCGGAGCAAATCGGCAAAAACGCATAATGCTGCCCGGCAGACGCGTCGATAAGTTCTCCAGAGACGTATAACCGCGTGACCACACTGTTAAATCAGCTGCCTACCCGCTCCTCCACGCCGGAAACTGGCTCTGCCACCAGCCAGTCGGTGCTCGACGAAGCAGTGCCCGCTCTGACCACGCTCGAAGCGGAAGTCATGCGTGGCCTGCAAGCCGCCTTTTCCGCGCCTGTTCCGCCGCTCAGCGGTCTGGACTTGTTTTTAAAGTCCAAGCAGGCCACTTTTGTGTTTATCCGGCATGGCGCGCCGCTGACGCCGCCCGTGCTTTTCACGGAGCCCGAGACGCTTTCGGGCAATCAGGTGAGCCGCTGCGCCTTTGTGGTTTCTTCCACGCCATTCGAGGTTCTGATTCGTTGCCCGAATGATCCGGCCGCGCTGACCCTGGCGCAGCTTCTGGTGAAAAATGCGGCGGGCCTGATTGAATCGAGAAAACACGAGGAAGTGCTCATGGAGGAAATCGCGGCGGATTGGGAAAGCCTCAGTGCGCTGTGCGAAATCAACTCCGAAATATTCGCCTCTTCGACCATTACCGACGGCACCTACCGGCTGATTACCCGCATCGCGTCCTTACGTCTTGGTTTCAATGGCGCATTGTTTCTGCGCCGCGATAATTTGCTCGAATGCGTGGTCAGCACCGGCCGCCAGAGCCCCCCCGTTCCGGCCGACGCATTGGGACTGCTGCAGCCTATGTGGGACCAGCGCCGGACGATTGTCCTGAATAAACTGGAGCCGGAAATAACAGATGAAATTTCTGAAACGCCAGCAGATAAGCTAGTGGATGAGAATGACGTTTGCTGGAAGCACGCGCGCTGCCTCGCGGCCGTGCCCATGCTGTCGAAGGAGTCCATTCGCGGCTTTGTTGTCGTCTGGTCGGAGCTCGAAAAACACAGCGTCGACACTTCCTTCCAGCACCTGATCGACGCCCTCAGCAACCGGGTTTCGATGCTGCTCGAATGTGATGCGCTAACCAACGCCGCGCGCCACACCGAACTGCTGGAACAGGAGATGCAAATTGCCTCCATTATTCAGACAACGCTGCTGGGCGGCGATGTTCCCGCCGATTTTGCCGGTGTGGATTTCGCGGCGCTGTCCATTCCCTCGCGAACGATTGACGGCGATTTCTACGACTTTTACAAACAGGGCGATGACACCATCGATCTGCTGATTGGCGATGTGATGGGAAAAGGCGTGGCGGCCGCGCTGCTGGGCACGGCGGTAAAAAACGAATTCACCAAGTCGGTGCTTTCGCATGCCGGCATTGTGCATGGGGAGCGTACCCGCCCTGAGGTGATTGTCCAGCAGGTGGCGCGGAACTTAAACGTCAGGCTGATTGAAGTGGAGCGTTTCGTCACCCTGCTCTATGCCCGCCTCAGAATGCCGAACAGGATTTTGGAGTTTGTCGACTGCGGCCATACCGAAACGGTGGTGCACCGGAAGAAATGCGGAAACTCGTTCGTGCTGCGCGGCGACAATGTGCCGATGGGCGTGGCGGTGCGGGACATTCCGGCACAGCACGCCATTGAGTTCCAGCCGGGCGACACGATTCTCTTTTATTCGGACGGAGTGACGGAAAATGTCAATCCGGCAGGCGAGCTTTTTGGCGTGGCGCGGCTGATTGAATGCGTTGAGCAATGGAGTTCGTGCGGCCCGAAAATTCTGCTCGACCAGTTGCGGCGCGAAGCGACCCGGTATTGCGAGAAATCCGCGTTTGCCGACGACTTTACGGCTGTCGCGGTGCGTATCCGGCTCGACCAGCAAAGTCCCAGGCACCTTCTCGAAGCCGAGTTTCCTCGCAGTCTGGAATCTCTGACGCCGGTCCGCGAGTGGCTTGAAAAAGCGGCTGCGCTGGTGGGCTCCGGCGGTCTAAACGACGAGGGACTGTTCCGTCTCCAGATCATCAGCACCGAAGCTTTCGACAATTGCGTGATCCACGGCGGCGTCACCGGTCACACCCGTCCGGTGCGTCTGAAAGCGCGTGTTTTTGACGATTCCATCAGGATTACGCTGGAGCACGACGGGCCGGAATTTGATCCGTTTCATGCCGCGCCGCCCAGCTTTGACGGCTCGCGCGACAACGGTTTCGGACTGTACATCATGGTGCGGTCGGCCGATCATTTCGCCTACCGCCGCAAGGCGGCAGAAGGTCTTAACGTTCTGACATTTTCCATACTCCAACGAAACGAGGAAGCATTCTTCCATGCAACTAACCATTACTCATGTTAATGAGGTGACCGTCATTTCAGTTGACGTGAATGCGCTTGATGCGAGCAACTCGAAAGACCTGAAGGCCAAGGTGGCTCCCGAAATCGTCCCCGGAGCCAAGATCCTTCTCAATCTGTCGAAACTCAAGTTTGTGGACAGCTCCGGGCTCGGTTCCATGCTGCACTGTCTGCGGCAACTGGAAGGCATGAACGGCCAGTTGAAGCTGTGCTGCATGGCCAAACCGGTGCGCTCTATTTTTGAGCTGGTGCGCATGCACAAGATTTTCGAGATTCACATTACCGAAGAGGAGGCGCTTCGGTCGTTTGAAGCGGTTCTCGAGGGAAGCAAGTAGCCGCGTCGCCAACGGAAACGGCGACCTAACCGAGCCGCGACCTTGAGGGAGCGGTTTAAGCGAAAAGAATGATGCGATGTCCGCTCTTCAAATTGGCTATCTGATCAGCCGCTATCCGGCCATTTCGCACACGTTCATTTTGCGCGAAGTGATGGAACTCAGGACTCTGGGCTTCGACATTCGCGTTGCATCCATAAACGATTGCGACCGCCAAGACAGCGCTCTTACGCCTGCCGAGCGTGCCGAGCAGGAGCGCTGTTTTTATGTGAAGCGAGCCGCCGCCGGCGGCTTCCTGCGTGATCTGCTGCTGACGCTCGCCGCCAACCCTCTGGGTCTGGCAAGAGCTGCGCTGTTTGCTGTTCGCGCCAATGGCCTCAGCCTTGGAAAATCCGTAACCAATCTTTTCTATTTGGCCGAAGCCGTGCTGGTGGCGCAATGGATGCGCCGATCCCGGCTCGCACACCTGCACGTTCATTTCGCTACTCCTGCCGCCACCGTCGGCCTGCTGGTGAGCAAAATCGCGGCGGTGGGGTTTTCGATGACC
>Ga0116231_10009242_pt1 | contig 16754 bp, 10 predicted proteins | sample S1TSphgellanicum_2_FD_89695 | JGI IMG/M metagenome (GOLD analysis project Ga0116231, IMG submission 89695) | Host-associated microbial communities from peat moss isolated from Minnesota, USA - S1T2_Fd - Sphagnum magellanicum MG | ecosystem: Host-associated > Plants > Peat moss > Unclassified...
ATTGATAAAGAAAGGGGTGGCACTGGTGTGGTGCAAAAATTCGTGGGGTGGTCGAGGCCCCCCCCCCCCCCAACACCCCCTCCTTTCCCTTGAGGGCCAGCCAAAGTGAGCGGATGATCAACATAATGGAACCAGGGAAACCTGAAAAATATCCCCCTCTAAATCCCCCGCCTTCTAAACTTAAAAGGAAAAAACAAGGCACATTTAGTGTGTGCTTGGGCCTTCCCATTGGCTGCATGAAATTTCTCCCCCCCCCCAAGAACATAAAAGGAAAAAAAACAAGGTGCCTTGAGTGTATGTTTGGGTCTTCCCATTGGCTGCATGAAATTTCTCTTTCCAAAAGACTTCATCACCATTTTTGGTATGGGCTAACGCCCCTTGCAAAGAACACCCCACTTATTCAATGTTAGGGCACATTTGATTTTTAAAAATAATTGATGGGTAGAAGTGGACAAAATGGACTTTGATACATAACACTTTAGTCTTTTGCTTATTTCAAGCAAAATGGGTTCACAGACTAGTAAACACTAGAATCATACCACAACCAAAAACCAAAAACTACAGCAAACAAATGCAGCTCCTTAAGTATCCTCCAACGTGCTCCCATCCAAAAATTTCCATCAATCAGCCACACCGCTGAGCTTCACCATCGGCAAAGCTCTTAAAAAAAAACCCAAACAAACTAGTTGTCTTGCGGCCGCCATGACATAAATCACACCAATTAGCACCATGCATTTCTGATATGCTCAAACCTTACAACAAATAAACAACAACACATTCAGGCACTAGGAAGATCACAATCAACTGTCTCCTTTCTTGTCTCATTCACATTCAAACGCCCTCATCTTTTTTTCATTAGGTCTTCATCCAAGTAGAAAATCCTTCAAAACTTCTCTTCATCCCACACACCATCCTCTGAATTCTCTGGTTATGACAGGTGTGGATGAATCTTCACTTAGGCAAATGGTTTCACCTTGGTAACACATTCTGTAAGAAGTAGGTAATATATAAGTAGATTTGTAAGAAAATAGGTAACTACTACTCAAGTAAAAACAGCCCTTACCTACTTGTGGGTTGTTAGTAGGTAATGAGTAAAGGAGCAACTGAGCCAACCAACATGGTTAGATAGGGAACTGGAACCCAACAGAAAACTGTTTCCTGACCCCTTACCGTCCATCCTTCATGCTGTGCTGCTGGGGTGCTTAGGTCACTCTTGGCTTCTTGAAACATCTCACATTTTTTTTTTTGGCTTTCTCCCATGATACTCATTCGGCACCTGCCAAGAATAATTTAAAAAATTAAAAAAATTAGAGCAAGTGTGTACACTTGATAAAGCCCTTGCCCACAAGCTTTATTGAAATCAGGCCTCCATTCAGCTCCACCTCACATGGACCCCTATTCCGGTAAAACCCATGGCTTTGGGCTTCACCCTACACATAATATAAAATCTGGGAGTTTGTAGCAGTTGCCATTCATCTCTCAAAGTTCATTTCAAAAAATAAACCGGCGGCGCAGATGAGCACACCATCTGCTGGATTCTTGCTATGAGATATGACTCAGGTGTGGATGAACCTCATTGCGTTAACATCTGGTTTCACTTTGATAACCCTTTCTGTAAGAAGCAGGTCCTATATATAGATACCTATATACCTAGGAAAATAGGTGACTACTAATAAGTATATTGTTCATACATAGATAAGGGCTGCTTTTCTTACCTACCTACTAGTGACCTACTTGCAGGATGCTAGTAGGTTGGCAGTAAAAACAGCAACTAAGGTAACCAGCATGGTTAGCTAGTGAAATGCAACCTAACAGATAATCCTTTTTTGACCACTTATCATCCATCCTTTGTAGTGTGCTATGGTCCTGGTTTGGTGTAGGGTAAGGCATGATGTGGAGGGCCTTACCATATCTACAGACCTGACTGGAATTTTTTTGTTGAACTTATTATCCATTTTTCTTGTCCAGGGATCTCAAGTGCATTTAGGATTGGTATGTTAGGATCTGTAACAGAATTTTGCTTTTCCAGTTTTTGTGATGTAGCCAAACCAGTGATCATCCACATGAAGATGAAGATTTAGGTGAACTTGGCTATACAACAGATTTGAAATAAAAAAATAATGATAACATTTTTGTATTTTGGCTTAGCTGCTGGAACCTGTCATAAAAATCTGGCAAAATCGTAATTTTTTTTTCTGGTAAATCTGGCCAACTAGGGCCATTTTTCTTACAAAAATGCTTTGTATGTGTGGAAATCATATTCTTTGGGTTGAGATCTGTGACCTGAAATTTCTGGACTTGAGATTTTAGCAATCAACTAGTGTGGCCTGTGCTGCTGAGCACTTTTGTGCGAAATCCAATTTCTGCCAAAAACTGATATTTGATTTTGATTGAATCTCCAATCACAAGAACTACTGAAAGGGTGACAGTGAATCAGCACCCACTAGCCCACCGTGAAGGATGAATGGTAAGTGGTCAGGAAACAGTTTTCTGTTGGGTTTCAGTTCCCTAGCTAACCATGGTGGTTAGCTCAATTGTTTTCTTTTTTTCCTACCTACCTACTAACAACCCACAAGTAGGTAAGTAGGTAGCAGGTTGTTAATAGGTAGGTAATAAAAACAACCCTTATCTATGTATAAACTATCTATGTACCTAGTTGTTACCTATTTTCCTACAGAATTGGTTATCAAGGTGAAACCAAAATATTAACTCAGTTGAGGTTCATCCATAACTGAGTAATAATAGGCATCCAGTAGATGGTGTGCTGGTGGTTGCTGGTTCAGTGTGGCCTACTGAGAGTATCACTCTTACACCACCTTGGTGCACCCCTACTGATCCAGGGGCTTCCAGGCAGCAGTTCCAAGAACACACACAAGGCAAGAGGATCCATGGCTTTTTAGAACTACAAAGAACAGAGCGAGGGTCCTCATGGTTTGGGAGATCTCAATGTGGCAAGACAAAACAATTTTGAGTATTTATTTTTTCTTATTCAAAATTCAATAAAAACTCAGAAATCAGTTTTCTGCAGAAATGGGATTTCAGACAAATTGTATTTACTTTGTGAAACTAGATTACAATATATGCTCATTGGCACAGGCCACACCATTTGGTCATAGAACCTTCTCCCAAGTTTGATATGTAACAACATGAGGGAGCAATTTAGATTTCACGTGGTTAAAGGAGGGAAAATTGATCACATACTTCAGGTAGCAATTTGGATCTCATGTTGCAGAATGAGAGAAAATTAAACACTTCCTCTAAATTCCTTTTTGGTAAGACTTCAGTCAGTACTGTGTTCTCTTCAAAGCAATTTTTTTAACATTTCGATTATTGATTCACTTCCATGACATGAACTGACCTTGTAGATAATCAAGCTTTACAGTTTCCTTTTGGTATCTTTGAATGGTTTGGTGCCCTTTCAAACTCCAAGTCCTTCACACATATATAAAACAAAAACCAAAAGTGGTGAGAGAAGCAGGAACACTGAAGAGTATTAAGGTTGTAGAGAGCCAAACATAAAGATGAAAGAGGCTCACTGAGGATCAACGTGCAGGCCACAGCCTGTTTAGCAAAATGGGTTTTGAGAGACTTCCCTCTCTGGATAGAGGATCAGGCGGAGACTCGTGTTGTGTGTGTAAATGGTTTGGGACTTTGTGTAAGTGTAAAAATAAATATATTTTTATATGATTTTATGCAGCCATATATAATAGTGTAAGTGTAAAATAAATACATTTATATGACTTTATATGGTCATGTAAAACAGTGTACATGCCAAAAAAAAAATGTAAAAAATGCGATTTTCACTTGGGGGGAAAGGGGATCATGATTCATCATGTTTTTGGTGATAGGCCTACCATATGGCCCATTGCAAAACAAAATCATCAAAAAAACATGCACTCATAACTAATTAATATGGATTTGCAAGAAGGTGTGGTCATTAACGGTATATAGTGAAATTATCTGTAAAATAAGAAAAACACAGCCTTAGACTCAACCTGAGTTTGGTCATAAACAGGATGAGATTTTTTTTTAAAACTTACAAAAACTCAGTGGGGGGGGGATTTGGGTGAAACTCAAAAAACCATCAATTTTTGTGGTAAATTGAGTTTCATCCTATCTCTCCTTTCTCCTTAGCGCCTCCATTGCTACTAGGCTGCATATATTTTCACTACTCCTACCTATAAATTACTCTTGAACCTTGTGCATTAAATGCTGAGTTTCAGCATTTCATACCTAGATTTATTAGAATTTCTTTATTTTATAGATACCACTGAAAGAGGGCTTCGGGGGTGAAAATAGGCCAAAAGACAGAGTGATTCTAATTGTAACTCTAGTATATACATTTACACCTCCAGAAACATGTATATGAGGCTGTGTAAGTGAATTTGGAAAATATTAGATCAGCCTTGTGTAAGTGTAATACATAAATAAATAAATAAATAAATATACACACCGTAATAATATAAGCGTAAAAAGTTTAAACATTTATACTTACATGGGATTTACATGCCGTATATATGGCTATGAACATTTACGTGCACAACATTGGTTGAGACATTTCAAGTTCTCTTAGAATAACACTATTGCAATCACTGTTGTTGGTTGGTTATTGAGAAAAATAGTTGATTACTGTAGTACCTGAATGATTTTGGCAACAAATTGTTGATTAATTAATTAAAATTAATTCTTAACTTCGGCACTTGGTATTTTAATTCTGAAATTTTTGGTAGGTAATGGTTATATAAACTAATAAACATATTTTTTTCAAGGTTACAGAACAACCTAATGTGTTTAGACTATTTCAATTTTAAGTTTTTATGCTTGAAAGTCTATGATTCAAACTTGACAGTTGAACTTTTGATTTATTAAAATTCTCGCACAAATAATAATTAATTTTTCAAAATTTTAATAAATTTTTTTTTTAATTTATGCTGAAATCATTCACGTATTATGGTATAACAAAAGTGATAGGCTGCTAGGGGGTCACTGTGACCCAGCAACCATCAATGCACTAGTTGTGGATGAGTTTGTTTTGATTGTTTTGGATGAACCCAAATCAAACCAAATGTTGAGGTGGGGTTTTTTTGTTCTTTCATTTGCCCACCCTTCCCTTAGATTTCGAAAATTCTCTCTCTTATTTTTCCCCTCCTCTTGTTTCTTCTTCTCTTCTTTTGTTATTGCTATAGATTTTTCTTCTTGATTTTTTTTTTTCATTTTTGTTATTACTTTAGGTTTTTTTTCATTTTTTTTTCCTTCTATTATTGCAATAATTTCTTCTTCATCTTGTTCTCTTTATGTTTCCTATTTTTTTCTTCAAGCATTTTTTTTTTTTTCACCACATCATTGTACATGCTACCATTGCTTGTTGCACCATCGCTTAGTTATGCATGTCACACCAGTTTGCCTTTGCCCTTTTCCTTGTTTTGTTTTGTTTTGGCTTATAAAATAAAAGCAAAAAGAAGAAATAAGAAAAAAATGAATAAAAATGAAGGAAATGATAATAAAAATGAAAGAAGATGAAAAGAAAAAATAGTTAAAAGAAAACAAAGATTGTATTATATTTGCATGCTTTGAATGTGAGCATTGCATAAATATTTTATTGAAATTTTCCCTAAAAATAAGAAGTTGAAACATATTGCAATGTTGCATTATTACACTAAAAGAACTTCAAAAACATAAACTTCAATGTGAAATACTTGCATACGGGTCACAAAATAAACATTAGTTTTGTTAAATTGATTTTGCAATACCCGCATTTGAAGCATAAAATGCCAATTGGTTTTTTTGGATATTTTGTGCAATATTCAAATGTTGGGCATAAAATATGCATGTTTAATGAAAGGAATTAAAAAAAAAGTTAATTGTGATAAATAATAGAAGAAAAAAATTAAAAGGAAAAAAAATTTTAAATAGAAAAATCAAAATTTAGAAGAAAAATGAAACCAAATGTAGAGATTTTTAAAAATAGGAATTAAAAAAAAATTCTTGCATTTTGTTCACAAAATATGTAATAATTATTGAGCTGTATTATATTTGAAATGACATTGTTTTCATATGTGGGTATTGTATTTTGCAATTGGATCTTGAACTATTTTTGCTTCTAAGAATAACTACCAAAATATGCAATATTTACATGTTAATCACAAAAGTTGATTGAATGTGCAATACTTGCATTTAATTGTTTATCAATATCAAGGGGTCAAATATGATTAAATTGATTGTTAGTCATTTAGTGCAAAACCTTCATAGTTTGTATATCATACATTGGTATACACTAACATCATGTAAATGGTAGGTAGGTAGGTGAGTAGGTGGGTAGGTAAAAAGGTAAGTAAATAAATAGGTGGATAGGTAGGTGAGTGGGTGGGTGGGTGGGTGGTAGGTAAATAAGCAAATATGTAGGTAGGTTGGTGGCTAGGTAGGTAGGTAGGTATGTACACAAATAAAAATAAAAATAGGTCAATAAAATAGCTAGGTCAATACGGTAACCCAAAAGTTTTGTTAAAATATTTTGTTGAAAGAGTAATCTTTAGGTTAATTCAAAAAAACATAATTTTTTTGTCAAAAAGTAAAGGTTTAGCCATGAAGAAATAAAAGTTTTTTCAAAAGGTAAAAATTTAGCAAAGAAAAGATAGAGGTTTTGTCAACATGTAAAGGTTTAACCACAAAGAAATTGAAGTTTTGCCAAAATGTATAGGTTTAGTTAGGAAGAATTAGAAGTTTTTTCCAAGTGGTAAAGGTGTAATTAAGAAGAAATAAATTTTTTACTAAGAAAAAAATTTAGTCAAGAAAAGATAAATATTTTGTCAAAAGGTGGAGTCAAGAAAAGTTAAAAGTTTTTCCAAATGGTAAAGGTTTAGGCAAAAAGAGATAGAGGTTTTATTGAAAAGCAAAAATTTAGCTAGGAAGTGATAAATATTTTGTTAAAAAATAAAGGTTTAGTCAATAATAGATAGAACTTTTGCTCATGTGTAGTGGATTAGCCATAAAAAGATGGAATTTTTGTCAAAAGATATAGGTTTAGCCAAGAAAAGTTAATTTTTTTGACAAGAGGTAGAGGTTTAATTAATTAGATATATAGGTTTTGTTGAAATGTAAAGGTTTCATTGTAAAGAGATAGAAGTTTTGCCAAGAAATAAAGGTCTTAGCTAAGATTATATAAAGATTTTGTTAACATGTAGAGGTTTAGCCATGAAGAGATGGAGGTTTTGCCAAGAGGTATAACCAAGGTTTAACTAAGAAGAGTAAGAAGTTGTGCCAAAAAACAAAGGTTCAACACAGAAAGAAATTTAACCATGAAAAAGTAGAGGGTAGGTACATAAAGGGTTAGTAGATAGGGCCAAGATGTAGGTCAATAAGGTCGCTAGGGAATCAGGGTAATTAGGTTGGAACTTGGAATGTAATATGGTTAAGGTTGGGAAAAAAATACCCAAAAAATAAAAAAGGGTCAAAGGTTAGTAGTCCAAAAGGTTGACTATAATACAATGTTGGGTTAATGTAGGGTCAAAAATTGAATGAAGAAATGTATCTTATGGATAGAACGACCAACTGGTGCACTAATGGGCACTAATTCACTTTGGTTGTGATAGGGTAGTTTATTTGTAATCAAACCCTACATGTCTAATATATATTATGCAGAGACCATGAAAATCATTAGGGGCGGGGTATTGCTTTTTATGAAAATGAAAAATCAACCCATGCATTTCCATAAAGTTTTTGAATCCTTAAACGTTGAAGCCTTTGAGCTTTCACTTTTCATTTAGTTGCATTTCTTTGATTTTAGGTCCATTTTCATCTCTCATTTTAACTTTAGTTTGATTGATGTGGTTTTAAAATTGTGATTTAAAATTGATTGGTGTGAGGATGAAGATTTTTTTTTTGAGAAATAAGTTTTACTTAGAAGAACCTACCTTGACATTATATTTTATAAAACTGATAATTTCAAATACAACCCTTATGCATAACATGTCAAAAAAAATCAAAGAGAAAAAAAGTCATGTATATGTGTGTGTGTGCTTTTTTCCCCCAACCACATCCTTTAGTTTAATCACATAAGTCATTACTTTAAGATGTCACAAGAAAGAATTGAACCTCCACCTTCACAAGCATAAACTAAAATCTTGAACCATCCAACCATGGGAAACTATTTCATGAGTTGACAAATAATGCCATTAGATAAATAAAAACACATGTGTATTTCAAATCTCATGCATTAGTATACATTTATGTAGTTACGCAACTTTAGAATGAAACTAATTTCACCTTTCCTTCATTATGAAATGTTAACACATCAGATTTTGATTTAGGATATAAATAAAAACTTTGTGTTTAATCATATCAAATCCTTTGTTTTTTAATTTCATAATTTCATTTCATTTAAAATTTGAAAGCCTTCAATTTCATAAATTTAAAAATTAAGTTAATTTTAAATATTTTCATGTAGCCCATGAATTCAAATGTAATATTTCTAAACATATCAAATATTTTTTGATATTTCATAGTGATATTAATTTCACGTCTTTAATTTCATACTTGGTAATTACATATAATTTTAATTTCTTGGTTTCCAAATCTAAAGACATCACATTAATTGAAATTAGTTCTTAAAACTTTCAACACTTTTTTTAGTGAAATAAGGCAATTATGTCATTTCATAATGAAATTAATTTCACATGTGAAATACATAAATATGAATTGAATCTACAATTCCATAGCATTTTAATTTCATTTAAAGGTTATAATTAAAAAATCATCATTATATTTAATCTAAATGATGACTAAACTTTCATGTGATAGTTACAAGATTCAAGTTGCAAAGATGTAAAAAAGTATCCAAAAAGTATGTTAAAAATTGAGTACATTACACCAAAACCCAACAACCATGACTAAGATATTTTGCAAAGTTATGTCCCAATTTTAATCATGTGGAATGACATGTGCCATCTAGTTATGTAGAGTTAGCATCTTGTAGTCATCATTGGACTATGAGCATAGTCAAATTAATAGGAAGCATATCAAATGTAACCAATAGATAAACAATGTTTCATATTCCAAGTTTTGGTTTCAAAAATTGTATTAGAATGTTGTAAGACTTTAATGTTTTTACTTGAAAATGTTTAAAATACATTATTAAGACATGTGAAGTAATTTGGAATGAATCTACTGTATATAAAATATTCAATAGCATTGTAACTAGCACTTTTGTTAAAATTTTCAACTTTTAAAACACTTCAAATATTATGAAAATGACATGGTCATGTACAATAATTATCTAGACTATTACATAATAATATAATATGTCATGAAAAAGTTTCTTTTTGTTTGCCACTATCCACATATAATTGGATCCAATGTGGCCAAGACAACTAATATTTCATGCCATGTTGAAAAAAATTGCAAGTTATTATGGTCCATTCACATTGAATTATTTGAAATAAATGGCACCAATCTTCAAATTGGTGTCCATGATAATTGATGTTTTTATAATGAACCATGTAATTAAATTTAGAAGAACAAATTTACAATAACCCCAAAAAAAAACATTAAGAAGGTCATCACTTCCAATTTGTAAGATAATTATTCTCAACTTCATATCAACATAATTTATATCCAAACTAGTTTGATTAAAGCCTTAAAGCTTTTCAAAACAACTAAAGAAAATATTTAAAGTTCAAGTATGGATTATTATATCATGTTGGTTGTTGTATGTATGTAATTGCCCCATTTGATTTCAACTTCTTTAAGCTTGGCATGAAACATTAGGTAATCATCTTGACTGCTTTGCATCCAATTATACTTGGACAATGGCAGAAAAAATACTCATTTGGATCCAAAGCCTATTGGATTTGCCACTTAATAGTTAGTGGTGTTGGTAGGTTCTGATCCAAGTTGTAAGTTTAATTCTAGTTTCTAGATGAAAGGTTCATAATTTCATTGAAATCAAAACTACCCTTTGTCAAAACTAAAACTCAAAACTAGATTAGACTATTCTCCTTTTAAAAAATGCTCATGTTCTCTAGCCATATAAGAACAAGTTTTTAAAAATGCAACAACTAGGCATTATTTTTTAAGGTAAATTATTAGTTTAAATTGAATGCATATCTATGTAGGAAGGAAGGTAGTTTGTTTGTTTTGTTTGTCATGTTAAGATCTCCCAAACCACAATGCTCCCCATTATGTTTTACATATCGTTGGAAAACTCTCAATGAGTAGTGGTACACCATGTGGTTTGGTAGTGTTTAGACCTATGGTGCAAGGATAGAATTTCGAACAATTTTGTCAAAGAAATTCAGAAAAATAAAAATAAAAACATTTTAGGGAAATTTAGGAAAACTTTTGGTACTTTTGAAAAGTCATTGATGAATGGATTTGTTGGAAGTGATTTTGTAACTTTTAGACCTAACCTGGTGGAGATATTGAATTTGGAGTAATTTTTGTCACTCAAAATAAATTAAAAATTAGAAATAGTTTTTTTTCACAACTGAGCTTTTTCATGCAGGTCATCTTCACACTTTGAGCAATAGTCCTATTCACACTTAGGTTAGTGGCACAAGCCACACTACTATAATACACAATCTTCTATCTTGGGCAATGTGCACTCCCTTTATAAAATTAATAGGTACGAAAAAATGTGAGAAAATATTAGTTGAGTGCAATGTATATGGAACCTAACTTGGTCTTAAAGTGAACCCTAGCTCCAAATCTTTTGGGAAGTCTTTGTTATTTGAGGTTTTATAAATCTAAACAACCGTTCTCATAATTGTACAATACTGTGATGAACAATGTAATCAACAACAATGAGACGACAAATGTACAATTGAATGCACCAATTTCATTGCCATGTGGATGCAACTAATTGACTTTGATTATAGTTCAATGATGCAAATGCTAGTAAACTAAACTAATAGAGGTGGTAGAAAAAGGAAGGAGGATTGCGAGAGAAAATCAAGCAGCCTATAAATAGACACCAAAATATGAGTCATCAATTCTCAATGCTTAGGGCCTGACAACTAGGTACCCAAATGGGATGCATGCAACTTAGCATCACAAAACATTATTGCAATTCATGGTCCAAGACCAAGTCAATGTTCATGGAAAGAATTCCTCTAGTTTGCAATGACAATCATCACAAGAAGATTCATTTTTAGGAAAATTCTTCGTGCGGCAAAGTTGGGTAGGTGGGTGGTGTGTTGGGGATTGACAATTGCTTTCCAAAGCTCAACAAATTGGACCACCAAAGGCAAGTCTTATTTGTCCTCTTTTTACTCCACAATAGCTGGGCATTATGATATGTATTGGGTTTCAAAATTTGGAGCCCACCATTTTGGAGCCGCCATACGACATTCCAAAAAAAAATTCAGACCACTTCTTCAAAAAATTGTAAGACCACAAATATAAAAGCTCTACTAGGACTTACTTATCCCCTTACACCCCTAAAAGAGACTACATTCAAGGTAAGTTACGGAGTCATTAAACAATGGCTAGTCTTGTGCAAGAACAAGGGGTTTGTTTTGCAGATTCATTACTTAGTTACATTCCAGTAAGAACTAAATAACCATTTTAAGATATACATGGTACAATGTCATGTCATCAAATTGGAGGATGACTGTTCAAAGATGACAAAGAGATAGATGCAATTCTGTACTGACAAGTTGAACCAATCCATGCACTTGGGTATGAAAACTGTGATGCAAGCCTCACTTTTTTTCCATCTACTATCGGTAATGAAGCCACAACAATTATATTCATGTATGGATTTCATGGGCCAAAGTTTACATGGTTCTAAACTACAGTGGTTGTGGTTATATTCCAATGTCTGAGCTTCATAGGGCATGAAAAGCATGTGCACTCAATGTTTTTTTTTTCATTAAAAAAACTTGGGATGTTGCCATATTGGTGATCATCCACAAGGAGATTTGGTCACTGGTCTATAACTTGTGGCCAGTTAGCCACTGCAGTGCTGCTGCTGCATCACTCGAAAACTCTTTGTGGACAAACCAATTGTATATAGTACGGTCAGGAGATCCATGCTTTTAGTGCTTGTCAAAAAATACCAAACAAAATAGAAACTCTAGGCTAATCTTTCTTACATTAGCAACTGCACTCCACTGCACTCCACTGCACTCCCAACATGGGCTCAAAACCTTCAACTACTTAATCCCCTAAAAAATTGACCTGAAAATGGCTTTCAACTTCTGTTGTGAAAATAATTCATAACTTACACACCATTGTTATTGGTTTTTTTTCTGCAGCCTTGCCCCCACATGTACTCCTGTCCATAGAATCTCTGGTTGTAAGAAGGTTCTCTCATATCTTGGTTGATATGGTTACCAAGATAGGTGAGAACCGTCTTGGCCCAAATTAAAAGATAACAACCAGAGACTCTATGCAAGGGGGAAATCCATCATCTTTTCTAGCAATTACAAACCAACTAGTTATGCTCGGTCCTGCTATCATCCATCGACAGTTGTATGCAGATGGGTGTTGTCCCACCATTGATATTTTTTCATCCTATCTTTAATTCCCAAATATCAAGTAGAATTAACTTAAAATATCAACATAGCTATTCCCTTTTTCCATATCTTCCCCTCAATCCCTTGCCTACTCCTCAGTCAGGCAAATTGGCACACTTACATCATCAATGAATTCTTGACTGCCCCCCTCCGGATCTTCCAAGAGATCAGAAGGCTTGTATTTGCCATGAGATTTAAAAAAAAGTTCTTTAGAAGTTCTCCCAGATCTTCCAAAAGGGAATAGAGGGCCATAGTCCCATGTGCTGTTTTCACAGACCTTACATTCAATTGACATCTTCTCCATCATGTGCACCCAAGACTTAGTAGTCAGTCACTAGAGCTCGAGGTCATCCAACTTAGCTCCTTTGGGTTTTTTTTTTTTTGCATATATAACCATCACCTCATGTGAATCTTGCTGGTCTGATTGACTGTCAGGTCACAAGTTTCCATAACCTTCAACCTCTGTTTCATTAGCAACCTACAAGTTAGCACAAGGTACCACCGTGGTCTCTCATTGGCCCAATGATTCCATAACCCATGGTTTCTTGGATGAAGATTCAGTAATCACACTTGTGTGTGGATGAAAAGAGGGCATCTCAATTCTCATGAGGGATTGTTATATCTGATAACTGGCTCAAGTATGCTAGTTACCGTGAATTGAGTGCCTTGACTATTTACAACAACCTGAGCACTCTTGCTTGTTACCTGTTCAGTCACCAAGTGTTGGTCAGTTTACAGTCCTTCGAGCAAGTGGAATGTTCATGCACTTTTGCTCTGGAATTTTCTCAACTTTGGACTAAAAAAAGAAAGCTGATGCCTATTGCCAAATGGCTTGTAATGTGTTGTTTGAAATGTTCAATGTTCTCTTTAAAACTGTTGTGTCCTACTTACTGGAATTGACTATTGGGAGATCATGACTACTTTCTGTCATGCATCAACCCCCGCCTTGTGACTGTCAATCTTTTGCAAGACAACTGGGCCGGCAGGGCACTGGTCCTTTTGCAAGTCCAGTTACAGGCAACATTTCAGATATAGGCTTGTTTCCAGAACCTTCAGATATATGTCTGTTTCCAGAACTTTCAGGCACATCTCAGCATCCCTCAAACAAGCTACATTGGTTGTTTTCTGTGCAAAATCAATTTGGTCCTCCTCTTGATCCATCCAAATTGTCCCATCAAACCTAACAACTTGTGCATCAACTTTGTGGGACCAGATTTTTGCTCCACACTTTCAGGGGACCACAACCAGATAATATCCCAGCATCAAGATATGGGCATCCGCTGCAATGTAGTCCAAATCAGGCCACATTCATAATGCAAGTCTTTTTCTCACCCACCTAAATGTGATAGAAAAGTTGGGACCCAGTTCTGGAATCATCTGTATGAGCTGTGTTACAAGCTGAGTCATGCAACAACTGTGGCATTGGAAAATTTTAAAAAGTAGCCTCTAGATTGGTGATTCCTCCTGGCTGATCTTTTCCTTTTTCGGACACAGTGTCCATGTTCCTCCAGCCTTTCAGAAAAGGGGTTGTGGCCACAACTGGTGTCACTCCTTTTCTCAATTCTCACTGATGAAAAACTTGGCAAATTTTATTGCAAAAGTACACCAGAAGAAGAAGAAGGATGATCAAATGAAAGCAAACAAAAGCAACCAAATTCCACAATTATCAACAGCAAGTGACAAATTAGATGTGAAAATGGGAGCTGGGTTGGTGAGGAGTGGAACTCAGGTCGTAGCTAATGCTCTGACTACCATGTAATGTAGATGATCTATTATGTTAAATGTTGAATCACAAGTGATTGTGAAAATGCTCTAAACTTGTGTCTTGAAGCTAATGCAACCTTTCTTTGATAAATAGTGCAAATCAAGGGAGAGCTATATTTATCAATATTTTAGAACAATAAACCTCAGGTTTCAAACAAACAAAGAACATATAAATTAAGATTTGGTTTACTAATAAATTGGTGAGTTTTGGATATTGAACAACATGAAAATAAAATAAAATCAATCAATTACATTCAACCTATAATAATAAAAAACCATAAATGTCAATCTAATCCATGTTGATCCAAAAGGGTTCAAAAATGCAGTATGAATTATCCACCATAACATTTAGTTGTACCAATTATTTAACACAAAATTTGACATCTTAAAAGGTTAAATTGGCAATTAATTGACATTACTTGCAAATAAAAATTTCATCTGAACCATTTAGCCATTGCAACCCTGGGCATGAATGTGAAAAAAATATAGACAAGAAAGTATTAGGATTTTTAGAATCTTTCAATCATCATACCAAGCTTATATATACATATATAGTCTAAAATTTCCAATAAAAACAATCTGAATGTCCAATGTTTTACCCCTGGGTGCTTGGAAGTGTGTCAAGAGGGTTAACCAACTAATTGTTGCCAAAGATTGCAAAGGATTTTGTTTAAATTCCAATTCAAAACACCATTTGGTGAAATCATGTTTTGCAAACTATCACGCATAATTGTCCATTGAGCACCATAATTGAACTCCTCCGATAAATGCTAAGGGTCAGGAGTCTCTGTGTTTTTTTAGTGGGGAATTTTCGCATCTTGGCAATTCTCTTTGCAAAACAGAAAAAAAGAATCATGAAAGAATGTTGTTATTGAGGTTCATCTCATCATTTTTTGAAAAACAATTCACCAAATGTAAACCCAGGTACTACCTAGGTTGCTAACTATAGCAAGAATCCTTTTTAAAAAAAGAGTCTATTGCCCATTCAACTGCCTTCATTTACTGACATCTTTTTTGGGGATCCTCGCCAGCATGGCTACTTGATAAATCTTTTTATATAAAAAAACCCCTGGTCAAGATGGGGATTTTTCAACATCCATGTTTCGTCTTTTTAACATTTGTAACCGCAAAATTCCTAGCAAAGGGGAAATTTTTTTTTAATTAAAAATTAATGACAGATGTAGCATGCTTTGTAAGACTTAAATCCTATGAATGTTGTAGAACTATTTTAGTGAGTGTTAGCTTCATACTAACATTTTTGGCAAAATCATTAACCTTAATCTCCACACCCACTCACCCAATGTCTATTTTCGAGTGAATTTTCGCCAAATTTCAACCTGAAAAATGTGATTTGGACCTGTACAAAGGATTTCTCATGGAAAAAATGACACAAATTCCCCAGATTTTTTGTGGGAAAAATAATTCCAAATTTTCAGATTTTAAAGATAAGTTCCAGAAATTAGCCAAGAATATGGAAGGATCCTTTTTTTGGGGGCCTAGTTTCATGTCTAGTTCGTAGCAAAATTATTTTCTGGACCATTGCCATTTTTGCTACATCACAAAATACTTAAAAACTAACTCTGCCCCCACCCACAAGTGCAACTTATACATGATTTTGTTGGATGTCTCTAGCCATTGCAATGGGTACTAACACTTATTACATTAGAGCTGGGTTTATTTTAACAAAATGAGACTATAACATTTCTCTTTGTGGTCAAAATTCTTCTATACTTCAGGTATATGGCTAAATCTTCTTATGGATGAGCACTCATCCCTCACTTTGGCTACACCACAAATTGAAAAAACATTGTTTCAATTGTACTTACCACAAAATTGGGCATGTGTGAATTAATTCACAAATACCCTAATACCTGGGCCCCTTCAACACTAATATCTATTTATATAATATCCTTAGTTTTGTTCGCTTGCGGTGGTGTCTGGTCGTCCTTTCCATCCATCCGTCGTCATCCATCGTCATCCGTCCCATCATTCGGGATAAAAAATAAAAAAGATAAAAGTTTCTAAAAAAAACTAAAACATGAACCAAGTTTAAAGAAACAGGGGACTTCACCATGTCCGAAGGTCACAGGTACCCACTAGAAGCAAAATAAATAAATAAATAAAAATAGAAAAAAATGAAGATAGACAAAATAAGAATAGAAAAAATAAAAACATGAAACAAACATAAACAAAAAAAAAGTAAAAATGCAAAAACTATAAAAAAAGGAATGGAAACAAATGAAACAAGGAAAAGGAAATATAATAAAATAATTTTAAAAGAAAAAAAATTGAAAAAATGAAAAAACCAAATAAAGAGTAAAAAAATTTAAAAAAATAAAACTTATAATAATGAAGAGAAACCCTACTTGAAAAAGAATGAGGTGTATTTTCTTTCTCCAAACTTCAAACTTGCATCCAAATAAACAAAAATATAAAAGTGAAAAAGAAACACTTTATTTTTATTATACAAAATAATAA
>Ga0116231_10009243_pt1 | contig 16750 bp, 20 predicted proteins | sample S1TSphgellanicum_2_FD_89695 | JGI IMG/M metagenome (GOLD analysis project Ga0116231, IMG submission 89695) | Host-associated microbial communities from peat moss isolated from Minnesota, USA - S1T2_Fd - Sphagnum magellanicum MG | ecosystem: Host-associated > Plants > Peat moss > Unclassified...
AAAAAAACTCATGTATACCTTTATTTCCCTAAATTTCCCAAAAATTCCACGTATATTTGTATACCTTTCTTTCCCTAAGTTTCCAAAAAACTAAATCCATGTATATTTGTATACCTTTATTTCACTAAATTTCCAAAAAAATCATATATGTATTTGTGTACCTTTATTTCCATAAATTTCCAAAAAAATTCATTTATACTTCTATACATTTATTTCCCTAAATTTCCCAAAAAAATCCCATGTATATTTGTATACCTTTATTTCCATAAATTTTCGAAAAATTCCATATATACTTTTATACATTTATTTCCCTAAATTTCCCAAAAAAAAACCCATGTATATTTGTATACCTTTATTTCCATAAATTTCCAAAAAATTCCATGTATAATTTTTATACATTTATTTCCCTAAATTTCCCCCAAAAAAACCCATGTATATTTGAATACCTTTATTTCCATAAATTTCCAAAAAATTCCATGTATACTTTTATACATTTATTTCCCTAAATTTCCCAAAAAAAAAACCCATGTATATTTGTATACCTTTATTTCCATAAATTTCCAAAAAATTCCATGTATACTTTTATACATTTATTTCCCTAAATTTCCCAAAGAAACCCATGTATATTTATTTGTATACCTTTATTTCTCTAAATTTCTTTTGGCGGAAACAAGAAGAAAAATAATTCACCCGTATGACCTGTACATACCTATGTATCAAGGGATACAAAGAACAAGCTCATTTGTGAACTTGTTAGCCTAGTGTAACACATGGGGGACTTGTTGGTTTGAAAGTGTTGTTGGTGTGTGTTTCCTTCTTTTTTGGGTGTATAAGACAAACATTGAAACTTGAGATGTTGGATTTAAAAGAATTCTACCCAACCCTAAACCCTAAACCCTAAACCTCTCTCCTCCCCCACCTTAACCTTAAGAAGAAGAAGAAGAAGAAGTTGATACAAATTTTGGGTTGTGCTTTGCTTTGGGTGTTGGTACAAGCTCCAAAGAACTCCAAAGAAAGTGTGTGCCATGTCAAAGTTTCAATCATTTCAATACTAGTCGTACATACATCTCTCTATCCTATCTCTAGCGAAACTACATAAGTTTAACTAGTACAACATAAAACAATACATAGAAGCAAAGAGAGGGCCACCCTTTGGACCACCCCCCTTCCCTCCACCTACAAAACCCCTCATAAGCCCTAACTTGGCGTGGCTTTAGTAGTGTGTTTTTGTATTGGTAGAGTATTCTTTGTACTTCATGGTATCCTCCAATTGTGAAAGACTAGGCAAGCTCATTTCACGTGGCCAATACTTTGGGCTTTGCGTATGCATGCGCGGAGACAATCGTATCACAACTTCTTAGGAAAAACTTATTGAAACTTAATTGTTTGCACATGCAAATTCATTTTTATATAGCCCTTTTTTCTCTTTACATCTTTAAGAACAAAACACTAAAGAACCACTATCATCATCCATTTCCAAAAATGAAAAAAAAAATTAAAAAATGACAAAATATCCCACCTTGATAACATCTTGAGATCACCAAGGAAGCATCACCATGTGCTACTTTATTGAAAAAAAAGAAAAAAAGAAAAAAACAAATATACGGATACATATCTCTCCTAGTCACTATTGAATCTTAGCCTATTTTGTTTCATTATTGGTTGTCAATTATTGAGCACCCGGTGTTAAACCATAGTTAGATCTCTAGACATGTTAGTGTAAGGATGCATCCAATATGTGTTTGTGTGTGTGTGTGTGTGAAAACGGACTTTGGATGTCCATCCTAGAAAAGGGAGCAATACTTGGTGATGGTTTTTGCGTTCATCCATGTTCCCTAATAAGACCCATGGTTTGATCCAAAAAAATCCCATCATCAACTCGGGTCTCCTCGCCAAGCAAGGTCATTAGCCTAGGCAAGAGGGTTTGTTGTGGCCGCGTATAATGGGGTAAATTATTCTCCCCTTACCAAATGCAAATGGGGCATGTATATTGCAAGTAATCCATCCATCTTCGACAAATGCAAATGGGTATGTATGTTGCAAGCCAAGATGGGATGGATGCAAATGGGTAATGTATGTTGTGAGCAATCTAGGAAGGATGAATGAAAGCAAACACGTATGTATGTTTGCGAGCAACGGATGTCATCGATGTAACAATCTAGTTTTGTTCTTTTCTTCTCCCATGGTTGGGATTTGATTAGAACCAACAACACACATGTAAAACCCTCTATAATTTGTGGTAGTGTTATTTGGAGGGCACCTAATATACCGGACTCGACAAGTGGGTAACTTCCATATTTTCTTAATGGAGGGTACTCATTGGATATCATGGTAAAATTTGAAAAAAAAACCTTGAGCTTTACATTGGGTAATGGCCTCATGCTAGAGTGTTCCCAAAATAACGAGCCCATGAAGCACCCGGCTAATGGTGCCCATTATTTGGAGCTTGAGGGCCCCTTATTTTGAAAATACCCCAACCCTAGGCCTTTACCCTACTAAAAAAAAACCCAAAAGAAATAAGAAAAAGAAGAACACATTACATACATAAATGCATACATATAAACATGTATACATGCATATATACATACATACATACATACTGGCAACAATATTTACCCTACTAAAAAAAACCCCAAAAGAATAAGAAAAAGAACATACATGCATGCATACATACATACAGATGTATGTATATATGCATGAATACATACATACATACATACATACATATTGGCAACAAACAAACAGACATCATAATGCAAGGAGAATGTGGTCACAACTACTGCAGTAATAATTTGACTGGACATTTTGACTGGTCCTTTTGACTAGTCATTGGAAGAAGATAAAGAAGAAAGCAGCCAGCCAGCCCTGCCCTGCTCTGCCCTGCTCTGCCCTGCCCTGCCCTGCCTTGCCTGCCAGCTACCTACCTGAGACACGTGAAAGCGTGGCAGCACAGAGTGTGAGGAGTGCAGTGAAAGTTTTGACAAAGAAACACTCACTCTCTCACTCACTCGCTCGCTCACTCACGCACTGTAGATGCCAGTAGGAGCAGCAGGCAGCAACAAGAGTAGGCTAGCAGAAGATGGAAGGGTTTAGGAAGGGTTTAGTGATGATGAAGCTCACCCTAAACCCTAAACTGTAATTATGTATGCAGATGATCATGTAGATGTAACAGCAATCAATTGCAGATTCAAGCTTGAAATCTTATACCCTTTTTTAGCAGCTTGATCTAGACTATCTGTAGGTATTACCTCAAGAACCTAACTTGATACAAATGAGAATGAGAGAGAGAGAGAGAGAGAGAGAGAGAGAGTTTAGGGTTTAAGGTTTATCAACAGCTCCTAAACCTTAAACTGTATGTATGTATACAGCAGCTGATCACGTAGATGTAACAGCAATCAATTGCAGATTCAAGCTTGAAATCTTATACCCTTTTTTAGCAGCTTGACCTGGAGCTATTACCTCAAGAGCCTACCTTGATCCATTTCAGACGCAGAGAGAGAGATGAGAGAGAGAGAGCGAGAGAGAGATTAGGGTTTAGGGTTTACCAACAACTCCTGGTGAGTCCCAATGCAATCTTTGCATAGGACGAGGAAGGTGAAGGTGTGTCCTGTGGGTGTCAGAGAAAAGAAAAAGGTGGCCTAGAGGTGGATCAGGGAGGAGTGATCAATGGCAAATGGATGAGAGGAAGAAGAAGAGAGGGTGGGTGGGAGGAAAGGGAAGGAGATAGGAGGGAAAGAAGGGGAGGGCAGCACTCTGGTGCTTCAATGCTGCTGCTGCACATACACTACTACTACTGACTGGCACAACTTTCTCATGTCTGACTGACTCACTAGCAAAGGGTACAACTCCTACTGCTGCACCTTTGGCAGTAACCTTTCTGAATTTTACAGTGGCCCTTTTTATTTTTTTTGGTTTTTTTCTCTCTTTTCTCTCTCCTGGTCCCTCTCTGCAGGCAGGCATCACCTTTTGGCCTGTACCCACCACCATAACCATCACTCTCTTTTGTTTTGCTCTGATGATGATTCTGTATTTTATTATTATTCTGAGTGTCATGCGGAGATGGTGGTGTTGATGGTGGTGATGGTAATGGCAGCCAGACAGAGGTGTAATGAATGATTGACCTCAGCAGCAGCAGCAGCAGCAGTTCTTCTTCTGCTCGCTCCCTCCCCTCCCTTCCGTGGTTGTGAGCTTGTTGGAAAACACCCACCAAAACCAAACCCCAAAAAAAAACGCACCCACTGGCTATGTTATTGTTGTTTCTTCTTCGTTCTTCTTTGCAGCAGCAGTGACACTTGTTTCAGGTTTGGATCCAGAGAAAGAAAGAAAGATCTGCGAGTGAGCGGCAGCATTGGGCGATGGGTTTGAACGTTGTGTTGGTTTCAGTTTGAAAGCCAGCCAGCCAGCCAGCCTTGAGCTGCTGCGACGCGGGGAGCCGTGTGAAGCTGTTATGAAGCTTGCAAGTCTAAGACAATGTGGAAGACGCTTCAGCTGATGGCGTGTTGTGTGTTTTGTGTGTCTGCTGGAGCCTGTGAAAAAAAGAAGCAAGAGGGAAAGAAAGCTTAGAGGAAAGCTTGCTTGCGCTGGTGACAGTAGTAGCGAACATGGTGCGACTCTTGTGTACATTGGAGAAATCTTGGAGAGTCACAACAATGTTGTTGTTGATCTGGAGCTTCTTTGTTTTCTTCTACGGCCACACTGTTAGTGCAGCTGCTGCAGCAGTCGCTGGCTGAAAAAGAAAGCACGCAACAGGATCATCAGCAGCAACAGCAGCAGCAGGGAGAGAGAGGCGTTCGGTCTTTCTTGTGGATCCAGACTGATCTTTGGAGATGATTAGGAGAACGATAGTGGAAGAACAAGGAGGACTAGGAAGAAGACGAGGCAGCAGCACAACAGGGAAGGAGAAGAAGCTCAGGACAGACGAGTGAGAGAGACGGTCTCGGGAAAGAAAGAAGTCAGCAGCCACGGAGTCTACTCCGGAGAGCGGCGAGAGGGAGGAGGAAGAAGAGATGCCCTCCTCTTGTTCTTGTTCTTCTTCCTCCTCCCCCTGCTGCTCCTTTCCTGATGAGGTACTGGATGACGTCTTGGTTTTCCTCACACGCCATGAGGACAGAAACGCAGTGTCGCTGGTGTGCAAGGCATGGTTCCACACCGAGAGAGCGAGCAGGAGGACAGTGTTCATAGGCAACTGTTATGCCGTTTCTCCGGAGCAACTGGTGGCTCGTTTTCCCAAGATCACAGCACTGCTGATGAAAGGCCGTCCGAGGTTCACAGACTTCGGACTGGTTCCTCACAACTGGGGAGCTTCCATCTTTCCATGGCTTCACGTCATGGCCAAGCATTACCCAGCACTGGAGGAGCTTCGCTTGAAGCGCATGACAGTCAGTGATGAGAGCCTGGAGCTCATCGCCCACTCTTTCTCCTCTAGCTTCCGTGTGCTCTCCCTCACCAGCTGCGATGGTTTCAGCACCGATGGTCTTGCACACATCACCAAGCACTGTGGGTAAGAAAGAAGAAGACCTAGACCCTTCTCTAGCACCCTTTTCTTCTCTCTCCTTGTGTTTTTGCTTGCACCCATGAAGGAAGTTTCTTCTTCTTCTTCATCCTTGCAAGGTTCATGACACCAGAAAACTGCTACCCATCAACAGTTTCTGAAGCTTTTCTTGGACACCCACAGAGAGATGTGTACAGTTTTCTGAGAGCTTTTCTTTGACACCCACAAGGGAGAAGGGTACAGTTTCCAAAAGCGTGTCTTTGACATCCACAGAGATGGGTATGGGTTATGTTTGCTGTGCAGGAATCTGGCAGAGTTGGAGCTGCAAGAGAATGAGATTGATGTCCGAAGTGGAGAATGGTTGACAAGTTTTCCAGAAACCTACACTTCGCTTGTGTCTCTCAACTTTGCCACAGTGCGCAGCGAGGTGAACTACGTAGATGTGGTGGCATTAGAGCGGCTGGTGGCACGATGTCCATCACTGAAGAAACTGAAGCTGAACAAGGAGATCAGTCTGGACCAGCTGCAAAGACTGCTTCTGCGAGCTGGTCCCAATCTGGTGGAGCTTGGCACTGGATCTTACTCCCAGAGCCTCTCCTGGGGACAACTCTCTGAGCTTCAGACCACTTTGGCCAAATGCAAGGACCTGAGAAGCTTGTCAGTTGTGTGGGAAGTTGAACCCATGTTTGTTCGAACCTTGTACCCCGTCTGCTTGCACTTGACAACTCTCAACCTCAGTGATGTTCATCTTCCCACCCCTGACTTCACCAAGCTCATCAGCCATTGCCCAAAACTGCAACGATTGCTGGTTAGTCCCTTCACAAACTCTCTCTCTCCATGCATGTCCGTGTCCATGTCTGTGTCTCTGTGTCTCTCTTATCTTTTTTCTCTCAAGCTTTTTCCATCAGCAACAGTGGTTTTGTTGGCACATCTCCTCTTTGTGTCCATCCTTCACATGGATGTGCACGCTTGCTTCCCTTAAGTGCAAGCCCTTTGTGAACGTTTCATCTCTTTTCCACATTTCCAGACTCCTCTTCTTCTTCAAGTCTCAAACATCATCATCACCATCATGGTTTTTGCAGATGTCTTCTCTTTGTGTTCATCATCCTTCACATGAATGGCACTTTCTTCCTTTCAAGTCGCAAGTTCTTTGTGCACTTTTTCCTTCTCTTCTCCACATTTTGTCCAGAATCCTCTTCACCAAGTCTCGAACATGATCACCATCTGTCACAGCTTTGCTTATCTTCTCTTTTTGTCCATCCTTCACATAGTACCCTTGCGCTTTCTTCCTTTCAAGTGCACGATCTTTGTGCACTTTTTTCTCTTCTCCAAATTGCCAGATTCCTCTTTCTCCAACTCTTGATTTTTGTGTGTCAATGCTCGTTTTGTGTTGAGTGTCTGTTCCCATCAGAGCTCTGCAGTTTTGGTGCTGAAGAGAATGAATGTTTTGTGAATTTGGGTTTCTTCTTCTTCTTTTTTTGCGCTCATTTGTTGCTGTTAGGTCAGTAACCAGATATCTATAAACAGATGATGATTATTATGATCTGTTTCTATCTGAAATTCTCTTCTGGTTGACAAAATTCATGAGGATGAAGAAAACTCTCAGTACTTAAATGAATATATTAAGTCAAACTTGCTCATTGAAAGATAGATGCTTATCTACTACACCTGGGTGACTGTTGGGAGCTGATTCGTTTTCTGTTGATTTCCAATTTTTGTTAAAGATAGTTTTTGGTATCTGGGTCTCAGCAACTACTGTGGGTGTGCCACCACCAGGTGCAAGATGATGTCGGAGACAAGGGACTACAGGCAACTGCAATGTCTTGCAAGGATTTAAGAGAGTTGAGAGTGTTTCCAGTTGGAGATGAGGGCTGTGCGACTGAAGAAGGTCTGGTAGCAATTTCAGAGGGTTGTCCGAATCTAAGGAAGATTCTCTACTTTTGCAAGCAAATGACAAATGCAGCCATGGCCACGTTTGCCAGGAATTGTCAGAGGATGACGCACTTCCGCTTGTGTATATTGAAACTGTACGAGACTGACTGTATTACAAGTGAACCTTTGGATGAAGGTTTTGGGGCGATCTGCAGGGAGTGCAAAGATTTGAAACGACTGGCTCTCTCTGGTCTCCTCACGGATAAAACCTTTGAGTACATTGGCCAGTTTGGAAAGAAGCTTGAAACCTTGTCAGTCGCATTTGCAGGCGACACGGACCTAGGCATGCAGTACGTTTTGGGTGGGTGTACAAAGTTGCGCAAGCTGGAGATTAGGGACTGTCCATTTGGTGATGAAGCTTTGCTTGCAGGGATTGACAAATATAACTTGATGAGATCTCTGTGGATGTCGGCATGTTCAATCACTCGCTTGGGTTGTCAGTTCTTGGCTGAAAAAAACCCGTTCCTTAATGTCGAGATCATTAAGGAGGATATCTTGGGGAGTGAACATGATGTAGAGAAACTGTATGTATATCGCACCATTGCAGGGCGTCGCAGTGATGCCCCACCCTCTGTGGAAGCATTGTAGTAAAAAAAAAGAGATGAAAAATCACTCAAAATAGTTTGTTTTTCCTCCTCACCCTCTGTGAAAGCATTGTAGGGAAAAAAAAAAGATGAAAAGTCACTGAAAATAGTTTGTTTTTCCTCCCCACCCTCTGTGGAAGCATTGTAGGGAAAAAAAAAAGATGAAAAATCACTTAAAATAGTTTGTTTTTCCTTCACACCTTGTCGCTGTACTAACTTCCAACTGTCATACTTTTTTGTTTTTACTACAAAGCAACACAGTTTGCAACAAGGAAAGAAGAAGAAGAAGAAGAAGAAGAAGGAGAAGATGTAGATCAGGTGGGTTGGTGTCAAAGAAATGTTACAAGGGAGCTTATAAAAAGCTCAAAATTTGACCATCCTGTATGGTTTTTCCAAAGTTAGGGAGATGACAGGTTTACAGAGTTGTGGCTTTTTGTTTTTTCTCCCTTCTTTGTTGTGTTGGAATCTTTGCATAGGGATCCAGAGTTAGTCTGTTGTTAGTATGGAAGTTGGGAAAGTCAGAGAACTTATGGGAGCTTTTTTTTATAACTTGTGTAGACGGAGTTTGTGGTGGGTCTATTATGTGTTTTTAATGTAATCCCATATATATATATGTTTTTTTCATAACCCCATATTATTCAAGAGTCAGATTTCCAACCTTGAGAGGAGCTCTGATTGATTTTGAGTTTCGAAAAGGATGCTGCTTACATGCGAATGAACTAAGAAAGGGATTGATTGAGTTCCAAAGTGAGTGAGGTGCTTATTTTCTCAATCTCTAAGTGTGGTGGGTTGAATGGAATTTCTATTTGTGAGTCTATTTGTGCGTAGCGAGCTTTTTTGATTCAGGTGAGAGTTATTTATTGTGAGTATAGAAATTCTCAATTCTGGTGAGAGTTCATGTATTCGACTGCTTGGTTAGTTGAGTTTCACTTCCTCAATATACCCTATTATTCTGTGTGAGTTTGTTAATATTGTCTGTGTACAGACAAGGGTTATAGTCTTGAATAGGTCTTTGTGTGGGTGTGAAGAAAACTTGTTATGGCCAATGAGATTGCTTGATTTGGGGGCCCGAATTTCATTCCGTAGTTATCTTGAGTGAACTGACAGATAACTGTGTAATAGGGTTTGGTAGGTTTGTGAAGCTTTGTGGGGACCAATGGATATGGTTGAAAGAGACCAATATTTGTAGAAACACATTTTCTAGCAGAAAGCAGTTCAATGCAACACAGCAGCCTCTTTCATACTGGCTGGCTGGCTGCTTGGAAATTCGGTCCTACTTTGTAACATGCACCCACCAAGTGTGACCACTGCACTTCTTGAAACAGTAACTTGCGGCTGCCAAACCCATAATTATATCTTCCTGGCTAAAGAGGTATTTCTTGTCACACTGCACTCTTGAAACAGTCACTTGCGGCTTCCAAACCCATAATTACATCTTCCTGGCTAAAGAGGTATTTCTGGTTTATTTTTCCATCTTGGAGAATAGAAGAGTAAGTTATGATTATTCCCATAATTCACAAGTTCATTCTCCTTCCATTCTTCTGTTGAATTGTTATTGTTAGTTCAATTTGCCATCCTTTATATTTGTTTTAATGAACACAGACAAATTTGGAAAATGGGTGGGAGGAGAACATTGAACTTGGCAGTGAAGAACCTGGGTTTGTAACCCTTATGCAAACCTTTCCTTAAGCTGCTGCTGTAGAAGCAACCATCTCACCACATGAACTGCACAGAACAAAATGTTTAACCTTGTTATATTTGCAACACTATTGTAACTCTGATTACTTCATATCTTTGATGGCTGAAGAAGAAGAATGCCATGCACATTTACTCCTCAATTCTTTTCCAAAAGACTATTGCAAGAAATTTTTTGAAAAACATTTGCATGTTTCTTGGGTACACATGTAAATTCATTGAGGAGCAAGCAACAAGTACAGTGTTTGGGGTGTGCAGAAGTGGTAGAAATTCTCCACCTTATGAACCCAATGCAGAGAACCCAGTGTATCAATCAGATATAAGTCAGGCCAGGTTTTAAATCAGTGATTTTCTTCAGATATATACCCCAGCTAATATGCTGATAACTTGCTCTACAGTGCTTAAACTCTGGTTATATATATGGCAAATCCATGTCAAACCTGGCTCATTTCTATAGTTTACTACCCAGGTCCATTTCCCTCTTGATTGGTATTATATACTTTCCTATAACCATCCATTTATTTTTGCTTGAACTGGGAACCAATTTGTGGGTGACACAGCTGCAGACCTAGTTGTAGACTCTAGGTTGCTCTTTGTCTTAAATGTCCCTATTTTGCATTTACATTACCTACCTGTCTGTTACATAGTTTAGACCATCTCTCACAAAATTTCCTTGTACTGCTATAAGGGTAGAGAGCTATTTTACAATGAGCTCACACCCTAAACCCTAAACTTCCATAGACCGAGGACCTGCTACTACAGAGCAAAATTCCTCATTGTCAATGACAACCTACCTCATGAAAACACAATTATCTGCTTGTCTATATCTTTCTCTACACTCTCCTGATAAGACTTTTGGGTGCTTTCAACATTGTCCTTAGTAAGGAAGTTACAGATACCTCTTGGCTATCTATGGTGCCTCAGAAGAGCCACATGTTCAAAAAATGTAGGATGAGATTTACAATATTGTGGCTACAGGGGCTATGCCTCTTGCATAACTTAATTAGACATGCATTAATCTCTTGATTGCACATTACCAACATGCTCATGTGCTGTAGTACCATCTACTGGTTATGTCATCTTGAGACTCTTCTAAGTTACCTGAATATATGTGCTTGTCACAATCTCAGAACTCGATTTGAACTCAAATCATACGGATCTTCTCCAGCAATGGTTGAATGCAAGCGACCTCCCGCCCACCCATTGTTCAATGCACGTACTGCCACTTTCGCAGATTCGCCTATGACACGAGTTCCATCCACATTCTGCTCTTCAAATTTTGGCAATCCTTTTGCAAGCCTCTCTTTTTGAATTTGTCTCTGCTCTTCAATCTCCTTCCGGAGCCACTTCTCCACTGCCCTCTGCAGAAACTTGTGCCAAAATAGTTTAGAACTTCAACTCAATCTTCAAGGTGAAATTCCACAGAAAGAGGATTGATTACCTATGTTGAGATTCATGTATTTTCAGAAGACCATATTCCTCCCTGAATTGATTGATTGATGTTCACATAGTATGAGTCTTGACAAAACTAGGTACCAGACAAATGGTACAAAACACTTCCGGGAAGTGCAGTTTTTCTGAGGCTTAAAAAGGGGCAAAAATCACACCATGAGCGACAGCTCCCGCATGTCAACTATGTCACTGATGGGCTTAGCAAACTGTAGCCTTCCTTTAGCAACATAGGCCTAAAACCAACCAGAGAAGTGTCAGAAAATGCAAAGTTCTGGTGGAGATCTTGATGTGAGAGATTTCATACCTGCATCTCAAAAATTGCTTCTAAGCTGTAGCACCTGTTTGCTTGCATGAGAGATGCAAAAATAAAATGAAAATGAGAAATGTGACTTCTGCATGTAGAGCAAGAAGTCTGGGAGTAAGTTGGAGAGAGAACATTACCAAATGAGATGGCCATGAATCAAGCCCATCAAATATATGGGTGGCATAAATAATGGTGGCCCCTCTTTCCTCACACTCTGATTTCAGGAATGCCAGCAGATCAGCCCGTGCCAACACATCAAGGTCCACTGTTATCTCATCCAGGAGTAGGACCTTGCCACAAAAAAAGTCACATTCAGTCCATTTCTCTTGGCCAAAAGGAACAACAAACAATGTAGTTTCTGCCTCTGACCAGAGTATGATGTAGTGCAAGTTTAGTAACTCTACCAGTTGGTACACCGTTGTAGATTTCAGGTCAAGTCTCCTCAAAATATCATCATATAGGAACTGAAAACCTTTTCCCCCTTTGCAATGACACTTGCTCTGTCGTGTTACAACACTTTGAGTCACTCTGTTGACAAAAAAATTATTGTGGGGAGTGGTAGACATGCACACCTGATAAGGACGGAGTAGCCCCATGCAGATCTGTACACGCCGCCGCTGCCCATCAGAGACTTTGTGCATGCGCCATGTCAAATCAACGTCCAGAACCTGCACTTGTTTCCAATAACACCAACACTTCAACAAAAAAGGAGCATAAAAAGTTGAAATCTGGTTGTGTAGTTAAAACTTATTTTACATAGAAAAAACAACTAAGTAAACTCCCTATACACCACCGTGCCATGGCTTCAAACTTTTGCCTTTGAATTCAGTCAAAATTACTTGCCAAGGAAATGACAAGAAGCAGATAGATACCTTGATGAGGCGGTCTCTTCGTGTGGCATCAATCCCTTGCACACCAAAAATCATTTTCTCAGCAGCCACATCCATTTGAAGTGGAACATCAAAGCCAGCAAATGCCACATCTCTTCTCCACTGTACAAGCATCCATCAGCACAGTAGTGCAACAAGCATTCAGACTATGCCATGTCCACTTCCGTACACATGCCAAAAAGAAACCAAAGATATACAGCTCGCAGCATTTTTCCTCTGGAAATGCTTCACTTCTGTCCATTCTGCAGAACTAAAGTTTACAACCCATGACAATGCAGCTTCCCAGATACAAAACTATTAAGCTCAAAGTTTGCAAGCAGCAGGAGGAGGAGGATAAGAAGGAGCAGGGCAAAGAAAAGATGCACCTCTCCACCAAGGTAAGAAAGTGCACCAGTTGAGGTCAGAGTGGTGTCATGGAAGGCTGATCTACCCAACATTCTAACCATAGCTGGATCCACCATATGCTTTCCTCCCAGTATCTTCAGCAATGTTGTCTTGCCTGATTCATCAGGCACGAGAAAACATTTGAGAGTGAGTAGTGAAGCCAGTAGGTATGTTTGGTAGTTAAAAAAACACTCTCAATTGGCAAGCAAGCAAGGCGAGATACGAATTCCAGTAGGAAAACCAGTACAAGGGCATTGAGAAGCTCATAAAACCCTAAACCCTAGCACCACTGAGGACGCTAGAAAGAAAGAACGAGAGAGAACTTCAGATGGAGATTCTGACTGACTGGAGGACTACAGTACCTGCTCCGTTTGCACCTACAAGAAGACATCGATCGCCAGCACGCAGCGTGAGAGAGAAGTCCTGGATCAAAGGCTTGGCTCCGGGGGGAGGCGCGCCATCAATCCCTGGATACGTGAACTGGAGCTTGGTAACCTGCACCGTGACAGGACTTTTGCTGCCATCGTCAGCAGCAGCCATTTCTTCTTCCTCGTCCCCGTCTCCTAGGTCTTCCTTCTCCCTCTCAGATCTCTCTTTTCTCTTCTCTTCTGTTCGCCGATCGCTGTACTGAAGGTAAAAAGCAAAAGAGATGGAGATCTATATAAAGGACATTGCGAAGTGCAGGTTTTGTACAAATCGGACGTGGACTCTCTCTTGCCAGTCGTAGGGTTTCGTGAGGCTGCAGTCGCCCACGTCGTCGCCTGCCAGCGACCCAGCAATGTTCTCGTAGTACACAAGGGCTTCAAGGAATGCTGCAGAAGAAGCGCAAGAAGAAGCAGCAGCAGCAGCAACCGGGATTGATGATGCGTGACGAGCTTGCTATGAAAACGAAAGAAGGAAGTGCTTTCACAAGAAGATTTTTTGCCTCCTTCTTTGAGGGTTTAGGGTTTTTTCTGTTGCTCAAGTCTTCTCAAATCACAACAGCCAACACAACATACCGTGTCACAAGGCTTTGCTGTTGTAACGCTGAGAGAAAATTGGGGCTGCAGGCAAAACATGGCCTCCATGCAGCAGCCAACAGTGGAGGAGGAGTTATTGACACTCAAACCCTAGCTCTAATTTGGATCAAGCCCTCATTCTTCCTGTTTGAAGACAATGCAAGAGTGAGTGAGTGCCTGCCTTAATGCAAACAAACATGTGTAACACATTGGATTGGATGATCAAAGGCTTGCTTGATGTGATGCTGAGAGATTAGGGTTGCGAAGATTATGTGAAAAGTTGGGCTTGTATGGTAAGGTGCTTTCTGTCAGGAGTTGTGACATTGGTAGATGATGTTGCTTGCTACCCATGAGTACAATATGAGTGTGGCTGGGTACATACAGTTGTGTTGTTGAGAGCTGTCTGTTGGTAATGCAATGTGGCTGGTGGAGCAGATGGGAGCAGTTTCGGAATCATGCGCTGAAGCTGTGAAGGAGCCTAACCATCCATGTGAGTGTTCTTCTTCTTCCTCTCTTCTCAGTGCATACAGTAAATCTTCAAATGTGGGATAAGATTGAGAAAGTGATGCATTCAGCAAGGTCAAAACATGGATCATGTGGGCGTGGATGCAATTGTTTACAATGCTGCTGCTGCTGCTATGGCCATTGGAGCTTATCAGAAGAGAACACAGACTTTTTGATAACATGCAACGATGCTAAAAGAGGTGAAAGAAGGGGATGGTGGATGCCAAATGAATTCATGCTACTATGATGCTTCGAAGTGTTTTTGAGAAAAGAGGAAAGTTTGAGGATGTCAAGTCTCAGATCCTTGGCCTTGGCATCAGTTGTATCCAACCTAGGGTTCTGGGGAGTTGCAAGTTGCTTCTTGTGTGGATTATTCTGTAACAATGTTTTCGCCCCCAGTATGGCCTCTTTTGGTCACTATGGTTTTCCCTTCTGTTGTAGAAATGATAATGTTGGTTGAATGGATACACACACATGAGTCAAACAACTTAGCAAATGATTCAGCACTTCAGTGTTCAGCTCAGGTTCCTACTGCACACTAGATATAAGCTGCTTGTTGCAAAGTCATGTGCAACCAAGGCTCATCCAAGTGCCATGAGCTTTACTTCAGAAACAACTACAATGCCTCCAAGCTTGTAACAGAAAATAGAAAAAATATATTAGAATCTATATTTATGGGTGGTAGGAGTTTGTCTGGAATCATCTAGCAGATGAGGAAACGACAAAATCCTCTGAAATCCTTGCTGTCATCACAACTCCTGCAACATGGTGGCTGATGAGGATCATGCTCAAGAGGCACCCTTTTTCAGGCATAAAACCATAAGCAGTTCACCACACGTTAGCCAGGTTCCATTCCATTTTACTCTCTTTCAATATCCCAGTTCAGCAAAATTGAACCTGCTGTAGTTGTGTGTGTGAGACAAGGGATTGAAATCCTAAAGCCCTGACCATGATTCTCTTTGCTGAACGATTATTGCCTGTTGGTGTCATCAGGAGGTTATGTGCATTTGTGTTTGTGGTTCGAAGCTGGAAATCATTGCAAAGGATGCATGTATACATAAGAGCAATAGGCACCATCTACCAGGCATCAACGGTGAAGGAGACTTGAGGAGATGAATATTCAAACATATTGAGAGAGCTCTAGCCAAAAACATCTGGTTCAGTATGCCTGATCAATTCCTTCAACGGCATGAGGTAACTCTACCCTAACTAAGTCTCCTGTGTGTGCACACAACAGCAAAATTGGCAGATAAGTTGAACTAGCTGATGAGTACGCCTTCTTCCCCAGTACATATCTGACAATATCATATTCAAATCTTGTAGATCATGAGAAAACAAATAATTCCAAAAATTTGAAAATGAATTGAAGTTTTTGGACAAAAAGATTGTTAATTCCTTTTGTCAATGTGCTAGAGGGCTTTTATAAGCTTTCTGTACGACTTTTGTGGTTTTCCATTGTTAAATTGACTTGACGTGTCAAAAAATAAAATTACTTATTTTTTTTCATGATGGGTTCACACCATCAAGATGAATTTTAGTGATTAGTGGCCATGATCATGATTCTTATGATGATTAATGTTAAATGTAATAAATAGAGTTAGCCTCCATGATCAAGATCATGCTATGTGACATTGAGTTAAGTAGTTGATTTTGATCTCTTTACGGAACATTGAGTTAAGATTTCAAAACCTAAACTTTAGGCTAGGCTTGAATATTAATTATCACAAATGTTAACACCAAGTTAACACCACTTGTTAACAAAGATGTCGCAACATTGATAATGCTACTTAACATATCATGTGAACTACATAACATTTATAAAAGGAGAGGCTAGCCTGTTCCTATCCTCAAGAATTGCCAAGCCACAGCAGTGGTGAAAGAATTATAAGGGACAAGCTATGCATTGGTAGCCCCATTCTTCATAAATGTTATCAAGCGGAGTTGATAACCTTCATGTGAAGTAATGAAGAGTTTCATAATCTTCTTATAAATCGATGAAAACTTTCAAAGCCTTTTTGTAGATGGATGAAAAGGTTAGTAGTCTTCTTGTAGATGGTCCCAAAAAAAAAAAGAGAGGGAGAAGTTCTGCATCCTGAGAGACAAGGGGAGTGCCACTCAGAAGCTTGAAAATGTCTCAACAAAAGTTATGTATTTGAAAACACCCTCACATGACAAATCACAAAAAGAATAGCAAAAATAATTAAATTATTTGTGAATTTTTGATAGTTACAATGGCATCATATATGCTTTACATTTTGACGAGTGTGAACCCCGTGCCTAATGCACAGGTGTGTGCCACCTAGGATGCCACCTAGGTGCTTCAGTTACCCACTTACCTTGGGTTACACTCCTCTGTGGAGTCCAGCAAAATCTGGCATGGGGCCTTCTGCTTTACAGAATGGACCATTTTGAAGGAGTGAAATGCCTTGTGGCCATGGAAACTGAATTAAATTGCTATTAGGTGCTCACCCAAGGCTTTGCTGGGAGCTAGAAGGATTTTTTTTTTTCATTTTTCT
>Ga0116231_10009244_pt1 | contig 16748 bp, 11 predicted proteins | sample S1TSphgellanicum_2_FD_89695 | JGI IMG/M metagenome (GOLD analysis project Ga0116231, IMG submission 89695) | Host-associated microbial communities from peat moss isolated from Minnesota, USA - S1T2_Fd - Sphagnum magellanicum MG | ecosystem: Host-associated > Plants > Peat moss > Unclassified...
AAAATTATAAAAAAATCTGGTTGTTGTTTGTGGGGGGGGGTTGTTGTGGAAAAAAATTGTGTTTTTTCTTTTGTTATTTTTTTGGGGGGGGGGGGGGGGGGGGGGCTGGATACTCTTCTATTGAGAACAAGGAATTCGTATTTTTAGTTTGTCGTTTCTTCAGCTTGGGGCCTCCTTCAGGCTTCACTGATGCTGGTACTATAGTCCAACTCCTGTAAATGTTTTACTTCAAGAATATTTCAAAGTTAATTGTCAGTGTTAGTTGTTAGGAAAATGACCCAAAATTAATTTGATGGTATAAATGCTATAAACTAATTAATCCAACAAAAATCAGCTGTAGTGTTATGTGCGAGGTGAAGTGAAAATCTTGATTATAACGTACAAAGTGCTTGAGATTGTAAAAAAATGACTGTCAAGAGAATTTTGCAACATTCTTCAAGTTTACGGTTATGTGATGTGGGATAGGTATGACCTCCTCCTCAGTATCCCTATTGTGACATGCCAAAAACTTGTGATAATTGTACATCAACAACTGCAAAGAAACTTCTCAACACCTTTGAGATTTAAAGATAATGTGGTGTGAGTGTAATAGTCATTAATGTATCAAAAGCCTTGGGCCAAACTTAAACCGATGGAAGGAAGGATTAAAATGATACATTAAAATTTGCATGTTGTATATCCATTGGCATAAAATATATCTTCAATGGCATGAACCCAAACATGCCATTGGAGACTTTGAACCCAATTTGTTCCACACATCACATCCAATAAAATCTCCACGTATATAACATCATTTACAACCAGAATTTTTTTTGGTGGCTAAAAATTGTCAAAAGGCTACCTTGGATTCAACCTTGCTACTTGTAAGTTTTTTCTTTTTAATGTACAACTTAAGCCTTATGGATCATGCACATAATGGCACCAAGACATCGGTAGAAAAGCAAAGATTGTTGTTTATTAGTGAACAACAACTTCAATAGCAAGTATGGGTGGTTATTTGATCATCACCTACTAACACAATCTAAGGAGAGTATTTTTTGAAAATTAATCTCATTATATTAAAGGTTTATACTCTAGGGAGCCTACCAAAGAAGTTACCCATATTTAATGTCGAGATTCAAATTTTAATTTTTTATTGCAAAAGTGAAAATTGAAAAATAAAATAAATAATTGGCACTTGAATGCCAAACTTGGTACTATAGTAAACGATCACTTAAAATTCAATATCTCCTTCATTTTATGTGCAAAAATTATGAAATAAATTTCATTAAATTTTAATTATTGATATATTTCCAACATTATAAAAATAGTGCCCCAATTCCTTTGAATTTTTTACTTTTGGGTTAATTGATTCATTATTTTTATCTTTCTAATGTAAAAAAGTTTAGTGTTTTAGGATTGATAACATACTTAAATAATAACATGGTCATTTAGGTATAAGTTATTAAAAATTTGAATGTTTTTTTTAATGTAAGGCACATGATACTAGTTTTAATACAATCTAATAGCTTAGCAAAAAACTTGGTATTGAACTAGACTTATGCAAGCTCACTTGTAAAAAGGTTGCAAAGGTCTAGGTCTATGCCTAGGTGCCATGTGGCCAAGGTCTACACATAGCATAGGTGCCATGTCACTTAAATCTTGGCCCAATTTACATGTAACTTGGCCTATGTGAAAAGCTCATCATTATTGTTTCCAAAAACTTTTATAATATATTGGTAAATGGCTTTGTCCAATAGTTTAATATTGATTGATTCCAACCTAAGAAAAATGAAATAAAAATTACTTTATGTGGCTACAACCAAAGGCTGGAAATAGATTCAAGGTCTAGGTGTTTGTAAATTCACCTTCAATGTCATTACAAAATAGTGAACTACATTTCAAATAAAATAATTGCCTAAGCCTGCTTCAACATTTTTCTTTAACTATTTTTTGCAGATTCGAATTCTCCATTCAACATAATTGTCTCAATATTGTTGCCCTTCATATCATTTACATTCCAATTACACAAGAAAAGGGAAGGCAATGCAAATTTTCTATTGTGAACCCGTATCGCACAATATCATATTAAATGAAAATGATATAAACGTCACAATCAATTCTTATGTTTATGTCATTCCTTCTATGGAGTCTTCAATCTATGACTTGAATTTGGTGGGCTTCCATTGCCAAAATTGATAATAAGCATTTTCAGACGGCCTTTTAATTATCTTTACATCTTTTATGTATATAAGATGTTTCAATTGTTACTATTGATAGGCGCACACATGTAGCATCAAAGATGCCTATATGTGCAGATGCCTATGCTTATCAACAAGATCTAACATGGGAATTAAAATACAAAGTTGAAGAAAACAGTTTTTAAAAAAAAAAGTTATTTTCCCCCTAATTTTTTATTATTATTGATTAAACATTTTTCCATAAAAATATATGTTGAAATTCCAATTGAATCCAAATCCCACTACAAATGCATAAATTTCATTAACACTAATAATGGAAAATGGTTTTTAAAATGATCTTGTTGTTAAGTATTTTTTCACTAATGGCAACAAGGTTTCTCATCTTCAATTTTGAGCCATCTCAAAATATCAAGTGATTTAATCACATGTTGGCCAATTGCTAAAATATTTTCAGCCATGTGCATGTGAATGTATCACTTTGTGGCCACAAGGCAATTTATCTGTATTGTTTCTTTTTTAACATTAATAGCACATTTTCATTTGGTGGCCAATAGTTTTTTTTTCCAGTGGCGTAGCCTATTCATCGTGTCATTTTTTTTTTGTCATTTTTTTTCATGTACTCATTTCATGACTTTTACCTTCTAATTTTTGTTTTTTCCATTTTTCACACCCATCTTCTTCACCTTCTTTTTCTTCTTAACATTAATTTGGCCACTAAATTACTACTATTTTTGATTTTTTAACACCTTTAGTAAAAAAGATGAGGCTATATAATGACACACATTGTCATAGTTTAAATCAATAACTAACTAACTAGTGCCTAACCTATTACTACCTAGTTAGGCTAATGCATCTTAATTTACTAATATTTATATAGGTAGGTTGGTATGTAGGCTATTCAAATTATGTTATAAGGTACTAATATTTAGTTTCCCTAAGTTAGTATAGTGTTATCTAGTGGGCTAATACCTAGGCTTCTAGGTTCATATACTGCCTAGTTAAAAAAGAAATCTTATCCTTTTTCACTACTCAAATTCACTAGGTTTTTAGTGAAATAAGATGAAATTGGCTAATATGCAACTTATGTGATTTGAATAAAAAAGGACTAATTGATTAGGACATTTTTAGTGAAATGTTTTTTAGTCTTTTTGGATAGTTGTATGTTGCATTAGATAATTTTTAATTAAATAATAATGTCATGGATATATGAGGTCCCAAGTTAGTATGACATGGAATAATGTGCCACATCATCATTTTTAAATTTTTTTTTTATGTTTATTCAAATATGGAGTCATGGATTACATTTTTGTCATAGCATGACAAATTTACATGTTGTGAAATTTTATTTTATTTTTTTCGATTTTGTTGACAAATTTTTTTGACACCATTTAAGCATGATGTACACATACACCATAATGTAGATGTTTGTAAATTACATTTGTACAATATACATTAAGGCATGCATTCATCAAAGACTAAACCTAAGACCCTCATGGAAACACACTAAGGTTTTAATGACCTATCCATTTCAACACTTTATTAATCAAGATGAAAAAGTTTATGTTTATCATGTTTGGCATGAAATTATTTAAAAAGTTCAAACTTTAACATACAAGTTTTTTACAAAATTTATTCAAATGTTACAAATGAAAAGATGATCTTGAATTTTATTCAATAATGTATTCAAACAAATTATTATAATTTACAAAATTTAATTTTACTTGGTGTTAAACAAATAACTTCAAATAACATTTCATAAATAAATCAACAAATATTTTTTTGTTTAAATCGAATTAAAATCTTTGCAAATTCAATGTGAATTTTAAAGTGCATTTATTAAGTCTTTAATTTTAAATTTTTATTATGTAAAATATGTCCATTTTTTGAAGAATTACAAGTGTTTATATTCCCCAATATGATTAGTTGTAAATTTATTTATTTATTTTTACGATTTTATTATAATGGTAATCATCCATAAGAAGATTACCACATTTGGTTATAGACAAATTGTGTAGTTGTAAAACTTGTTTAATCTTTCAATATTATGATTATTTACAATATTTTATTGTAAAAAATTAACAATATATATTTTTAATCTGGCTTAGAAAACCTTTTTTTTCAAAAAAAATCATTTTTTGATGTTGTTGCCCCCTTAAAATTAGCAAAAATTAGTCGTAAGAAAAAAATAAATTAAATAGTAAATATAGTCATTTAATTATCAGGACCATATTTGTTTAACAAGGTTATTCGTACACTAATACCAATGAATAATTACACAACTTTGAAAAAAAATCAGAATATATATATTTTTAATGATGCAAGAATATATTTTACATTTGTTTCCTCTGTGGAAGGAAAAAAAATTTAATTTGGTAAAATTTTGGGTTTAAATAGTTGGATTAACACCCTGTCCCCCCAACCAACATGTTTTTTTGGTTTTGAATTTTTAACTTGGCAATTTTTGTTTGGAAAAAAATGGAAAAAATAATGCAAATTCAAAGAAAAATGTAAACAACAAAAAAGAAAACTTGCCAAAAAATTGGGACAAGAAATTTGAAAAAAAAAAATGTCATCCTTGATGAGTAAATTTTTAAAAATAATTCTAATAATTTCAACCTTTAACACATAAACAATTCCAACATCAAATTTATTTGAAAACATTTAAGTTCAATCTTTGAAATCATCATAAACCTTATCCAATTTTTTTCAAAAATTAAAATAAATGTTTATTATGTAACCAAAAGCTTTTTTTTGGTGTTGAACTTCCACCATTTTTCAAACATAAAAAGGGCCATCAATATCAACAAAGGATTTTTTTAATTAATAAAATTCACATTTCTAATTTTTTTTAATGACATAATTTTATAATGGGTTCTAGGAATTATAATAATGTATTCAAAATAAAATTAAAATCTACAAAAAATAAATTTTAAAGGTTAAAAAAATAACTTGAAATTGAATGTCCAACATTAAAAATATAAATAATTCCAACATCAAATATATTTGAAATTTTTAAGTTTAATCTTTAAGATTATTATAAACCATATCCGATTGTTTTGAAAATTCAAAAAATAAATATTAATGTCGTAACTAAGTTTTTTTGGTGATGAATTTCCACCATTTTGCAAACATAAAAAAGGCCATCAACATCAACAAAATATATATATTTGAAATTTACAGTTTTAATTTTTTTAAATGATATAATTTTGTAATGGGTTTTAGAACTTGTAGGTAAAAGATTAAAATATTTTGAAAATTTAGTAGCTCCATATATGGTTGATAGCCAAATTATGGCTAAATTTTGTTATGGATGATGTTGACAAAGATTACAAAATTGAAAAGATTAAAAAAATCATTGATGTCATTATTATTATCATCATTTATAATTTATTATTTTTTATTTATTAAATAAAAATTTTAATTCCTCTCTAAATGTTTAAACATAAACTTGTAACAAAAAAGTCTTTAAAATTTTGATAAATTATGTTTTAAATATTATAATAATAAGTATAAAATATTGATAATTTTTTACTAATAATAATAATACTTTTTAGAAATTAAATTTTAATCCATTATTTTAAACATGGATTATTTTTTCATGCATTAAAAAAAATGGGAAAAAATTAGGGATTATTTTTGGGGTTTTTTTATTGTGAAATCATTATGAAGATTCATAATAATAAACTTGTCCATGATGCTTTAAAAAAACTAGGGGGAAAATATATATTTTAATTTACATAAATATACAAAATTTTAATATATGAAAAAATTATAATTTAAAGGTCTACATGCATGCTAAAATTTGCATGCATGAACATTTTGACTTAATCACTAACCCATTCAAATATAAATGTGAGATTTCCTGAATTTTTATACATATATTTCAAAAACTTGTGTTGAATGCAAAATGCAACTCATGAATAGTGGATTTTAACAACATTCAAAGTGAATGATTCAACTCATGTGCAAATGTTAATAGTTCAAGAGATGAAAAAAATTTCACTAACCCATTCAAATATAAATGTGAGGTATTAAGTTGTTGTGTGTGTTTCAATATATATTAATAAGTGCAATATGTAATGTTTGAATAATGATTTCAATAAGCTCAAAGTGGATAACTTGACTCATGTTTAAATGTTGATAATTCAAAATTTGAGAAAACATTCACTAAAACATTCAAGTATAATCGTAAAATATTGAGTTGCATGTGTTCTATAATATTATATTAAATGCAATTTATGAATAATGATTTTAATATATTGAAAGTGAATGGTTCAAATTTAATAATTGAAGATATGTGGAAACAAATCATTAATTCATTCAAATATAAATTTGGGGTTTAAAATGGTTACTTGTGTTTTGATAAATTATGGTAAATGTAAAATGCAACTCTTAAATAATGGTTTCAACATGTTAAAAGTTGATGGTTCAATTCATGTACACCATGTTGATAATTTTTAAAATGTCAAAAAAATTAGTAACCTATTATAATGCATTATGTAAATAAAGTTAAAGGCTACTTCAACAATTTCAAATTATTAAATAATTAAATAAGGTTCAAATTATAGTTATAAATTAACAACAAAATGAATGTAACAATTATGAATAATATTGACAGTTAATTAGTGCAACAAGCCACTTGCAAATTTAAAATGGCTTAAAATGTAATTAAAATGTAGTCAAATCAAACAATAGTTGCAATGTGTGTGGGTGGAAAAGGACAAGATTTCTTCTTATGTAGACTATTATCTAAGCTACCTAGCTTATATACCACTACCTAAGCTACTACCTAGGTTAGGTCTAGGCTAGTATACCTACCCTAGACTTGTACCTAAACTATTTGTTAGCATGGATATGTATAACCTAAAGCCTAGAACTATTAAACTTTATGTATGTACTAACTTAACTAACTAGGTATTAGTAGCCTAACTATTACCTTAGACTCGGTATATTTATAGCTTAATATACCTAGGTTAAGTTAGCATATATAATTATTAACCTAAGCTACATAAGGTAGGGGCTACTAGTTAGTGTTAGGTGTATTTACATAGGTTTATGTAGACATAACTAATTAGTTAGGCTTGGGTACCTATAACTTTTTAGCAGCATAGTTACCTACCTAGTATAACTAGACCTATCTACTAATTAAACCTACCTAGCATAGTTACCTAGACCTACCTATGTTTATTTTACATAGCCCTAGGTACTTATAACTAATTAGTAGGTACACCTACTAGGTCTAAGTACTAATTATTAGTGGTACATGTAAATGCCTACATACATTGTACAATATGTTACCTATTAACTTAAGTACCAAAGTACATTATATATGTACTTATTAATAACTACCTCCTACCTACTTAGTGAATTTTTTATGAATAAATAATCACACATTTCTTTTCATAATGAAATTGTTAATTTAGATCCAAGTCCCAATTAATAGATCTAAGGATATATTAATCACCACATGCATTTGAATAAAAGGTACCACATCATTTTGTCACAAAAATGAGCCACCGTAGCTTGCATCTACCCATGGGTTGAAGCTCACGTCCTTAGAAACCCATTTTCAATATAACCATATAAGATGGCAACTCCAAACACACTTTTGAAAACTTAACCCCACACAAGTATTAAAAAACATTATATATTGAAGAAGAATAACAATAGCATAAAATGGATTTCTATCATAGAGTGGAGGGGTGGACACAAGGTTTGTCTTGACCTTATGTCCATTTCCTACATCATTCCACCAATTAGAATGTTTAGTTTCGGCCAAATTACAAGTCAACTTCGCAACATTGCTTTGGAGAAACATGTCTTCTCTCATCCAATTGCCCCATCGTTTGCACCTTGTATCCACTAAGAAAACCACCTCTTCAACTTTTTCATGGATGCAATGGAGACGACACTAGAATAAGTCCACTAATCCTGAATCTTAGTGTAGCTTTGATTCGCTTCATCCTTGATCCTACTATCTTTCTAGGGCATACACCAAGTCCACATGGACCTTCAACAATGATAGTCATATCAATTGCATCTTGCTAGGCCAATTATAAATTCAAAGCTCATGACATAGTTAGGCTTGGGAACTAGTAAAATCCGATTTTGTGCCATTGACAAATGTTCAATAAACATAGCTCTTGAACTTTGAAATGTCAAAGGTGTGGGACTTTGAATTATGCACCATGCAAAACTCCCCAAAGTTTGAAGTGTGCATTATGTTAGGTTGTCAAGTCCACAACCTTCTCACTACCATGACAATTTGTTCCCTTCACTTTCTTGTTTGCTTCTTTACGAACTATTATTGTATTTGTTGAAATATGTCACATGTAAACCAACACTTCATTGTGCTTCTATTTTCAATTTGCATTCCTTTAAGAGGCTTGCCTCCTCTATCAACATCATCCCATCAGGCAAATTTAGATACCATCCTCCACCTTCAAGGTGCACTTGAATGAGGAACAATTGTTATTCATTCCACAATAGTTTATCTCTAGGTGCCCACATCTACCACCATTTTGGGAATGTAGAGATCTTCGTTGGAACCAACTCAAACTTCACATACGTGTACATTGTGTGAAGCAAAATTTGCATTGACCTAAATTACACCTCCCATCTATGGTTGTGCCAATTTGTCAATTTGGCATTCATTTTATCGAATATCTCCACCATGAACGTCGTTCCAAAAACTCTTTCTTCCCAAAGGGAGATGTATTCCTTGATGCTCAAATAACGTACTATCTTGTCGAGGATCAATCAGTCCCCCACCTTCCTTTCATTGATAGGTTCTCCCATCTTTTTAATGGCTGTTTGCTTCAACTATGCACAAAAACATCCATAAAAAGTTTGGTCACAAAAATAAATCCCCATGATCCTATTTTTTGGTTCTCACAAAATTTGAATAAAACTAATTTTAAATTCAAGCTTACATATCTATCACCAAAATGTTATTTGTATCATCCAAATTTCTAACTGCCCAATCCCTACAATGTCCATTGGAAACCTTGCTACATGTTTTGTTTCGTTGTTAGAATTCCAAATCTTCAACCACTTGAACTTCTCTATCCCATCAAGTTGTGACATGTAAATGTAACTCAATTTCTTTAAGTTCATCTTTGTGCTATCTCCAAACCTAGAATAGTGTTTCTTGATTTGTCCAAAGAATTCTTTACCTTGGTTGGATCCACTATAGGTAATATCTTGTTAAGGATTTGGCATTTTCATGACTTTATTACCTTCAAACCTTTCACAATGGATTCCTGCAAGTCAATTAGTTTGCTCATGCCTTGATTCATATAACTCTTTGATCTCATTCTATAATAAAACAATAGAGTGTCATTAAAACAACAAAATGTCATTGGAGCCAATTGGATATAAAGTATGTGAACTCCATGTAATTCAACCTATTTACTCTATAATAACACAATCCTTCCTTTAAGCTACATTTGTGTGTAAACACTGACTGGATTCATTTACAATTTTAGATTTGTAGCATGGACAAAGCTTCCTTTGCACCTATTGTCATAATTTGCTGCCATGTCCATTTTGACAATGTATGTGGAGAGCTCCCCTTCCATATCCATTCCACAAGGACCTCTTGCATTGCACTATACCATTTGTCTATGTGTGTAACATTCTTTTGGCACTACGCCATTTGCTCCTCACTAATCCTCACCTCCCACCATTCACATGGCTTTGCACCATACTTCCCAACTTGGAAGAAAAGATGAATGAATTGAGCTCTCATTACATTATTTTCCAATGACCTGCAAAGATAAAAATGATGTTCATGGCCCCTCTCAACTAGTCATTCAACCCAAATATGTGTTTGTGGAAAAGCGAATGTAATTGGGAAAAATGTTTACAAAAATGTTTATACTCATATTCACATGTTTACGTCATCGTAAAGAGAAGTGATGAAAGCATGGTTCTTTTTATGACCGTCCAAAACTATGATTGTCACCGATAAATGGTAATCTTCATGGTTGAATTCACCACATCTACTCTTCTACCATGCCTTGTATCGATAATTGTCATCCCAAATATGAAACATCTTGTTCGAGAATTGTTGAAGGTTGTTTTCCACTAAGAATTGTTCAAACTCCTCATTCTTTTTCTTCCACACATCATCCCATGTACTATAGATCTCTTCAATCATTACTTGCATGTGCCCATCTTCATGCTCCAAGGACACATAAAAGGATGTAAAACCAAGAATGTAGCCATTAGTAGATGATTTAACCAAAAGGGCTACACCATTTTCTAGAGTAGGGTGAACCACCTCCATGCTTATCATTATGCATAGAGGAATAGGAATGGGAAACTTCATAAGACATATCTTGGTTAAGATTTTGTTGATCTTCCTCTTCTTCTCAAAAAGCCTCACTTTACTATACATTAGCGAGTTCCCCTCCAATTCTTTAGGGGTCAGTAATGTTGGGGGTATTGCCCACCCCCCCTACTCCTCTTCCGAACCCTATTATGTGTAAAATAGATGCTTATTAATAAATATGACCATTGTCAACACCAAACAACTTTAGAAGAATTGTTCCTTGCTTTTAAAAGTTTACCTTTCTATCACTACCTCTTTTGTAAGCCTACCACCACTAATAGATGGAGTTAGGGACTTTCCAGAACTCACATTCACAACTTCATGTGGAGACAAGTCTATATATTCGACTTCTTCCACATCATCATCATCTCCAATGTTCCGGCCACTTTCATCTTCCTCCCCATTGATGGCAATTTGTCCATAGTTGTGAACCTCCTTGCCTCCTACACAACCTACCATAGTTTGAAGGAATTGATGCTTCAACTTTTTGATCATTGGGGCAAAAGTACAAAAAAAGGAACCAAGCAGTGTATGAAAAATCACCATGGGAAAACATTATATATCAAAAATAAAAATAAAAATTGAAATAAATTCTTATACCTTCAAAGTTGTAACTACAAAATTTTCATGAAATTTCACCATGTTTCAAAAGTCCTTTTATATGTTTAAAGCACTTAAAAAAAACATGTGGACAAGTGGGTTTTTTGTATCAAAAATATTTTTCCTTTATCAAATGTTCACCAAATCATTTCAATTTTTTGGTAAATTTTAATATATTCCACAAGAAGGGATCCATGTGTTCAAAACATTCAAAAAATAAAAATACATATACCTTTTTAGATTTTAATACTCAAATGTCCTTTTACACTATTATAGTTTTGAATTTGTAATCATGGTTCAAAGTAAAGTTATAAATTTGACTATAATGTAAGGCTTGATGTAAAAAAAATTGAACTTTTATTATGTTGTATGTCATATTTGGCCTCAAATTTGATATTTAATTAAAAAATTATGTGAAAAATGCAAATATAAACCAATAAAAAATTGCCATGTGGAAAATGCAATGCTTAGAAAGGACTTTAACCTTGGCACAACTAGGTCCTTTTTTCATGCTTTCACCCATTCACTCAGACCTTCACTGAATGAGCGTGTCACTTTCCATCCTTTTCTTCCTCCTAATGTCCTAACCAAACGATTCAAGCAAGGTTTGATTTGTTATGTCTCCTTCTTGTTCTTGGTCCATTTTCCTAGGATATTCTTTCTAAACTGTAGAATTCAACAAAATAAGCCAACTTAGATAAAATATACTTCTCTATTGATATTTAACTAGGGTAAAGGGTAGATGCAAGGTTGAGTGGTTCACTTTCGTGACATAGTGACATTTTTTCTTGCACACCTTTTGTTCAAATGTGTATGGTAATTAATATATCTATATACACAATAATTGGTAATTGAATTTAGAATAAAAACTTCATTATGAACACATCCATGTACTTATTTTTTGAAAAAAAATTCATTCATTAATAGTAATTATGGGCTTTCAAAGACCAAAGGGACTAGTTATTTAGATTCAAAATTAGAAAATGAAAAAAATTGTATTGATTTCAATTCTAAATGTGTTATAGTGACTCAATATGAGATGAGAAACTCAAATAAAAAATCCTTCCCATGAAAATTTTAGCCAAATGATAGTTATGGACTTTTCAATGGTGAGAATTAGACCATATTCTCATAAGTCCATTGAAGGTGCAATTTGAACTATTTTTCAATTTTTTTCCGTCACAAGAGAATGTTTCCACAAAATCTACATGGGGCACTATTAATATGGACTCCTATCACTCCATGACATATGCTTGACTAATAAAATAAGAGCAAATTGCCAGCTCATCATGAGCTAGTGTTATTTTTGGACTTTTATGGAGTACAAAACTTGCCAATAGTGAGACACTCAATCTTGCATCCACCCTAGAGTAATAAAGTTGTAAAGTCCACAAAAAGTTCCAATCATGAAAAATTCCAAACTTGATAAGATGCACTTGTGATTTTTGCCTTCCACAACACCTTGAGCTCCTCTCTTGAAATCAACACAAAAGAATGGCTCCAAATGATTGCAATGATTTCTAGCCTATAGTTATATAAAACATAACATGACATTCTATTGAAATGTTCATAAAGTGAACCTAATGGGTCTACAATTCCTTGCAAATAATCGAGTGTTCAATTGGATAGCTATCGAGAACCCTAAACCACTAGAACCTTAAATCTACGAATCTTCTTTTATATACTTAGTTGGATGTTGCACCTAAACTTCAAGCATCCATGTGATCAAGCTACATCTCTTGGCACTTTTAAATGCACTTTTACAGCATCTTGCCAAATGTTGAACAAAGCAAAATTTCATACATGAACTTCATAAGTTAATTAGAGTGGACTCCTAGTAAAAAATCTCCGTAAAACAACTCTTGGTTCTAATAAAATTGTAGTGTTTATAGTTAGGAATGCATGTTCTCATCATGTACACAAAGTTTGTTGAAAATCCCAATGGCCATAGGAGAATGACCCTCAAGATAATATCGCACAACTTGCACCCTATATACAATAACAAACAACCAACCCATAAAGATGTACACTGCAACCCCAGAAGGTTGGATAATATTAACAAAATAATAGTTGTGTTGGAGGCAATTCAACAATGTGAACTTGTCATTCGCAAAGGGGACTTCATTTGAACCATTGCACAAATTTCAAAGTTTCTCCCACCTTTAACTCCTAGCACATGCTTTGATATTAGCAATAAACTCCTAAACACATTGAACTTCAAAACTCGAATGTGAACATGAATCAAAAGCTAACTAGTAAGTTTCAAACCATAACTTTGTCCCAACACATTCTAGAAATGTTGATGAACATCCACATGTTTGGGAACAACATGTTCCATCCAAATGCAAAGGTTCCTATGTGGGCACATATTGTTCTCATGAATTGTTTTCACTAAATGCTCTCTAGGGGTGGACTTTATTTTTGGGGGGATTTTTCACAACTTTCAAACATAGAAGGCAAGGTGAATCCAACATGGGATGTTTTTAGGTAAAAAATATAAACAATTCAACATTCAGATTCAATAGTGCATTCATGTATATCTCTGGAATTAAATAATGGCAATTGCCATTTAGGGCTAATTAATATTAGGGATCTTACTTGGTGCACGATTTTGAAATAACACCATAGTGTGGTGTAATATCCAATTTTTGGGGGAGAAATTTGTTAATTCTCGAACAACCTATATAAAAACATTTCCTTGGGAAAAGGACAAATTTCATTGCCTTACTTGAAGAAAATAAATTCTAAATCAAGGAAAGGTTTGGAGTGAGTTCATAATTTGTAACAATTATAACAAGTTCATTCATTGTGTAATGTAAGTAGGGCCATGGGCCGTAGTCTACCACATGTCTGCAAAATAATTTCCACATCATTTACGCCACATCATGGGACTACCATGACGTGTCTATGTCATTTTTTCCATGTCATCGACCTACCACATGTGTGCCATGTCAACACTAGGTCAATGCCAAATCATCAATCTGCCACATCAGTGTTCCATGCTGGCAAATGATCCTAATTTTCAAAAAAGTGTGGGTGTGCACACCCCACACCCCACAACCCTAGATTATCACACCCCAAATTCCCGCACTCTGCACAATAACTTCCAAACATAAATAAGAAAAATAATCAAAGCTAGACATATCCAATTTTAGGTGTTTAGATCTACAATAATGGAATAATGAATCTAGAAACTAAAAATATGTACACATAATATTACTTTGATATGCATACTAGGTACATAAGTCCATGTTAATTGTATGCATATGGATATGATAAAACATGGTCAAGAATTGATGTATAAACAAACCTTGTGGCATGAAATTTGCCCATGAAATTAATAATGTCTATTATAAATCTTGTGGTTCCCCATTAGAACCATTAAATTCCTTTGGCACCCCATTGGAATCATTGAAGTCCTTTGGTTCCCCATCAGAATCATCAAAAGAATCACTTTGATACACAACTTCCAAATTCACAATTCTTCCATGTTGATATTTTTTGTCTTAAAAAATAGCTTGTCTTTCAAAACGTAAAACAAGAAGGCAAAATTTGGAGTGGAGCCATTCTAGAGTTCTACCTATTAAACCTTTCCAAGCTTTGTTACATTGCTGCAAACTTTGAAATAATTTTGCCTTAACCTACCATGGGGTTGCAAAATAAGATTCAATATCAAGTCAATAAGGATAATTCCTAAGCATTGTCCCATTTGTAATTCATGGACATTCCTTGATTTGTACACTCTCTAATTGCTAATCAAAGCACATGCTAAGTATACACATGTGTCCATGTCCATAAAAATGTACATTAAGTATAGTAAAACAATAATAATGTACTATACAAAAAGCTGATTTTAAATATGCACATCAATCCACAAAATGTGAAGCTGAAATACCTTCATGTCATATAAAATATTAACTATATGCAGACAACATATATACATATACAAAAATTAGTATGTATAACCTACATTACAACTACAATTAATGTGAAAACTATGTAGGTTGTACAAATGTAAGTGTACACAAAATAAACCACATATACAAAGGTGCATAAACATCATATGAATTGCCACAGAATATAGTTCATACGTTTGATGTAAGTACACAAACTAGTGAATGAACTATAATGATGTCATTAGATATATTGTAACATGTACTAGGTTGTGTGTACATGGTATGAATTAGATACATACAATGTGCAAGAGCTATAACAATGTTACATACTATGTACACATTTCATAGTTCATACAAATATTGTAAATTGCATACACAAGGTGAAGTTCACATACATTATATTTGTATACTTGGTACAATATAGTTTAAAATAAGATACATGTAGAAGTGCACAAGTTATATAGTACAAATCTTTGCATATGGAAATATGGTTTAATGAAACTACACTATATACATTGTATGTTATAGTATTCATGTCAACTACTAGATGTTCAATGTTCAATGCTGAAACATGCACAAAGTATGTATATAACAAGTTGTATAAAAGTTACATACCCATTGAACTTAGTGGCATCAGTTATATGCCTTTGTGAAATCAAGCTCCCTTGAATGGTCCTTATGTTTGTTTTACATATAATAAAACATTTCAACACTTGCTCATCCAACAATTCAATATGTGCCTAGTCTTATGTTGGAATAAATAGTTACATGAACTTATAAAAGCTATTGAACAACAATTGAAAAGTAATCCTAGCTAAACAAAAACTAGTAAGCATCATCTCTAGGACCAAAATCTTAGACTTTGATGTAAACTATAATTTGTACTCTGACAGACTTGCACCTCAACCATAGCAAGTACTATTGAATAAACATTCATATTGAGTTAAGCACCTCACCCATAGCTCAATAGATCATGCATGAATTCCTCTTATCCAAAGAGTTGAACTAATCCTCCTATTTGAATTTCTAGGTAACCCAACAATGCCTTTAATTTGAGTCATTAGCTACAAATATTAAACAATGAAAATGTATTCATAAATTTACATTTAAAAGGTTATTGAAACAATAGTATAACTATAACTTGGGGCACTAGACAAAGAAACAATGTAAATTATACAATGTAAATCAACAACCAATAACACAAAAGATTATTTAAATTCTATTATTGAAATTATGACAATCTACACCCAACCTACATGATATTGTTGTAGATGCTAAGTATGACCAATGAAAGGATAGATTTTTCAACATGTATCAAGTGCAAGATGTACTTTAGTCAACATTGGATACTTTAAAAGGCTATTGTTGCCACGAACTTTTTGCATAATTACACATCGAAAATTGTCCATAATCTACCATTGATAAACTCAAGTAAGGCAATTTAAATTCAAATATGGAATTCCATAATAACCCTTAGAGGATACCATTAATTGTATCAATTCCAAAAAACCTTAAATGAGAATCTTCAAATCTCTCATTTTCAGACATGCAATGCTAACTCCAAGAAAACATGTGCTACTTTTGGAATTCATCCTACCCCTTGTTGAAGATTATGATGAAACATAGATAATGGTGTGGTAGATATTAGAAACAATGTGCTAGATAAGTGTTGCAAGCAATCAAAGACATAGGTAGATTTGAGATATGTTAGTACCACAAACATGTTAGAATAAGGAG
>Ga0116231_10009245_pt1 | contig 16745 bp, 10 predicted proteins | sample S1TSphgellanicum_2_FD_89695 | JGI IMG/M metagenome (GOLD analysis project Ga0116231, IMG submission 89695) | Host-associated microbial communities from peat moss isolated from Minnesota, USA - S1T2_Fd - Sphagnum magellanicum MG | ecosystem: Host-associated > Plants > Peat moss > Unclassified...
AAAAGTGGAAGGACATGGTTTGATGGGAAGGGGTGTAGTCGACGCAAAGTTGCAACGATGTTTTCTGAGAGAATAGTTGGTGTGATGGGTTGAAAAGCTTTAGTAACATGACTACACTTTTTGGCTCCACCCAAAGTTAGACATCGGTGAAGACAAATGGTCGAAGAATTGTCTAATGAACAATGGGAACAGGGAACATGTGAAGCACAAGAGGAATTTTTTTGAAAAAAAGACTAATTGCTCACCATAAACCTCTTAGGGTGGGTAAAAATTGTCACTAATTTGAAAATTGTCACAACCTCCTTGAGTATAATGCAAACACCAACATGACGATAGGAGGAAAAAGGACCATGTTGATTTGTCTATTAGATCTCAAACAATTCAGTCAAGGGGTAAACGAAAAGTTGCTTGACCTTGTTTTGGATGGTTCAAGGGATCCTATGAAATAATCAAAAGCATGAGAAATGAGGCTCAAACAACCCCAAAAAGCAAGGGGGATAAAACCAAGGTGTAACATAAGAAGGGAGGACACCTACAAAGACAAAGAAGTTTGGCTAGCTTGTGAGACAAGGATGGCATGAAGATGAGCACTCTTGACATGCTTCAAGCGGCCGCATGAAATATAAAAGTTAGGGCAATGTGGACAAGGGACATTTCGAACCAATGGAGGATGCAAATAGGCAACCATACAAGACAAATGGCTACACCTAAAACACTAGGACACAAAAGCCCAAGCAAACGTTAAAAAAAAAAACAAAACCTTTCTTGTTGTTACAAGAACATGTTAGCAATGGCGGGCCCAATTGTTGCAAGAATGCAATAGCGATGGTGAGCTTGACACACCACCCAAACCTCATTTCCTGTTCATTATGTTGAACCCAAACAGTTCCATTCTGCCCTTCGTCTCTTTCCTCTAACTTGCACATGTTTCATGCATTCTTTCCTCCATTCACTACTTAGGCCCCATGGCTCTTGCTCTTACAATCTCGTTGCATAAAGGAAGGTGAAGAAGTTCAGTATATAGGAAGTGCATGGAATCATGTTCATTGTGTGTTTCTGAGAGAGTGAATGAGAGTGTTTGTCTTGCGAAACCCAATTGCTCTGCTTTCTAAGCAACTGTCACATTTGCCTTTGACACAATGTAATCGCAACCACCACTTGTGTCATTAGGTAGATGCAATACTAATGATTTCAATGTAATTTCAACCTTTGAAGTTTTAGGTGTGAGTTCCTTCTTTTGTTGCTCACTGCCATCCATGATGGTAGTTTCCAGATAACCCTAAACACTTTTTAGAAAAGCTAAGTAAGTGTTAGGGAAGTGGCATTTAAATATTGTTTCAACTTTTACTTCTCAGTTTCTCATGCTTATGGGGGAGGCTGAGGAAACAATTAACACCAAATGTGGGCCTGGGGGACTTCTTTCAACTTTGGACCCATGGAAGTTGGATGTGATATATACTATTTCAGATCAAATTGCCATTGCCAACAGTGATGCTCTTAGGATAGATTGTTTGTGTTGCTTAGAAGCAACCCAAAAAATTGAGGATTTTTGCCATTGCACGAATGTAGGGGTTGGCTCATCCCAAGTGACAATTGGGATCTAAATTCAATTGTTCAATCAGATGCTGAAGGTGTTTCTTTTGAGAGATTGTTGGGCGATGCACACAATTATTTAATTTAGAGAAAACCATACTTTTGAACCACCTTAATTGGCTACACTACAACACCACCCATGGCTTAGTTTGCACAATTTGGAACTCTTAAATCTTACCAAATTAAAATAGGGATATCCTAAGAGCATCTCCAGCAATGCTCCCCTATTTGTGCTTGCACGAATACTTGTTCAAGATATGGTCATAAAATTTTCCCCTCCCCCATCTATTCCAGTGAAAAGCTCACAATATAAAATAAGAAACTATTAATGTCTCATCACTTGGGCCAATCATTAGGATTGGTTCGATTAAAAACAATTATGTAGTTATTTCTATTTAGTGCAATGTTTTACCATTGTCACTACCCAACTTAGTCCCTAAGGAGTACCCTAAGCACTTATGGTCTCTTCTCATTGGGCTACTATGATTAGAGCTACACAAAATAAGTTGTGATCACAACAACCTAATGAAAAGCCACTGATGTGGGTCTTGTTGCAAGAGTTGCTTTTCATTATAGTGTGCTAAAAAATTACAACTAACAAATGTTCATAGATTAACAATTTAAATATTTTCTAGGTACCTTTTACACATAGTTTTTAATGAAAAAAGTTCACAAATGTCATCCTATGGTAACTCACAATTTGGTGAATGTGGAGCTGTGAGATGACTATGAGCCCAATTAGATTGAAAAAAATAATGAAAAGGGATTATTATGAGAGATTTTATCATAACAACCTCCTAATGGCAACATATCTTTATTGCAAAAAGAAAAAGAAAAAGATTTTCACATCATTTGACTGCTACACTTCATTCAAAATAGGGGGTACATGAGTTCTTATTGCTAGTGGTGGAGACTCTCTAGTATAGTTGTGATAGTGCTCATCCCATCAGTTGAACACTCTTTTGGCATTTCTGTAATGAAACCATTCTTTTGCAATCTTTCTTTTGGTGTTGCTCTTGTTATGATATCTCCCTAACAATGAAGGACTATCTATCACTCGTCAAGTTTCCAGCCAAATTTTAAACACATTAGAGTTATCCGTAAAGTCAGGCGATTAGGGGGCGAGAACGGCCAGTTTCAGCATAATAAGGCATCAAACGTGTAACTGGGAGTGAAATTTTTACAACAGGAAATAACTGGGACCCAGGTTTTCCACCAATTTTGGTGGTAAACTGAGTTTCATACTGTGTTTCCTTTTTCTTGGGCGCCTGCACTTCTGCTACATATATTTTCACTGCTCCTACTTGTACAAGTACTTCAATTACTCTCGACCCTTGTGCATTAAGTGCTGAGTTTGAGCATTTCATACCCAGCATTTCATACCCAGATTTAATTAATAAAAACTTATTTGGCGGATACCACTGAAAGCGAGGATAGGGGCCAAAGCAGAGGAGATAGGGGGTGAAGCAGAGGTGACTTTATGAATAACTTTATTGTTTTTAATTCAAGTAAAAAGCGCTTTCAAACTGGGCTGCCTAAATACAGCATTGGCATGTTACAACATGCAGCTTGTTGAACACCTTTATGCCACCAATTTTGCTTGTTTTAAATTCAAGTAAAAAGCGCTTTCAGACTGGGCTGCCTAAATACAGCATTGGCATCTTTACAAGATGCAACTTGTTGAACACCTTTATGCCACCAATTTTGCAGCAAGTCCTGCTTTATGCTATAACCTTGCAAAACTTTATTTATATGCACACTGCTGATTCAGAAAAGGTATTAGAGAAAGAAAAGGGAGAACAGGTTGTGGGCTCAACAATGCACCAGCATGCTAGGTAGGTGGGCGAACAATCCTCCATTTTCCATCAATAAGAAGGTTCCCCCACCACCCCCTGGATTGTTTCCCACTTGCTTGGGACACTGGATGGGGTCCATGAGGGCCCAACTGTCCCCAACTGAAAAGAATCCCTTAAATTTCTGCCTTAACCAATCAGCCTCATCTTTGGGAGCAAAGATACCTTCCCCAATTTAAGGACCTTGTCCTGCCCCCACTGTAGCCCTAAAACTATATAGTTTCCAAGAAGAGGTTAAAGGAAGAGCATCTACTTACATTATGCATGAAGAAACATAATTGGAGATTGGTTTGATTATGTCAAGATTCTAGAGCTCAAAAGTTACTATATTTGTTTAGCAAATTCAGGTCTTTTGAACATGAGTCCCATCCATAACATGTGTGAATAAGTGAGATGTCAGTAAAAAGTGACATTAAACATTAAATAGCAAAAATAAACTGATTTTTTTGGGGTGGTTTTCAATTGTCAAAATTTGGAAAAACTTAATGAAAATTGCTGAATTTCTATATCTGGTTCTAATAGGTAGTCACTAATATAAAAGGAATTTTTTGTTAAAACTTTCATATCTTAATTGTAGCCAAATTTGGCTAAGAACACCACTTTGGCTACATCACAAAATTGACACCCAAAAAATATTGATATGTACATATCAAGTAGTTCTGCTTCTGGAAATTGAAGTACAATCTCCATTGAGGATGTCGAAGCTTCAACCAAAATCACATCAATCTTCTTCCAATAAATTAAAATTCCTCATTTGAATGCAACTTTTACTCTTTCAATGAGGCACACCTCTTAAAACTACAATGCTTACTCCTCTCTCAGTAAGAAGACCTGCTTCCATTTGTTTAGTGCAATTGGAGGGCATCTTACTTAGCATAGTCTAATAGGAGGGAATGTTACTCAGCATATGTTTTCCTCAGCTCTTTGAGGGGCATTTCAAAATACAGGGTAAAGCCCCATGGGCCAATGTGTCCTGGAATTAAGGGCCCAGTATGGCAGAGCCAAGCAAGACCCAAATCTGGTAAAGCTTGACCCTGAGGACTTTACATGGCATAAAAGAGACTCACTCGTTTCAAAACAAAATTCCTACGATACCTGGCAGGTACCCAATTGGTACCCACCGGGTATCACAAGGGGGGAAAAATGATCCCAGGTGTTTCAAAAAATGGAATGCCTGCCTCTGTTGGCATTCCATTTGGCGAAATGCTCACTGGTCTTGTACACTCTATAAAGGTATCTGCAAATACACTACACAAAATGAGCACATGTTTATGTTTTGGGAAACACCCCCCAATTTGTTTTTCCCCATTTTTTCCCAGTGATACCCGGTGGTTATTTCCCTAATAATCATGGAAAGAAAGAAGAAAAGAAAACATCTGAGCAGATCTGTAAAGCATACACATATCTCTACATATGAAGCACACAAGACTCACAAAGTACACATAAAGAGCAGGCTACTAAAATGTGTACCATCCAGACCGGTGTCCTTCTTTTCTAAAATTCTGAGTGTCAATAGGAGGGTTACAATTGAACTGAAATGTATACAAGATGCTGTATGTAGTACATGGCCAAATCAAGTCTACCGAATAATTAGTTAGTTTTAAATATTCCATTTCAAAAAGTTCTATAACATTCTTCATATGGGTGGTTTTTTTATAGTCTTTCGTAGGCTCCTTATTGATTTTGCATAATCTTTAGTATAGTTGTCCCTGGACAATTCCAGACACATTTTCAAATCTAACTACCTCACTTCCTTCCTAATAACTACCTCACTCCTTTTCTACTCCTTTCCTAATAACCGTCTTTTACTAATATAATCATTTCACCTCTTTCCTTACCCACCAACATGGATATGAAAAAGGCAAATTAACATGTGCGTTTTCATGTCCATGATATTTATATTAATTAAAATTAAATTTGACATTGACATAAATAATGATGAATTATTGATAATTGTATGGGAACATAATAAGAAGGAAAATTGTCATTGGTTGTGTGTACAACATTGTGGAGCCCAAGTGATATAATGGCAAATTGAATACAATATTTTCATGTTTTTTTTTGCAAACTCTAATATCACACATGGCAAGGGAATAAACAATACCCTCATTTAATATACTTACATCCACTGGAAATTAATTTAAAAATTTAAATAGCTTTTTCACAATTGCAGCTCTTTTGTAAGTGTCCTTGTTCACACTTGAAGCAAGGTACATTGAACTCTTCAAATCTGGGCCAGCCGCACAGGTGACACTACTAGAAAGTGTGAAAATCTATATATTGCTACACAGATATTACATATAGTAAAGAACGTCGTGAAGCATCATTTCATCCATCTGTCCCATCATCCATCCGTCCCATCATGGTCTGTTTACTCCAACGGGGTGGAGAAAAAGTGGAATTCAAATGCGGCGCGGCAGAGAAAGCAATAGGAAGAGATGGCACACATGCCAAAGCCTTGCAATGACGGGACATATGGATGAAATGATGCTTCACATCCATTCGATCATCCATTCGTCCCGTCATAGTCTGTTTACTCCGACGGGGCGAAGAAAGAGTGAAATACACACATATATAGTGAATTGAAAATTAATAATATTTTTAGCGGATGTCATCAAATTAGAAATAAAATAAAATAAAATAATCCACCCAACCCAGAATCTGACCAATTTGTTTCATTGTGAATTCTCTCAAAATTATGAGTTAGAACTCTCAAAAAAATAAAAGAGGATTTTTCTTCACAAATTCCCTTTTCTCTAAGAAAAAAATTGCAATTTTTTTGAGAAATGCATCTTTTTTTTTGGTAGGAAAAAATACTTTGTCACATTTGGACACAGGTTTTAATGTTTGGGACAATTTTTTTTTGTTTTTGCTAGTTTTCTATAGTTCGAATAATTTTTTTCAAACATTAGAAAAATTAGTGCTACGTGACTTTTTTTGGCATACTCGCATTTAGTGATTTTTTAAAAACTAATTTTGTGATTTGTTCGACCAAATATATGGGAAAGCATTTTGTGTTGTCCGATAAGCTGCTGCATGTTGCCTGCGACACTTGGCTGTCATTACGTAATATACTTTTTTGGCACATATTCAATGTACCGTAAAATACACACACACCTGTGCATTAGGCACAGGGTTCAAACTAATATATTTTAATATATATTGTGGCCTTTAACGCCAGGGACCTGTTCACACTTGGAGCACTACTTAACATTAGTTCTGTTCACACGGTGGGCTCAGCATAACAAGCCACACCTATAGTATGTGTGGTATACTAACAGTAAGGCCCGCTTTACACTAGGAGTCAGGGCTGAAAAAACTTGGGGCCAACTTTGAGCAAATTTTGGCTAATTGTTTGGCCCCACGTTACTAATAAATGCTAGAACGTTGACGTCAGGCTATTAATAGATGCTGAAACATTGGCCCCAAGAGTTGCAAATTGGCCTCCCAAATTTGATTTGATGGTATCCTTTTTCCAGCCTCAGGGCCAATACAAGGCCATAAAGTTCAGCATTTATTAGTAACTTTGCGCAGATTGAAAACATTTTTTCTACCTCAGCATTGACTCCTAGTGTAAAGCGGGCCTAATATGAATTTTAATTTGTAGTTGGGACTGAACTTTAAACTTCCCTAATGGTCCAATGTAGTGGAACCACTCCCACTTTGACAGCCGAAGCCTGGTTGTCCCTACTAACCTGAAAATAATGTACAAAACGCCAAAGAAAAGACTTGTAAAGAAGATGCGTTGATTACTGCAATTCACACTATGGTATATTGAATTTTATCTCCTCTGCCGCCGCTAGTGGCACGCTGCCTTCAATTGTTTCTCTCGCTCTCGCGCGCGCCGGCTCTCTCTTTTTCTCTCTCTCCACATACTTACATACACGAATGTTGGTGAGAACTTCCAGCTTTGGTTCTTTGCTTTAAACCCAAAGTATGAAGTGGAAAACATTCATACAGTTCTGACGCCAAAATCCCCTCAATTTGTCACGTTATTTGTGGTTTCAGCTTTTTGGAATCCGTTTTATCCACAAAAGATTTGTTCAGTAGGACCATTTTCTGCAGGAGTTTGGACACGGTGCTCTCATTCAAGGAGGTTGGGTGATGATGGCCCGGACATGTTCAGACTTCTTCTTTGAAAGTAGCTATTTTGGATGCCGCAGCTGACTGGGTGGGACGCTAATTGATGATTTTTCCTAGTTGCAGACTGTAGGATGGTTTTGGATGGTTTCATAGTGATTTTTTATTACGTGGATTTGTTTTTCGTGGACACACATGGGAGATCTGAGTCTCATATCAGAGTCCCTTTCTCGTAGCTTCCAGAAGAAAATTAAGGAAACCCAAAAAGAAAAAGAAAAAGAAAAAAGAAGTCTTCTTTCTTCTGAGCTTCAACTCTTCTTGTGGTTTGAAACTAAGGACCACCTTCATTCAGACCTGAGGAAGTACCAGCTCACATCTGTAGTGTGTATAACAGAAGAAAAACCCAAGAGAAATTGTGGGTTCAAAATAGTGAAATTTTGTGCTTTCTGAGGAGCTAGTAATGGTGATGTAAGCATGATCTCCGACCTCAAGCATGACTGATATTTTGGGTGTGTGGGTGTTGCAGACAGACCGAAACTTGGTGAGAGCTTCTCATGGACTAGTAGTCTCAAAGGTGAGATAAGATTGAGTTCAGCTTTTGGGTGAGCAGCAGAAGTGGATGACCAGCTGCTCATCAGAAGAAGCTATCGAGACTCAGGACCAGCTCTTGCAACTTGCTAATTAGGCAAAGCAGTGGTCGTCATCGACTCAAGCTTAAGGATCAGAGTTTTTTCTTTGACAAACAGCAATATGGGTTCAGAAGGCGATGAGTACAGCGAGAAGGGTGGGGATCCGGTGGTAGTACTGAATCCAGGAGATGGAAGAGATGCCATCCGGAATCTGGAAATGGGAAGAGGTGGCAACGAGGACGAGTCCCCAGTGGAGCAAGTCCGGTTAACAGTACCCACCACAGACGACCCAACTCTACCAGTCTGGACCTTTCGAATGTGGACTGTAGGATTGTTTGTGTGCATTCTCTTGTCTTTCTTCAACCAATTCTTCGAATTGCGTTCGGAGCCGCTGATCATCAGCGCCATCGCTGCACAAGTCGCGTCTCTGCCGCTCGGCAGGCTCATGGCCGCTACTCTGCCCACGAGACCGTTCCGGTTGCCGTTCACCAAGTGGGAGTTCTCGTTGAACCCGGGCCCGTTCAATATGAAAGAACATGTTCTCATCACCATCTTCGCGAACGCGGGTAGTGCCTTTGGGAACGGTGATGCTTATGCTGTGGGGATTATTACCATCACCAAAGCCCTCTATAAGCGCAAGATTTCGTTTTTTGCAGGCCTTATGGTTGTTATCACCACCCAGGTAGGTATCCTTATTATTATTATCATTATTTTTTTAAAAATTCTCTTTCTTTGCTTCCAGGTCAGGGTTTCTATTTCTTTTCAATTTTGTGATATCAACAATTTGGCAAACTTTTCCAATGATTAGCAAAATTACTTGAATTTATACTAGAAAAAACACAAAATTTCCAAAGTTTCCCCAATTCTTTTGTAAAACATAACTACCAAATTTGTCATCAAAAGGGATTAAGTTTTTTTTCCCCCCCTAATGCAAATTATTCCCCAAATTAGGTAATTATTGGCACCTCTCATGTCTCTCTCAAGTCTCTTGCTTTGATAGAGAAATTCAGGCTGGTTCTTTAGGAATGGTCATTCCACCTCTCATGTCTATGGGTCATTGAGGAAACTTTGGCTGGCTCATTAGCCAGTGTAAGGCTTATCACCCTAGGCCCTTAGCCTATACCCATATCTAGTACATCCACTAGGTGAAGTTTCACCAGGGGTTTTGGCAGGGACAAAGTTCCCAACATTTCCCCCTACTTTGAGTTTTATGTATGCTGGTTTTGGGTGCTGCAGTTTGGGATTTTGGGTTGCAAGTTTTTTTGCATACACTGACAAAATAGTTGTCTCTGGAAGAAGAGGAAAACATAGCAAGATATCCAAAGTCCTGACTGTTTACATGATGTCAGATATTGGGTTATGGTTGGGCGGGATTCATGAGGAAATATTTGGTGGACCCTGCACACATGTGGTGGCCTTATAATCTTGTGCAAGTTTCAATCTTCAGGTACATTCCTTGTGCTTTTCCTAAGTATTGCTGAATGCACTCTATAGTAAACCACCTTAGCAAAATGCTTATCAAGACTCACCATGTTTAGCTAGTTAATAAGATTTTTGGGTGTTATGACATTAGGTACTCAATGTGACTAATGCCTGCTATAATCAACATTGATTTTTTGCAACTTTGCAAAATTGCAAGCTTAAAATCACTTCAGCATATTAGATAGACCGGAAGTTGCCAAACTCTTACTTGGAAAGTAATTGTTTGAGGACCTATCCATGGCAGCTTAGAAGAACAAAAAAGAAACTCAACAAGGGAAGGAGCAATATTACATTGTCATACCTGGAATATGATGTAACATGGGTAGGTAGTTTGAAGCTTCTCATCACAGAATGGTTCTGCCTTGTGAAGTACTCAGAAAAATTGCCTAGTGTAGTTGGAGGGCACCTTGTATCCCTGAATCTCTCTCTGTGAAGGATCTTATGCCTAAATAAGTAGGTGTAAATCTGCTTCCACTATTAAAGAATAGCTGCTATCTGATCTCACAATTTGAGATTCTTTGGGCGAATTTTTTTTCTTCTTTTTTCAAGTAGTAAATGATTTCACAATTTTCCTCTGAAGCTAAACTGATGGTGGCAATCCTTGTTTCCACATCAGGACATTACATGAGCCCGAGACTGGAAAGGGGTTGAAGCGGATCCAATTTTTTGTTATAGTATTGGTTTTGAGCTTCTCTTACTACATTTTCCCTTCCTACATGTTCATGATGCTGACATACTTCTCATGGGTATGTTGGGCATGGCCTAATTCCGTAACTGCCCATCAAGTTGGCTCTGGGCTGAATGGGCTGGGTGTAGGGGCTCTTAGCCTTGATTGGGCAGGCATAGCAGCTTTTCTGAGCAGCCCACTGGTATCTCCATTTTTCGCTTCTGTGAACATCATAGTGGGCTTTACGATTGTGATGTATATTGTAACACCAGCTACTTATTGGCTCAACGTTTATAATGCAAAAACATTCCCCATATTTTCAAGCAGCCTGTTCCAACCCAACGGTCAAGATTATGACATCACAACTGTAGTCGACTCCAATTTTGAGTTAAACTTGACTGCCTATGAAGAAGTTGGCAACATCCATTTATCAACCTTCTTTGCCATAACATATGGATTTGGTTTTGCTGGCCTTGCTGCCACTGTCTCACATGTTGCCCTCTTTTATGGAAAGTAAGTAATTAAGCTCCTCTCTATCTCCCTGGAGTAACTATTAGAGCATCTTCACTGGCAATAGTGAAATGGTCTGTGCACAATACTTTGGATGAAATAGAGCCTTCAAATAATCAATGTAAAATCAAGTTTGAATGTCGGGACTTTGAAGTATGCAGAGGATGGATTCAGTGACTGTAAAAGGCCAAGTGAAAGAAAATGAATGTTTTTGATTGTCAACTATAAAATTGGCCGGGGTGATGGCCCAGGTGATGGAATTTTAATAGTCTCTCACCTCATATGGTCCAATTTTTGATGTTATGGGTGGACCTGGGGAAAAAATTAAGACTCTATGGTGGATATGAGCCCCAAATAGGGGACAGTGGTGGAGATCCCCTTAGAGCATGGCTGGGGGGCAGCCCTCTATCAGTATTTGGCACATCCACTGTGTACTGTTTAGTTTCTCCCACATTCCCACCCCTGAACCTCAAAAGATGGACTGTACAAAGTGAGAAACTATTTAGCTCTCACCACCTGGGCCGGTCATTGTAGTTGGCCAATGAGAAACAGTCATTTTTACTAAGAAGGTTCACAGTGTTTAAGAAAAATCTTCATCCAAACAGTAGTGTAAAGGTCAATTTACTGCTGCCATTGGACATGCTCTTAGACATGTTGAAGATATCAAAATTTTCAATCTTTATATTGTCCATTGCCGAAATCCTGTGATTTTTAAATTTTTTTGGGGGGGGCTCCAAATTTATTGCTCACCTATTCAGAAATATGCATGGTCCAGATCAACATGTACAATATACACTAGTTTTTTCATGCGCAGATTAATAAGAAGACAGAATGATATGATTGGTGGAAATGATGGACAGGGAAATATGGCTGCGAACTCGAGCATCATTTAAGAACAATGAGGTTGATGTTCACACTCGGTTAATGCGACGCTACAAAGATATTCCCAGTTGGTGGTTTCTCATCCTTACAATTGTGGGCATTGGTGCTTCTATTGGAACTGTTGAAGGTTACAAGGCTCAGCTCCAGTTACCATGGTGGGGGGTGCTATTTGCCTGTGTTCTTGCTTGCTTTTTCACCCTCCCCATTGGAGTTATTGCTGCTACCACCAATCAGGTACACTACTTTCTACAATCTTTACATGTAATTAGCACCTAAATTGGTGATACCAGAGTTGGAGATGAGGAGACCTTGCTAACCCAGCTGCTACAAACGGCTCCTATGTGCAGTAATTTGCCTCCAATAGCACTATCATCCTTATTCCCAACATCAATAGATGAAATCTTGTAGTATCCATGAACTGATGGCACCCCCTATCAAAATGAGCAAATCTGTATCTTAGTCTGAAGCATCAATGTTTGTACTCTGTGATTGTACAGATCCCAGGGTTGAATGTTATCACAGAATATGTTATGGGCTACATTTTGCCTGGCAGGCCTATTGCAAATGTTTGCTTCAAAGTGTTTGGGTATAATAGTATGTTACAGGCAGTGAGTTTTTTGCAAGATTTCAAGCTTGGGCATTATATGAAAATTCCACCCCGCTCCATGTTCGCTGTTCAGGTCTGCAACCACCTATCAGTTCCCACTCATTTCATATTTTGTCTCTATTCTTTCCTGACTGTATAGAGTAGCAAACTTGATGTTCAATATGCCTTTGATGTGTATTTTCTTTTCTTAATCTCGTAATCCATTTTTTGTGACTTTTATCCATCACATGTGAATAAATGAATATATATATATATATATACACACAAATTTTTCTGTTGATTTTCAGATCATTTCAGGATCCTCCTTTCAATGAAACTTATCTAATAGGTTTAAACTAGCATTCTGTCTTCAGTGGATCTTGAACCCAAAGTTTGGCAAGTTAAAAAGGCTTCTCTGACTTTGTAACATTTGCAAACTAAAACATTTTCTGTTGGGTTATTCCCCAATTTCATAACGCATGCAAAGAAACCCAAACTCATCCAATTTGTGATTTTCGAAAGGCAGCTAAATGGCTGTTGTGTGAGATTCACAGATTATTGGGACAATAGTAGCAGCTGTGGTGAATGTGGGAGTGGCATGGTGGCTACTCACAACTGTAGAGAACATTTGTGACATCAACCTATTACCTGCCAGTAGTCCATGGACATGCCCAAATGATAGGGTGTTTTTTGATGCATCGGTAATTTGGGGCCTTGTGGGTCCAAAGCGCATCTTTGGAAAGCTGGGTGAATATTCTGCCATCAATTGGTTTTGGCTTGGTGGCCTTCTAGCTCCTGTACCTGTATATATACTCCACAGATATTATCCAAAGGTGAAACTTTTCCGATTAATTAACATGCCAATTTTAATTGGCGCCACAGGGATTATGCCACCAGCGACTGCAGTGAACTTCACTTCATGGTTCATTGTGGCATTCATTTTCAACTTCCTCATTTATCGGTACAGGAGAAACTGGTGGCAACGCTACAATTATGTTTTATCAGGAGGGCTTGATTCAGGAGTCGCCTTTTTGGGAGTGTTTGTATATGTCACCCTTCAACTCGAAAATAAGAACCTTAATTGGTGGGGTAACAATGTTGATGGGTGCACATACGCCACTTGCCCTACTCAACCTGGTGTTAACATTACAGGATGCCCTGTGTTTTAATGGCTAAGTAACTTGATATCAAACAAGTTATGTCACTGTATGTACTCTAGAATACAAAATAGATTTGCTGCTCAATAGAAGTTTTACTGTATCAGTGTACGTCATTCAAAAAGGTTACTTTTCAACTCATGTTTAATCTCATTTGCAAGTTTGAATCCTTAGGTTGGACTCATCTTGAGCTCTTTTCCTAAATTGTGCCCTGTGCTTCTTTTGTCCGGCATGGTTAAGTATGTGTTCTGTCCACTTACTCTTTAACCTTAAATCAATGGTATTGTTGACAGTTAGAAGTTATAAAGTCCTTACAATTAAAAAAAAGTTACTGGCATATGTTTAGTCATCTTTTGCGAGTTTGTGTACTTGGGTTAGACTCATCTTTGGTTTTCCTCCTGAATTGTGTGCATGTTCCTTAGTCAATCATGATTAATCCCTAAACATCAGGGCAGACCAACTTGGTCCACTTTTCAGTGTAGTTTTCTCTTACTTTGATGATTAGGGGTTAGGGCATGCAACTTCATTTACTGTTTCCTGTGTTGTTTCACACTACAGCCCTTGTTCTTGCTCTAAAGAATTTGATTTCAAGCCAGCCTATTCATAGAAGCTTGGCAATTTGGTTTTGATGATTATGCAGATTTTATGTCCCTTGCACAGAACCTTAACAAAGCAATGAAAGAATCACCTGAAAGATCTTGAAAAGGTGCAACTAATAATCAAAAGAAACATAAGGTTAAAGGTTTGTTTGTCATTGAAGGTCTGCATGGCCTACCGTTCAGGAATCAGTTTTCTTGGGTCAGTTTTCAATACATCTTCAACCATGACTGGTCCTTGAGCTTCCTGTAAAAACCATAATTTTTTCTGCAGCTTCTTGAGGCAAATCCTTTTCTCTTTTGCATGCATATTCTCTTCCACAGACACATCTGTCTCTCTTTTGAGCTTCTTTTGTGAGCTCCACAGGTGCTGTCAAGCTCTTAACCTCTTCTTCTGCCATGTGGGGATGTTTCTCTTAAAGGCCACCTTCTTCTTTTGCTTCCCTGATTTCCTCACAATCAGGTATCTAAGTCTAGAGCTTCCTGTATGAGACCCAACTTCTCTGTAGATTCTCAAAAGACATTGACATGTGCTCATATTTTCTTGACTGCTTCTTTAGCAATCAAGTCCTCTTGAATTGCTTCCAACATAATACCTATTTCATCTTCCCACCCCTGCATTTCTTTTGTCCGTCAGATTCTTGGTTGTGCTTCCTGAGAGAAACCTGATTTCTCTTCAACATTCCCTCAGGAATACTTTGCCCATTTTCTGAAGTTCTAAGATTTGTATTCCCTTCAGAGCCATCTTGACATCTCTACTATTTTACTCCGGTCTTCAGCATCCTCAATTCCCTCTTCAACAAATTCCCATATTCATGTCCTCACAATCCTGGCAAATCTATGTAAATTTACTGCAAAGGGCCAAATTAGGATCCCCAAACTTCAGTCAACAAGCGGTGTACCACATAATGGCTTTGCCCTTTAATGTTGGATTTGTGTGATGGTCAGGTAGTTTGAATGCAAAATGAATGAATTGGGTAATGATTTGTCCAAAAAGCCTAAGTTATTTCTCATGTACATTGTTCAAATGCGGTATTGGATCATATGTGATCAAGTTCTGAGTTGTATATTGAAGTACTTTGATGAAATTTAAGTTCCATTACAATTGGATTGTTTCTTGGCTATAGGTTTTCAAAGCATGAACACATTATTTAAGTCATCTAAGATAATTGTGGGACATAAGGTTGGAGACATTGATATCAGCTTAGTTTTTGAAGTGTCGACACAAGAATTGTCAAAGATAAATGTGGGGGGTTTGTAAATTGTGATTATATGGATTGCATGACAGGTGTTTATGTTAAATGTTGCTAATTTTAAATTCTACTCTTTATATGGTTTTGTGTTCACTTGAATGTATTATCATAATTTTATCATATAATAACATGGTTTCTTTGCTTCCATGAAGAATTATATATTTTGAGGGATTCCTATTTGGATAGGTGGTAGTATTTTGTGTTTTTAGTTTTTATAATGACATAATATAGTTCTTAGTTTTAAATATTGAATTATGGTGTGTGTTTTTTTGAAATATTTTGAAGTTCAAATTTAAAAAGTGCAATTTGGCCATTACACCTAACAATGCATTTCATCCTAAATGCACTTATCAAGTTTTATTTTATTTTTCAGCAAATGGTGTGAGTAAATGTAATGTTTTACATACAAAATAATATTGTATAAGTAAGTCCATAATTGTGTATTCTAGTGAGATCAAACGTCAAATAGTCAAGAGTCAAGCCTTGTGATTGATGAATTGTATGAATTGCAACCATTTGGATTGGGTATTGTGTTCATGTGATTAAGTGATTTGAATCACCACCTATTTATATGTTTTAGATTTTGTAGATATTAGTGTCAATGTTTGATGAATGTTGATTATGTATAAATATTGGTTTTGCATTCTAATTCTAGAACCTCCTTTAGGGTTGTTAAATCCATATATGGGATTCATTATCATGCAATCTCATGACATGTTGAAAATCCCATTGGCCTATCAAGATTGAACAACCCATCATGGGTGGCATAATTATGAACACATATAATAAAACTAGCATTCCCCTTTAATTTGGATTTTTGAAGGCAAACCTATTAATTCTCAAAGGTCTTTTTTTTTGTTTGAAATGTTTAAGACATGTGTCATGGTGTTCATTATTGTCAAAACATGTGCTTGTCATTTTGTGTTATAGAAAATATAATGATTACAAGTCTATGTTGATGTATTTGTGTAATATATGTAAAGGTAATTTAGTTCATTTGGAGGAAAATGTAATATATTTGATTAAAATATATAATCATTGTTTTGTTGGGAGTTCCAATTAAAGATCTATTTAGAACTTTAGCAAATTTGTCATCACTTTGGTGTATGACTTTGAGAAGTTCAAAACAATGAATATAATTTGGTTAAAAGTTAATTGACAATACATTAAAGTTATCAAGTCTTTTTTGAAACACCCACTTATCACAAATCAATGGTGTCACATAGGATATTTTATAATAGTTCATTAAACACCTAGCAATGCATTTAGAATAATACAATTAGGATAGTTCATGTATGTCGCAACCCCACTTTGGCCAAGTGTGGGGGTGAAGTCCAACACTTGGAAAAGTTGGAGGTTGGGAGTCTTCTGGGACTCCCGAATGTTCAGAGCTCGACAGCAAGGGGCAAAACACCTCGCATTGGGGTGTTCTTGGTGTCATTGGAAAGGTCTTGAAA
>Ga0116231_10009247_pt1 | contig 16743 bp, 10 predicted proteins | sample S1TSphgellanicum_2_FD_89695 | JGI IMG/M metagenome (GOLD analysis project Ga0116231, IMG submission 89695) | Host-associated microbial communities from peat moss isolated from Minnesota, USA - S1T2_Fd - Sphagnum magellanicum MG | ecosystem: Host-associated > Plants > Peat moss > Unclassified...
AATGAAAAAAAAATAAAAGTAAATAAATAATAATATAATATAAAATTTAGGGTTTGAGGGGTTGGGGGGTGTTGGTGTGGGGTTTTTTGGTTTGTTGGGTGGGTGGGGGGGGGGGGGGGGGGGGGGGGGGGGGGGGGAGGGGTGAGGTGTAGCTACATCACATGATGGGGAATTTTTATTAAAAAAAACCCCAACAAACACCTTGAAAACCCTAAAAATCTGAGGCTTAATGTTTTTTCCTCGATTTCCGTCTAGATGCTGAAGTTTGAACCCTAGAAGATTTGCAATCTACGAATGCAAGATTTTCTATTGTTGGCCTTGCCTACTACTACCAAGGCAAGGATATTGTGTTTACATTCATTATAGAGTATAGTAGCTAAATAAGGGATTTTGGCCTCATACGGTCTAGATTGCAACTTATTCACCTATATTTGTCTCAAAAGTCTTGCTCGAAGTCGGATCATCCCCTATTTGGGCCTCTACCCTTAATTACCACATACAACAACATAGAGTGACAATTAATTATTTTTCCATACCTTCCCCTCAATATAAAAAAAATTGGCCAATGTAAAGTTAGAGACTTCCCATTTTTTTATAAAAAAAATTCTGTGTGTATTTTGAGGGATCTTCCCTAGCCGAAGAACCCTAGGGCATTATGCCAGGGGGGGGGGAGCTCTCTCAATTTTATATGTTCCTATGTTCTCATGGAAATATTTCGTTTTTACGAAATGACAAAGAAGGGAGGAGAGTGTTGTTTACACGGAAGGGGAGGTTCCTGTACTCATGTGTTCTCTTGAGATTCTTCAGGAACACCCCTCGGGCTCACACCCTCAAGTGCCCCTTCCTTGGAAGGACGCACTTGTACTGGAACCCTCCCTTACAACTTAAATGCTAGATTTCATCTACCGTACTGTGTACAGCCCATTTTGCTGCTGATATGCTAGTGTGCTTTTGTGACACAACCACAAGATTCTTTGAACTTTTAAACAAGTTCTTTCTTTTGGTTCAATAAGTAGCTTGGTGTAGGGTAACTAACACCAAGAGCATCTGCACTGGTGCTCAGTATGTGACCCTCCACATTAAAATCGGATGAAATAAAGTAAACATGTGCCGGTTTGGCTCAGCAAAATAGTTTTTCTCCTGCATATCTGATCAGTTTTTTGCTGAGGCTGGTAGAAAGCGCAGCAATGCTCTGCACACCTGCTAGAGAAGAGTGTAATAAACATAATCTGATTTCTGCTCCCTGTTTTTGATTGGCCGATCATAATGATTGATCCAGGTGGTTTGCTGTTAGTGGTTCCCACCTGTTTGCAGTCCCCCCTTTGAGTTTTATAGGTGAGCTTGCGAAAAAGTAAATCACTAAACTTGGATGTCAGAAACATTTTTGCATGGTCACATAGTGAGCACTGGAGTGGAGACTCTAAGTAGCAATTGAGGAGCAGGGCATGAAATAAGCATGTCGTTGAAGCAAGCGTCTCATCTTTGAAATTCAAAGGCATCTTCCACTTGATAACATGCACTACAGATACACTCTGACAGTTCTGGCCGTGCTTTGAGTACGGTTGCTGTCGCCTTTTTCTTTTGAGAACATTCGTATCAATGCATCAATTGTTTGAAGGCCCCATGATGTTTCAGTAGTTTAATTTTGACATTGCACCGCATATCATTGAATAACGTACACATTCCTTTGTCTAGTCACATTGTTAGCATTATGATTGTGTCCAAACACATATCAATGTGTTAATTGTGCCATCATACTTCCTCATGGTGTTATGTTAGTAGTTAGTACCAAACAAAAATTGAACCAAAGATTTGGCAACATCAAGTTTCTTGATAAAAAAAAGCTTTGTACCTAGTTGGTAGCCTACAAGCTTTCTAGTGCAACTAATTGAACCAGTTTGGCACAAGAAGCAACCCCCAATGTCTCTATGTACATCTCACAATGTTGGCTTGGTGTCTCTCCAGGTTTTTCATTCATCTCCTTGCACAACTTGTTTCATGCTATTGGTGATGGGTTTAGGTCTTAGGTTTCATGTTTTCTCCTCTTAGGGCTCCCCATTGTGTGTTTCGCACCTTTGGGTGTGGTCTTTTGTTTGGATTTCAATCTTCTTCTTTTTTCCCTGGCTCCTTTGACAGGTGTTTTTTCTTTATTTATTTGTTTATTTATTTCTCAATGCCTTGTGCTTAGATGTTTTTGTACCTTGTCTTGTCCTAACAAGCTAAAATGAAATGAAACTCGTCGATTATTTAAGCTTGTTGTAGTTTGAATAAGGATACTATCATAATGACATATTAAAACCATCACTATATATATATATATATATATATAAGGGTTGTGTAAAATTTTAATTTCAAAACCCTTTGTGCGAGAAGATCTTTTGCAAGAAAATAATAAAATTATATTGTCACCATGCAAAAAAAATTCTTTGGTGGAGTGATTATCATGAATAATATTTTTGAATTTCCTTTCATCATTATTTTTGCAAGAAAAGCAAGTTGTGAGATCAAAAATTAATTAATGAAAGGTTGTGCATGAGTCAAAAAATTATCTCCCATTTCTCCAGAAAAAGTTATGTGGAAAAATTTATATTAATTTCATTTTTCAAAAAGTGTGGGGTTTTACTTCTCATTATAGTATTCACTCCTATGTTAGTTGTGTTTCTTGAATGCTAGCTCAAAAGTGACAATAGTTGGATTACATTACAAATTGCATCCTCGGTAACAATATTGAGTTTAACAATTTTGAACCTTTGCACTTGGGCATTATGGGCACATTACTTGTCCACATTGTTGACAAGCTTCTTCGCGGTGGATTGCTACAATGTGTTTGGTTTTGCTCAACAAAGGTGACCTTGCTTGGTTCAATTCACATTCCCAAATACCCTAGGCATGTAAGAAACTTGCATTATTCAACCCACCAAAAAATAATCAATAAAACATGTTGTATGTCAATAAAATACAATAGATTGAAAACTAGTTGAGAAAAAGGTGGAAACAAAACTTATCATTTGAAATAGGTTGCATAGGTTGCATTACATTTTAGATGTGTTGAAGATTTAGCAAGTTTATTATTCTTGCCATTAACATCATATTTGAGTGATTTTGACTTGGCTCATTATGGCTACAACAACAAAAAATTTGAAAATTATCATGAGTTCATTCCACATTGTTGTGGAGTATTTTTTTGAACTAATACCTAATTATCCTAGTTATTGAGGCACCTTTTGGTACCTAGTGTATTTTTTTCAACTTTGATATAAAAATGTGAAAGAGATTTGCTGAAAAAAAGATGCTTTAATTTATTTTTATTCTAAATTTTTTTCAAAAAAATTACAAAATAATGAGAATTTTCCACACCCAATTTTTAAAAAAAAATCATACTTCTTGCCATCATGCTCCAAAACTAAGCTTTAAAAACCTTTTCATCTTACCACAACATTTCTAAATGCTCAAAATGTCCCATGGGTTGATAAAGAAAGAAATAACAATCTATCTATTGATCATTATTCCAACTAGTTATCATATAAAAATCAATGGAATGCTATGGTCATCAAACCTAGGATCAACACAACAATGCCGCATCCATATAGTAAAATAGGAATTTTTTTTTTTTTTTTATTTTTTTGTATGTTACCATATATATATTATTAATTTATTTATTTTTTTAACTTTTTTTTTTTTTTTTTTGCCACATGTTCAAACCCATTAATGAAATTTGTTGATTTTTCAAAATATTTTTTAATATAATTTTGGTGGATAGAAAAGAAATAAAACACATAATCTTGACCATTTTTGAAAAATAATTTCACCAACTAGCTAAATTTAAGCCAAAAAACCCATGATGACCATGTTGTAACTTTCCCAAACCATGAGCCCTCGTATTCTGGTTTTAGTATTACAAAGTTCTCAATGAGGGGTTGTACACACTTGTAATTTTATAATTTCAAACCAATAAAACAAAAGTTATTGTGTTTAGAATGATTTTGGTTTCTAGAAATTGAATATGAGAATTTAATGGTTTTTTTCACAATTGGATTCCATAAGAACTATGAAGTGAAACCCACTTTGAATTTAGTAATCATTATAATGGGTAAACCTATAAAAGAATTAATATACTTGGGCCAATGACACAAAGGCCCATTAAGAGATGAAAACATTAACCCCCAATTGCCATTCAAAAATCACTATTGTAAACTTGACAATGCTGATGCGGGGTCTTGTTACACACAAGTCTTTAAACACCATTGAAATCACTAGAGAACATGAAGAATTTGTTTTATATACAATCTGAATATGCATTCCTTTGGTAAAGTGACAAAGGTTTTCATTAATATTACAAAACCAACACATTATGAATAATTAAGCATTAATGAATGAGCAAAAATATGAATGTAAACTACATAGAAATATAAGAAACAAAATCATTTTAATATAAAAAACAATGAAACTAACAGTAAATATACTAAGGAAAACACATAGATTCAATGTATGTTGTAATTGGCAAACCCACCTATCATCAAACATTATATATTCAAATTGTCAAAAAAAATTTGAAACAATCTAAAAAATAGAAAGAATAAAAGAAAATATGTTACCCATTGGACAAGCACCACAAACTAATAACAACATAAATTCCCAAAAAATTAAAATTAGCATGTCTCGTAAAACAGAAGTATTTGAAATATTATATCATAATAATGTAAATAGTAAAATAAAGTTCAATTTTCAAAAAATTAATGCATTCTAATCTATGTTTTAATATAAACTTTTGTTTTAAACTAACTAAATGGTTATAATCTAAGAAATAGATAAACTTAAATTTTCATATTTTTAAATAGTTATAATTTAAGTAATAAAACATAATAGATTATTTAATACTTGAAACAATGTCGTTAAATTGTCAATTCTTTCAATGATTATTTAGTAAATGATGTAACCCTACCAAATTTTATTAATGAAGGCATCACATTATATAGAGAAAGAGTTGTGCCTCCACTTGAGATAGAAGATACTTACATCTTTTGAAGTGGGATGGAAACTTGTTGGCAAAGGGAAGTGGTCAAAACAAAAAGTGGACAATTATTGAGGCCTTCCATTCCCTAAGTTGCATTGGCATAATCACATTAAAAAACATTTGTTCATTTGTGCAAACATTTGAAAATCTCAATTGCTAAAAAGAAAAGGGAATTGATTTGTTGAATGCTAATCACAATAATTCCTTTCATTTGCATGTGATACCTCTAAGGCAACAAATCCAAGTGTAAAACATGATTAAAGAAGCAAGTTTTCGCATCTTAGATCAACTATGACCACATTGATTAAGATGTTGAATTCTATCTTCAAAAAAAAACAATGTCAACTTGTCAATGAGAAGAATTAAATGTGATTTAAAGGAAACATTTGCATTTATTTTCATCCCATGTAAAAGCCAAGTTCACAAACAATGGTTGCAAAGATGCCATACCACACAATGCATCCCTACATGCTTGCTATCATGAACATATCACAAAAAGTGAACACAGTAATGTCTCTTGTACATGCACTAAAAAAAGCTTGTGATTGAAGTATGGGAGAGTTTTAATCAAATTTGAAATGTTGCATCATTACAACAGAAGATGTCCATGTACACCAAGTGATTTCATTAGATTTTTAGTGAATTTATTGATTGTAATGAATGGAACTTAATGGGGAAGCAGGGAATTCATTGGTCTAGTGAACAGGGACTAGTGGATGCACCCACATTTTGTAATACTAATTACAAAAAAAAATGCAAAAAACAACCAAAACATTGAGAGAATAGGTCAAGTTATGTATGGATTAATAAGTTGCGTATGTGAATTGAAGAAGGCCCACAATTAAAAGATGAAAGAATCCTAATCAAGTATAGGGAATGCATCCCTATATGCTTGTCATCATGAACACATCACAAGAAGTGAACACGAGCATTACATTAATAGGTCGTGTATGAAACACATCACAAGAAATGAACATGAGCAATTGGATTAATGGGTGGTGTATGAACACATCACAAGAAATGAACATGAGCAATTGGATTAATGGGTTGTGTATGAACACATCACAAGAAATGAACATGAGCAATTGGATTAATGGGTCGTGTATGAACACATCACAAGAAATGAACATGAGCAATTGGATTAATGGGTTGTGTACACACAATAAAGAAAGCTTGTGATTGAAGGACGGGAGAGTTTTAGTCAAGTTTGAAGTGTTGTGAATTTTTTTTGTAGAAAACAATCAAAACATTGAGAGGAGAGGTGTAGTTGTGTATCAATCTATCAATGAGTTGCATACATAGACTATGAAAGGCCAGTGATTAAAGGATGAAAGAGTCCTAGAATCAAGTTCAAGACATTATGGAAATTCATTTTTTGCAACAAAAACCAACAACCAAAACATTGGGAAGATGGGTGAAGCTATAAGAAGCCATGAGAGGTCAAGCTATAATCCATGCACCCATGCCAAGGAGAAGAAAACATGAAGAAACAAATGTGGAGTTGATGAAAATTTGTAAGTGTATTATGTAGTGTTTTGTTTTTCATAGAGACATACATAGACCTGTTGTTTGTTGCCTGTGCAGATGCGTAATTACTAGTGATGAGTCGATGGTCGTCAAAAGAAGAGGAAGAGAAGCGGGAACAGCAACAACAACAACAACAACAAGGAATAATGAGTGACAATTTTTGCCGCAGGAGAAGGTTTATAGGGGGTAAGAAGAAGAGGAGCTGCGGTTGTAGAGTGGAAGAAAACAGTTCAGGCTTTAGGAGGAGCAGCAGCATCTTCTGATGAAAACAAAACAGGTCAGACACGACTCAGAAGTTTGTCAGTGACAAAAAGACTTACAAAAAGGTCAAGGAATCTGTTTGTCATGCTCACGCACAGAAAACACTCAGCAGATTTTGCGCAAATCTATCGCATGCAGCCAAGTACTCCACCCTTTTCTCTCTCTCTCTCTCTCTCTCCACATCTGCTCTCTACGTCTTAGCTCTTAGCCCATGCGGCGACGAGGCGACACCTAGTTAGTCGGCCATGGCGGAACCTGTAACCATCTTCTTCTTCTTCTTCTTCTTCTTCAGCAGTTGGATCTCCTCTGTTTTCCAGTCATGCGGAACAAATTTAGTCGCTCGGTTCTCGTCTCCCCGGCGCCTGTGTTTTGTTGGTTCCTGTTTTTATTACCTCTAGCTTGTGATTTGTGACGACGGCATATCAACTTTGTTTACTGATCTTCTTCTTTTTTTGGTTTGTTTTGTTGTTTTGGGGATTTATGAAGACAGACTAAGGAGCATTTATGTATGTTGTTTCTGATCTCGTATTATCACAAGGCGATGATGATTCCTTTGGAATAGACGGCGAAGAAGAAGAAGAAGCTTGAAGAGCGGTGTCGAAGTCTGCCCTGATCTATCTATCTTCTCTTAAGAACAGGAGTCACGAGTCACGACCGAGCGCAAGCAGCTGGTGAGATGATGATTTTGGGGCCCCCCGGTCCCGTGAGATGGAAGAAGAAGGAAGGAAAGCGTGGTTGAAGGAAAGAGGAAACACCGAACAATTGCGACGATCTCGCAACAGCGACAAATGAGAGAGAAAAAGGTATTGTTGCCTCGGGAGCTCAAACTCGTGAAATGGTTTGAGATCTTTGCGTTCTGCTGATCTTCTGAGTCCTTGCTGATCTATTTTGCATGCGCGACAGAACACTAAATATTCATTCCTGCCGGAATATTCGTCTGAGGTTCAAGCTGCACGTGTGTGAAGAAGACAAGACAGGCATCATAAGGAAGGCAAGGCTTTGTGGGAGGAATTGAAGAAGAGTCCATTATCCATGTGCGTGAGCATGCAACGGCAGACTTTCTCTTATCAAGAGCTGAAAGCAATGACTGATCTGAAGAAGGGAATATATGCCTGCAGGAAAGGTTCTACCAGTCCTTGGATTTGAAGAGGATTCTGTGTCAGCTACAACAACAATGTGAGCCCTCCTCTCTGACCAGATGATGCAATTTTTTATTTGGCAACAGGCCAGCAATTCAAGGGTTTTCAGGTTTGGTTGCCAAGAGAAGAAGGTTGGAATCTGGACATGGCACAGTCATTATTACCTGTGGGAGTGGCAGCAGGGAGAAGACGCGGACAGTTGCTTGAAGCTCTATTGAACCAGGGTGGTGGTTTGATCTGTGAAGAAGATTTGAATGCAGCTTTGCTGCAAGCTGCAAGTGAAGGTCACCAGCGCATTGTGCATGTGCTCATTGATGCAGGAGCAACAAATCTTGTAGATGCAATGACTTGTGCAGGCTGGTCAGGTCATGTGAACATCGTTGATACCCTGATTTTGCGAACACATGGAGCTGCTGTTGATGCTGCCTTTGTGGGGGCTTTAGTTGGTCTCCGCAAAGAGATGGTTGAGCATGTTGTTCATGTGGCTGATGTCAAGGGTTTGGAGAAATGCTTGCTGATGGGCGTAGCCCGGATCTGGAGTTGCAAGACGGTTGAAGAGGCAGAATTCCTTCTCAATGCAATTGAAATCCTGGTGGGAGCTGGTGCACGAAATTTTCAGACAGCCATGCAAGTCAGCTGTGGGGATGCTGTGATTGAGTACTGGAATAGGCATGTGTTTGACAATAAGGCCAAGATTCTGGAGCGGATAGTTGTTCTGGGCTCCAGACACCTGACACCCGACTTTGTTGGAAGAATCCTTTTGATGATTTGTGTCACCTTCCTGTGCAAGTTGATGAGGTTCCAGGAGAGAAATGTAAAATCTCTTAAAGAAGCAGTGCATCTGCAGGCCACCCAACTGCCCATCATTTCAATTCAGATGGTGAAAGGTGGATACATGGATGTCACAAGAGAGGACATGGAGACTACAATAGAGGACATGCTCAAACTTTTGTCGATTGTATGTCGTAGTGGAGGTGTGGAGCTTGTCAGTACCCAGCTCCTTGCCCTGGCAGATTTCAAATTTGAGGATGTGAGGTCTTTGCTCCACATTGCAAGGTGTTTCCATGATCATCATGGTGATAATCATCTCAGCCATGACTGTGCAAAATGCAGATTGGAGTGGCCACTGAAGATGATGAAGTTCCTCTTAGTGGACTGTGGAATCAAGGAATTGAGTGCAACAGTCACAGTTCTTCCTATTTTTCAAGCAGCTCGACTAAATGTGCTGCTTCCCGTCGTGCAATGTTTCCTAGAGCAAAACTGTTTTGATGCTTCGTTCATATATCTTGACATGGCAATTGTTTTCTGTCAAGGGGAGGCAATAGAATACCTTCTACATGCAATACCCAAGCCAATGGATATCATCAGCATGGTTGAGACTGTAAGATGTGCAGCATCAAATATCAGGGGGAAACCAAGAGGACCAGAGGGACTCCTCTTTGCTTTGCACTCCAACTTTCTCGATGACCCCACTGCAACTTTGGCAGAAGCAGCAATACTCGCAGAGTTACAAGACACAGACCATACTGTCAAGAGTCAACTAAGAAAACAATGGTCACAGCAAGCATTTGAAGTTGGGACAGAGGTAGGTCACAGGCATTTTCTGAATTGGATGCTTGTGAGAAAACGCAGTTGCTCCTCGTTTCGTCTTGGAGAGCTTCCCCATGAGCTTCAGGTAGCAGTCGGCTATCTATCTCTCTATAGAGACTGCTCCAGAACTCCAGGCAGTCTACTATCTCAAAGGCAACAAGGTGAGCTGGTGAGTGCCATCTGTCACTTATACCAGGGTAGTAACCAAGTGACTGAAGCAGAATTGCTGACAGCAAACAAGCTGTTGTTGTTACGCTTGCTCGCTGCCTGTCTTCCGGATTGGTGTCAACAGGTTACTGGCTCAGATGATGCATCCACCCTTTCTGCCTTTTTCAGGACACAAAAAACTCCTTCAAACTAATACGGACTAGTAATGCCAGATTCTCTGTAGGCATCCAGGTGCCCTCTGGTACTTAACAGAGGCAGTAGATTGCTCATCAGTATGATGGGTTGTTTGATATTATCTTCTATACATAATCCCCGTATCCGGCAGCTGAGAATTCAGCTTTACTAGTGAGATCACTTGTACAGTTAGAGCTGATCTTCATGAGAACAATGCATTGTCCTGGTTACTTGTAGAAATCAGGATGCTTGCAGAGGCTTCAGAGGTCTGAGGGCATTTTTGGCTTGATGGAGAGGTTAGGCCCAGATTTTTGCGGTTGTGAGCTGTTTTGCTACTTGGATGTCATACTTTTGACTCTTATGAGTAATTTCTCTCAAGAATCAGATTGGTGATCGGTTTAGGGGTTTGCAGTATGTATCTGCAGGGATTTGTGTGTCCTCGCCTCTCCTAGTTGAAAAGGATAGCAGCAACAAATGTGCTTCCTTGAAAATATTATAGACATTGAACTAGATCTCTGAAGGTTTCAGCAGTCCATGTGCTTTTTTTGCACTTGAATAGGTATTCTGTTTCAAAGACTTATGTTGAGAAGATGCAGGTCATCAATTGGTGTCTGATGATGTGTGGAGTTACATGCAAACTCTGAATGTGATTTTCACCCACATGGCACACAGGTTCCAATGTCAGGTAAGGTTTCTGTTGATTTCCAATGATGCTTTTCTGTGATATATAGATGTCGAGGGTCAGGTTGTATTGCAGATGCTTCAAGACCCCGGAGACCATCTGGAAGGTTATGTAGATCATGAGTAGTAGGAGGGGGAAGGGTTCCTACCCCTACTTCTTAAGAGTGGGATGCGTCTTATGCCTATTAGTAGACATAATATCCTAAGATCTGTCTCGCACACTTAAGGATTAGGCACAATATCCCTCCTCTTTCCTAAGAGGGATGGATATTGACAGAAATATAAGGTGGCCTCCCGGAAAGAGACCCAAAAAAAGAGGGCCAAATCAGCAAAGCCCTGACTTTAAACCCATACTGGATGTTCAAAAGATAGACATTCATTGGTGTGATACAGCATCATTAAAATCAAAAAACTTGCATACCAATGTGGAAAAGCATGGTATCTATCACCTGTTAAGAAATGAGAAGTGTCTGTTACAAAACGGATGTGGTGGGATGATCATTTTTTTGGAGCTGTCCATAACGAAAATTGATTATGACTGCATTTGTGGGGATGAAGAATGTGACAAGTATATTAAACGGGTTCTTCGGACTAACTTCAGACTCGGTTCCGTAGTGTAGTGGTTATCACGTTCGCTTTACACGCGAAAGGTCGCGGGTTCGAAACCCGCCGGGACTATCTTCACAAAATTCCCTGGACTTTTACGAAGTTGCAGTATTTTGTCTTTATTGTTTGCCTTCGCCCTGCAGGGCGAGGGGCATTCCACCCGGTTTTTCTGTGCACTAACTTGTGAGTTGATTTGGTGTCAACTTCATGGGACATTTACTATTTTTAAACTGTTGCTGCTTTGAACTCGCCCATAAAACTAACTCAACAATTCAATGGGTCCATTTCATGGGTTAACAGACCCGCCATTCAACCAGAACATAAAATTTAGGCTTTAAGATTGGTCACCTAATATTCACTTATTTATGTACTTTTTTAAGGCATCCAACATGGAATTCGCAACTAAGCATTTGCAGAGCATCTTCTATGCTAATGTTACAATGGAGAGATTATCATACCAGACCATTAGCTTCTAGTAGCAAGGGACTTTATATTCATCACCAGAACTTAACAAATACTTAAAATTGTGTCAATTAGGTACTCATTTTTGTATTGGAGGTTAATTTTACAGTTGAGGGTAATAAACCTCAGGGATGCAGAAGCAGAAAGCCCATTTCCATCACTGTGACTAACCTTCAGATTCAGTCATGGTTTCAAGGAAAGCTTAAGAGTATTGGTACAATTCAGACAACTGAGGATGAGAAAGAATCTGTACAGAGAGATCTGCAGCTGTCACTTGTAGATCAGTTCCTAGTTCAAGCCAGAATTGGATACCAAATCCTACAGACATAAAGTCTCTTCCCCTCTGCACAGAGCCAACAAAATGGAATTATAGAACCTAACACTCCAGCATTAACAAGTTGATTGCAGCTGATTCATCAGTCCTTGCAACTAGTCAAGGCAAAACATAAATGAGCAGTGAGGGTGCCCATCTCTGGCACAAGTAGAGGCAACCACTCTTCTACTGGTGACCAAATTACCAACAAAATGCCATGTACACATTTGAATTTGATGCTGGACAACCCTTATGAGGCACTCTAAACTGGATGCTCCCTACATTCTCACCAAAAGCAAAAAAGATCTTCAGACTACATTTATGAGTGTAAGTAAAACATCATGTAAGAGTAGACAGATCCCTTAACAAAAACAATGCTCAAGGATACAGGAAATCCTGAGCAAAATAATAAACTAAACACACCAGTTTCACTTTTGTCACCAAAGACAAATGTCGAAACATATTCAACCTTACTACCCTGAACCCTGAACCCTGAACCATAGCAAAATCTGAGGATGATTGATGCAAAATTCATAATCTGTTTTAAATATCATGTAAATCCTCTTCTCCAATCAAGCGCCAGTTGTCTGGGATACGTGGGATTTCCAGAATTGAGCAATTGCAGCCAAGAATATCTTTTTCATTCAAGTCATCACCTGCAAAATCCAAGCTGTCAACTACCATTAAGCCAAAAACCTGACTAGATATTCCAAAACTTCCAAGCATTTTACTGATCTTAGTATGTTTACTAGAAGAAATTTGCAGATGCCTTTCTTGTCTATGCAGCATAAAGATATCAGCATGATGTAGTATCGTGCTCATAGTAATTGCATATGGTGCAGAAAGTGAGGAAAAATCAGGAGTTCCAAGAATCTGAATGTTCCACATTTCTGGACAAGGCCCTTCGGCAGAAGTACTGTTGTCCACATCTTGTAATTGTCCAGATCTATACAATTGCATGAACTTCACCATGCGAAAACCCATGAAAATACATGTTGCAATGGCACATTCACAACCCATTTGTTTCTGGTTGCCAAACTCAGCTACAAGACACCAAATTTTGTCAAGGGAGAAGAGGAAATCAGCACCTGTGAAGGGTGTTGCAAAGTCGTCTTTCTCCACAAATGGTCCACAAGGAACAGGCTCCAGGACATCCCCAATTTCCTTAATCTAAACAAAATAGAGGCCAAAAATTTCGATCTCAAGTTAGATAGGCTGTTCATATTCTGAACACTCTACTACAACTGGTTCCACTAATTAGCCTCTCCCACACCCATATGTTACTACCACCACAGACCAATTGGGACCTTACAAGAAGAAAAAGAGCCATAAGGTAATGATGTGGATCACCCTATCATTTCAAATTTGCCATAACAAAGAGAACACAGCCTCTCAGTTGTGTTCTCAGGCATATATGTGAGGTAGAAAGCCATGTTAGGAGTGAGATAGTGAATAGAATGCACATGAGAAAATTGCATGTCTGCATACTGTCACTATCCAGAAACAAAATGCAATGAACAAAATGTAAACCTAAAATGACCTTTAAATATTGAAAGTTATAGTTTCAGAAGAGCTCGATTCCTAACACTGTTATGCATCCTATTGAACTGAGGATGAAGGTGAGAAAAGTTCAGTGAGATAAAGACTGGGCCCCCCAAGTTGTTCAAATACAACTCTCTGAATCTTATGTTAGATTCCAAATGAGAGATCAGAGAGCTCCTAGCACTGACTGCCTTCACAGACTACCTTCTATACCTAGGAAAAACCCTTTGACTATATATTAGTCCTTTGTACCATCTAACAGTGAAATCATATGCAACACAGAATTGAGGGTGGCAAAGAGGATAATTAACTTCCCAGAGATGCAAGATTCAACAACTTTGACCAGCCCTCTCGGAAGAGAAAATGTTGCGTAGGAAGCACAAATTAAAGCCTAGCTGCAGTGGCTTTTGGAGTTTAGATCATGGTTGTATTAGAGGGTTGGATTGTCAGCAACATGTTACAGGGTGAGATATGAATGCACCCTGTTGTCTAGACATGAGTGCTTTGGGAGGTGTATAAAGGAATCTCATAGGTACTTTAGAACAAGTCAATGCTGGAAGAAAACTTACAGGCTCAGAATGTTGAGGGAAGAACCGAGGCAACTGCATTCGGTATGCCAAGGATGCATTCACTCGTTTCTCTATTTCTACACACAAGATTATTGCTGTAAGTACCAAACACTCAGTATGCTTGTAAATCTCCAAAGACCTGTGTTAAACCCCCCCACAGTTCGGACACACATCTGCAGGACCATGTGGTTCAATACTCAATTTCACCTTCCTGCATTCCTTGAGGAAACCTGACATCAGGGCTCAGTCAAGATCTACTCCCCAGGAGTTTGGCCCAACCTATATTTTGATTGGATTGCTTCTTCTGTGAGAGCATGAATATTATTTCGCAGGACTGTACCTTCAACCCACAAGCAGGAAACATAAACATAGAGCAGGTCAGGGTGTACCCTCATCTTCAAGCTTGAGTCGAAGGGCCTCCATATCATCTCCTGAGAAGTGCATGTGTTCAATGCCATCTTTTGCCCACAGGTCTGCATTCCTCTTCATCTCCTGACTGAGAGGTGGATAAATTTTAGGCCCCAATTTTGGTGCATCGCTCTTTGAAAGACCTAATCCACTCTTGGGCTTCATCTGCTTGACAACATCTTTCACCGGAGCAGTGGAGGGAGATGGCCCTGCAGTGGAATTTTCATTTGTTATGTTGCGAAGAGCAATTCGGGCTGACCCAGTAGGCTTTTTCAAGGATGAAGAAGAACCCGTTTTCGAGATCAGATTCTCAGAGCCTGATGATGGTTTGAGAGCGGGATTTGGGGTTTGGGAGTTTGGGAGCTTGTTGGTGATGTTGGACAGAGTCTTCCTCTCTGGATGATTACTGCCTTGCTGATTCTGCTGCTGCAATTTAAGCCCCCCTGCTTTTCCTGCTGTCTGCAACCCTCCTCCATTATTTCCTTGCAACTTTCCTGTAAAGATTCAACAGAGACCACTTCATGAAATTCGTTGAACCAAAGCCTCGAACACAGTATGTAAAAATCTCTCAAACACCTTATGTGAGCCTTGCAAGTTGCTCTTACCCATGAGAACCCATCAACCCAGAGCACTGTATCCCTTGATGATCTTTGAAACAAAAAACTGCAGCCATTCACATTCACAAGAACCCTAAGAGGAAATGAATGTTGTGCAAAAGGAAGGGAAGGAGGGAGGCAGAGAGAACCTGCAAGGAGCGGGTGGGCAGCATTCTCATCTTGGGGAGCTCTCGGCCTCACCCTCAAGGCCATCTTCTCGTCCTCCTATTACACTCAAATTTCTCTTCAGCTACACTCTTCTTGTACTACCTCACTCCCAGATCCTTACTTCTTTCAAAAGCACCCCTGTCCACCGACACTGTGCAATCAGCGACTGATCCAAGCCAAATTCAGGAAAAGCATTCCAATAAGGAGAAAACTTCACAAAAAAGCAGAACCAAACAAAGCTCATATATCAAACAAACAAACAAACAAAAAACTTCAATGCAAAAGAGAGAGGGAGCGAGAGAGACGAGACACGAGAGAGCGCTTCAGCAGCACCTAGGAACAAAGAAGCCTGAGTCAATGACTACACAAAAAAGTAATATGTAAGCGATAAAATGCATGAAACTAGAAAAAGGATCTTGACTCACGGAGCACAAATATAAGCCCTAATAAGTGGAATGGAGCTGCGCGGACGACGGGTTTCGCGAAAAACCTCGAGCTAGCGAGCGAGCGAGCGAGCAAGCGCAAGAGAAAAAAGGAGCCGTAGAAGAGGAGCAGCGCATTCAAACGCGCGAGAGCGGGAGCGCAAGATCCGGCCAACGGTCGCACGCTGTTTTAGCACCACCGGGAAGATGTCCAACGGTCGTACACGGTCTGGGATACAAAAATGGTTTTTTAGTTTTTACCCTAAATTTTCTGAACAGGTGTTTTTTTTTATAAATTATTGTGGAGAATTAATGATTTATTTCAGCTTCTTTTTCTCTTTAGCTGTTTCTTTTTTATCTAAATAGGGGGCTAGCATAGTGTGCAAAGCTGGATATTTATTTATTTATTTATTTATGTATTTCAGCACATTGCACACACCTTTCATGATTTTTTTCATCATCTTTTTGGTTTGCATTTTTTGTGTTCTTAAAGTCTTGTTTGCTTTGTCTCTACATGATTTTCATCATCATCATCTTTTTTTTTGTTTTTAATTGTTGAGCTCATGTTTCTTTGTTTTTACACAATTTCTATCATCATCTTTTTGTTTGCATTTCTTCTCTCTTGTTTTTCTTTCTTTTTTTGGGTCTTTTATTCATCATTTGGCTTTTCTTTTTTTAGTGCATCGCAAAGCTTTTAGTATTTTTTTTTCTCATTGGCGATGGTGATTTCTCCTTCTCATTCATGATGAGGGTAGGGTGTACGAGGTTGGCTTTGTGCTTTCAGCACATTGCACACCTTTCATGAATTCTATTGTCATTTTGTTGGGTGCATTTTTTTCTTTATGTGTTAACAATGGCAATCTTTCCTTCTCATACAACTTTGAGTTCTTCATTTCTTGCATTTGCATCCCCACGCAGTGTTCTTCTTCTCACACTTGCTTTTGTCTTGCATTTGCATCCCCACATAGTGCTCTTCTTCTTCTCACACTTGCTTTTGTCTTGCATTTGCATCCTCACATAGTGTTCTTCTTCTCACACTTGCTTTTGTCTTGCATTTGCATCCCCACATAGTGCTCTTCTTCTTCTCACACTTGCTTTTGTCT
>Ga0116231_10009248_pt1 | contig 16741 bp, 9 predicted proteins | sample S1TSphgellanicum_2_FD_89695 | JGI IMG/M metagenome (GOLD analysis project Ga0116231, IMG submission 89695) | Host-associated microbial communities from peat moss isolated from Minnesota, USA - S1T2_Fd - Sphagnum magellanicum MG | ecosystem: Host-associated > Plants > Peat moss > Unclassified...
CTTTTTTTTGTCCCCGCCCTTTTTTCTATTTTTTTTGGAAATTTATTTTTTCCTCCCCCCCCCCCCTTTTTTTTCTTTTTTTTTTGTTTTTGAAACTTTTTGCACCCACCCCCCTACTCCCCCCCCCCACTGTCCCCTTCCGACCAACTCACTTATATATTTAAATTAAAAATAGACTCTTCCCCATCTACCTACTCACCTATAAATTTTAAATGTGTTACTATCATCTCCATCCACCTACACACCCCCCCCTAATCTATTTATCTACCTACCTACTTTTCTATCTTCCTACCTACCAACACTTTAAGTAGGTACCTACCAAACCCCACCTACATGGTTGCCACTCCAATAGACCCCCAACGGTTAACAACAATGAGGAAAGAATAAAATGAAGGTATTGCATGGAGCTTGGTATTGTTCATTAAAACAAATAAATAAAATTGATGATTCAAGTATTTGACACAGCTTATATAAAGGTATTGCAAAATTTGCTTGGAGAATGTTTTAGATGGGGGTATTGCAAACCAAGTGGATAATCAAAGCAATACATAGCTCCAATTCAATTTAGACGCATTTAATGTATGTTATACTCAAGTTCATAAAACAAAATACTCAATGAACATGTAATACCCCATTATAGGTAACCCTGAAATAGTTTGGGCTCAATATCATATATCTTCTAAGACTTGGAGACGTATTGTGTAACCCTAAAAAACCTAGAAGGAATGTAATACCTTCATTAAGCCACATTGTAACACCATGGGCTAAATTATTTTGGTTCAAGTTATTATAGGGGTGTTGTTCATGCTTAGAAGGATTCACTAAACATGCAATACCCCTCTTAGGGTATCCTAGAAATACATTGGGCTCCATAACATATTTTTTAACACATGAAGGGGTATTGCATAGCTCTATGAAAACCAACAAGGAAACCAATACCTTCATTAGTTGTATTTTTTTAATTAAACACCATGGGTCTACACTATTTGGAAGGGTATTGTTGATGGCAAAAAACTACTCAATACATTTGCAATACCCCTTGCAAGGTATCCCATAAATACATTGGGCTCCATAACATATCTTTTGGAACTTGGAAGGGTATTTCATAACCCTATCAAAACCTACAAGCAAAATAATACCTTGTTTGGGGTATTCTGTAAATACCATGGGCTAAATTTTTTTGGTTTAGACTATCAAAGGGGTATTGCTAATCATTACGAATACTCAATGCACATGCAATACCCCTTGTAAGGTATCCCAGAAATCCTTTGTGTTCTATGACATATTTTTTGAAATTTGAAACTTGGAGGGGTATTGCATTACCATGCCAAAACGTAGAAGGAAAACAATACTCCCATCATATTGTGATAATATCCTAAACCATGAAACAAAAGAACATTTTTTTAAAAATCGTTCCATGTTAAATATATCATGCTTTACATATTGATTCAAGTAAATGAAGGTATTGCAAAGTTGGTCACATTGAAGGTAAAAGGTCATTTGAACAAAGTTATGGAGTTCAAATGTAATACCCATATCATATTGTGATAATCCATTAACGATGAAACACAATAATGTTTTTTACATACTTGATTCCCCACCAATACATCATGAAATTCATGTTTTCAAAATTATTTGTTCACCTTTCAATATGATTTAACATATATAAAAATGAACGTTAAGTGAAATGGGTCACGTTGATGGTATAGGGGTTTAAGCTTTGATGTAAAATTTACTACTTAATGTTAAAAATTCATAGTTTGTCAAAATAAAAAATTAATTTCATGCTTAACATTTTTTCAATGATGTACATTGAAAAAAAATTCCCTCTTAAATTTTTTAGCTCATTTTTTTTAAAAACATATAAAGTCTATAATTTAATAAGATTTTAATGTCTATTTAAAAAATTAAAACACATGAATTTTTACTTTTTTTAGTGCTTCACATAATAATAATAAATGATATCTCCCATATATTAATCCTATGTATGATTGAAATTTTATTTTAAACTAATCTAACATATATTAAATAATTTATAGGTTAAAATAATTATATAATAAGTCAGTAATATTTTATATTTCACAAATATATGACATAAATCCTTCTGTAAATTTCATTTTTTATGATGTATAATATTGGTTTAAATATTGGTTTAAATGTATTATTATTTGTAACATATCGAGTAATTAATTATATTGTTGATGCATTTTAATACATATAATATCTTCATATTTATTTGAAATAAGATAAGAATTGATTAGAAATATATATTAAATTTAAATTATATATATAAACCCATGGTTATGTATAGTGCAAAAAAAATTACTAACTTTATTTTTAATGAAAATTTTAAAAATCCAAAATATAATTATTAACATTGTTAACTTGATGGGTAGAGAAGTTCCAATAGACTCAAGAGTAGACAATCCTTTTTCTAGTAACTAATCTTGCTTAATAGGATTTACAACTTGTGTGTTGCACCCACTAATTTAATTTGTTGTGAGACTTCTTTCTCAAAAAAAATTCCAGATGGATACCCATCTCTTGTTTGTTCAAGAGACTTCTTTTCAAGTTCTATGTAAATGGGTTCCCATATATTTTCTTTGCTCAAGAACTTTGCTTGTCAAGTTTTTTGCAAATTGGTACCCACGCCTTCTTTTCTCAAGATTTTTGTGAAATTACAAGTTGTAAATCCAACTCATGAACAAATCAAATATGTTCAAAGTTCCATAAAATCAACCCAAGTTTGAAACTCCATCAAGAACTCTTATTTTTGAACAAATCCATTGTTAGCCAACCTAATTGATTCAAATAAACTAAGTTGGAACTTTGGCTTGAAATCAACCATGCCTTGGAAATTTCATGGAAGTATTTGAATAATCATGTGTAATGGTGTTGTGTTTAACTATATTTATGTGTAGTGTTCATTATGATTATGGTGGATTGCTTATAGGGTATCATGAGAATGGGAGTACTAATAGTGTGAAGGTGATGAGTCATGCCGACATGTTATTATGGGCCATGGATCATCCACCACCCACAAAGATGTATGTGATATTAACCTTGTAGGATGGTGCATTCAAGGATGTGGTACAGTAACTACATAATTGGAAATATGACATCTTGGCGGCTAACATTTTCCAGCATATTTTTTCCTGAATTTGTTTCCAAAGTAATCACAACATTAGCAACAACAATTCAAATATTCTGCAACAACAATAATGGCTTCAAAAATAATAATGCGATGCTTGAAATTCAAGCAACAAAAAATATTGTTCTTTTTCCTACTAAACCTTATTTGAAAAATGTAATAACATCATTGTCAAATGAAAAAGAAAAAAAATAGTACAAGAAGAAGCTTGACAAAAATAACTAACTAACTTTGATGGTTTACAATATTATCGCAAAATGATGCGGGTATTGCTTGCCTTCTAGGTTTTGCTAAGGTTATGCAATACCCTACAAATTTCAAAAAATATGTTATGGAGCCCAAAGGTTTTATGGGATACTTTGAGAGGGGTAATGCATGTGAATTAAATAGTTTTGGGTATGAACAATACCCCTCCGACAACCCAAACCAAAATAATTAAGCCCATGGTGTTTGCAAATTACCCCAAATAAGGTATTTCTTTCCTTCTAAATTTTGGTATGGCTATGCAATACCCTTTTAGGTTTTTGTAAATATGTGATAGAACCTAAACAATTTTTAATATACCCTAAAAAAGGTATTGCACACGCATTGTGTAATTATGGGCATAAGCAATACCCTTCCAATAGCCTGGAGCAAAATAATTCAATCCATAATGTTTACAAATACCTTCATGAGGGTATATGCATCCTTTTAGGATTTTTCTAGGCAATGCAATACCCTTCTAGGAAGCCATGGTGTTTACAAAAAACTCCAAATAGGGTATTTCTTTCCTTAGAGGTTTTGGTATAACTATGTAATACCCCTATAGGATTCTTTAAATATGTTATAGAGGTAAAGGAAGTTTAATATACCCTAATAGGGGTATTGCATGTGCATTGAGTAATTTTGGGCATAAACGATACCCTTCTAATAACATGGACCAAAATAATTCAATCCTTGGTGTTTACATAATACCCTTATGAGGGTATTGGTTTCCTTCTAGGTTTAAACTTGTTATTTTTTGGGGTAAATAAAGGTTTTTTAGTTTGAGTGCAAGATTAAAATCAATTTTTTGATAATTTCATCAAAAATACATATAAGAATATGTGAGAATGTATTTGTAACTATTAACACAAAATGTTGTAAAATGAAAGTAAAATTCCTTGAATAAAAAAACATGGGTGACATGTGTTACAAAAATGTGCAAAAAATGACCAAGTCCAAAACAACCACACCTTAAAATGGGGAACATGTCATAATGGTAAATATGTGGTTGCCTCAGAGATAAATTGCTACCCTAAATAATTGTTAAGAAAAGTATTACATTCGTGGTGGTTTATTTTCAAATAATCTACAACTTCTTTTATAGTTCATAGATAAGGTGATTGCTATAACTAGAATAGAAAACCCACCCAAATTTCAATTCAAAATATTGTTCAAGTAATTTAAATCACCAAGTTCAATAATTCCAACTTTCAGTTTACTTCATGATGACAATGAATTCTAATTATTTGAAAAAACCAATTCACAAAATCATTCCTTCAATCCACACATGCATTTTGTTATATACTACTACACCTAAATAGGAATCATATTGAGAGCTTTCAGGTACTAATCAAGATCTATCATCACTTTAAGGCTAATAAAAAAAGTGTGAAGTTGGGCACCACATACATTGGTAACTTCAATGTTGTTGAGATGTCGTGATGCCATTATAGCCACCAAAGAAGAATCTGAACCTCTAGACAAAAGCATTCCAAATGGCACATCAGTTAGACTCTTTCTATGAATTTCACAAACAAGTTTGGGTTTTTGAAGTTTGTGACAAATCCTAGATAACGTGGATGCAAAAAAACATAGATACAAATAGGCTCCAGAGAGTCTACGAGATGAGAAAAACATGGGTGGAGATCAATCACGTTTTTGAAAACAGCATGGAACATAGTTGGATCATATGGAGTGTAAAGGATGATGGACTCTGAGCACCATGATGGGTTGAAATATCTAGGAAGTCGTCTTGCATGCATCGAAGATGATTAAACAAAAATTCCAAGAAACCTCAACATTTGGCATGATTAGACATGGCTTGAAGGAATTGGGAAATTACAAAAGCCTTGATTTTCATTTAGGTTTTGTAACACAAAGTTTTTTTTGTTGTTGTTTCTGACCTGATTTGTTGGAATAGATGTGCCTTAATGGGAAAATTTCAAAACGTTCACAATCCTCCTTTAATTTTGAAGCAAAGTACGTAGTCCCTGCACCACAAAAAAACAAGCAGATGACGAAATTTCAATCCATGTTGTTGATTTATTTTGTGCCTATAGTTTTTTTGCTTCAATTTTACAACAGTAAATCTTATTGTTGCATGTTGAAATGGAATTACAAGAAGGAAAGTTGATGGAGTGAGTACCATTATTTCCCTAGCCCAAATAGAGTGGTGTTATGCTGGGAAAAAAACAATGTTTCTTTGTAGCAAAAAAAAAAAAAAAACAACAACAACAACAACAACAATGGTGTTGTTGTCGTTTTCTTCTTCATAATAGTGAAAAGAGATAAAAGAAGACAAAAGTGACATTGTTATCATTTTCTTTGCAACAAAAAAATAAGAAAGGAGGAGGAGAAGGGAACTTACCTTCAAGCTCCCACTTCTACCACCACCTTGAAGCTTTTCTTGTTGGGGCATTCCTAAAACTCCCAATCTTTGAAACTCATGTGGATTTCGTATTCCTACAACAATGAGGTACTCAAACTCTCTCTAGCTCGGAAGCTCTAGTGATAGAAATGAACACAAAAAGAGGTGGATGGGGAAAAGGTTAGCAAGATGAAGGAGGTAAATGGGTTGGGGTAAATAGGAGCTTCCAAAAAGACAACTTGGGGTTAAGGGTGGGCCAAAAAAGAATGATAAAAAAATTGTTCCTAGAAATAAAAAAATTTGAGCTAGTGAAAAACATTTAACTGACAAAAACGGGAGTAAAAGAAAAGAAAATATTAGCCAAATAAACTAACCCCTGGGAATAGTTTCATTCCATCCATGAAATCCCATGACAAGATTTTTTGGATGGTGCACTAACGGGTGCTAGGTCACTCAAGCCATAAAGTATGTCAAAACTTTTAAATGGTTAAAGTTCAATTCCTTTCACAATTCTATTCCATAAAACTTTGCATTCATACAATTTGTTCTTATCGAGTGAAAGTGTTTCCAAAGGTCATAAACATTCATTTATATAAACAAAAAAATAAATTTCCTAAAGTCTACACATCACATGGGAACCATTAATGTGGCAAAGACTTTCCACATCAATTATCATGTGAAAGCATGAACATTAATTGAAGTTATGACCAAAGCACAATTAAATTATGAAATCCAACCACCAAGTAAATTACTAAACTAAACCCTTATGTAATTACACAAGTAATAATTTAATTATATCAAGCTACATACCCCTTCCATGAATGGTAGAAAATTTTGGACCTTTGACTAATGAATCTTTTATTATTTGTTAGTTCTTCATGTTATAGGGCAAAAACTATGGAACCGTTTCATTTGTTTTTGCATTTTTAAGAGGGTTCATTAATGTTAGAAATTTAAAATCGCTTAATTTTGAATTTTGAATCATAATGATTTGTTTCTTTTTCTTTTTGCATGGTTTGTTACAACAATTTGTGTCTCTTGATCAAGATAGATTAAGCCAAGCACAATTTTTTCATTCTTCATAAATGTGTCAATAGTAATAATAAATATTATAAATGTTTTACATTTTTAATTTTCTTGTATTATATATTTTTAGTTCTTACCAAATTTGAAATTGTTGATAACCACAAATTATTTGGAAAAAATATTTTTGAAATTATTTTATGCAAATGTATCTAATTTTCATGAGTAATAACATAACAAAGTTGAGTTGTCATGGTTGATTATTTCAATAGATTTAATAAGATTGTGTAAGATCCCAAAGGAATAATATTGTTGAATTTTGGAAGTTGTTAATTTACAATCTATATTTGTAAATTTTTAGTTTCTTATATAAAATCATGGGGTAAGTTTTGCAATTTTTTTGGTTTTTTAATATTTGCAAACAACTATGTTTTCCAAAAACCTTGAAAAAATCAATTGCAACGAAAACCAATACCACTACCAACCATATTGTGCATGTTGAAAATATGATAATGAGAATTGTGTGTTATGATTAATAACTTGATTTTAAACATAGATTCAAGCCATCATATGTAGGAAAGAAATTCAAGAAATTGGTGGTGACAATAGGTTAGGATTCGCTAGAGGTTGGAGCAACACATGTTTTTGCAAAATTAAATATACTACAACATTAGTGGATGCATGTGTGGACCCTAGTGGGCTAAGTATTGGCTTCCACATTGTGTTAAATTAACTTGTTGAAGTTGGAATCAAGGCTACAAAGGTATATTATTAAAAAAAAACTGAATTTTATTTTCTATCTTGTATTCATTAATTACATTTTTTTTTGTTCTTGTTACAAATGTCAATATCATGGAGTTTATTCATATGAATGTTCATCCATGACTTGTATTAAATTTGTACCTAACTTTTAATTTAGTTTCAATTCACTCTCAATTAACTTATAATTAAATTTTAGTTCACTTCCAGTTCATTTCTAGTTAACTTTTAGTTCATTTTTAATTAAATTCTAATTCACTTTTAGTTAACTTTTAATTCATTTTTAATTAACTACTAATTTATTTTTAGTTCATTTCTATTTAAGTTTTAGTCAATTTTCAATTCATTTTTAATTGAGTCTTAATTCTTTCATAATTCACACATAAGTACACATGGGCCACAAATAGGTTGGAAGATTTTTCAATTTTTTTATAGCTAACTGCCTAATGGGTTTAGGTAAAAACAAAATTCCCAATTATTTTCAATTTGTTCAACACCAATTTTGGGTATGTATCTTTGTCATGATTTTATTATATTTTTGTCACATTTTTGTAATAAAGTCCTTTTGCATTCACATTGTGCACACATCATGTTTTTGCTTTAACTTTTGATTTTCTTATTCCATGACTTGGATTTAAAACTAAGCTTGTTTTCATTCATGTGGTTTGGAAAACTTGTTATCTAGTTCTTTTTGTGTTTATGATAATTCATGGATACCAAAATTTTCAAATGTATTTTTTATTTTCAAGTTTTTCCCATGTGGTGGAATTAAACTTTCCATCCAATGATATATTAATGGAAATTATATGAAATTTATTCATTCATAAGTTCATACTTCATTTATCCACATGTCAAACAAGTTTTTAATGTTTGATGATTGACGTGCAAAATGTACAAACCTATGAACAAACAATTTTTCTCATGATTTTGGGGGAAATTCCCATTTTGGGTGTAGTGTATTATAATATTATTTCAGATCCTAAATGCAAGAAATATATTCATACATCGTATAATCGTGTGAATTATAACATTATAAAAGAGGAATATGATTGAATATAAAGTAATAATCTTAACATAATTTAAAGTTTTAAAATATGAAATGGAAAGTTTAATGACATTAGAAAACATACTTTAAATTATGACTAGGCTATGTAATTACTTTTTAGTTGTAAGTGATGTTTTATGATTAAAAACATTTTTGATCACCTAAAACTAGTTGCAAGCACAAATTAATTACAAGTAGTGGTGACATCGTGATAACATCATCAATCCATGGATGCACATGGAAATTATTTATGTGGTTTCATCCGACATATAAAATATTTCATATGTGTGACCATTTGTAATTATTTTGATGGCAACCAATGTTTTACCATTTATAGCTCCCTAATATTGACACATGGTGACATTCAAATACATTTTTTTATATTAAAAATAAAAGAAACCCAATCTAAGCCATTAGATTCATATGTTTGCATGGTCTTACATAGTGACATGTTGCATAATAGAGATTTTTCATGTGGAACATTAATTTAATTTTCAACGAAATAAATTTAAATTCCAATGACAATGTTTCATCATATTTGGTTTATGTAGGATGGGTATTTTGGTGATTGTCATTGTGACAATTTCAAAGTCATTCCAAATTATAACTTGTCATAGATCAAATTCCATTTTAGAATTGTTTCTTGTTGTTTATCTTGCACCCTTTCAATGTTTTTGTCTATTTATATCTTTTTCTTTTTCTTTCATCTATTCGTATCTTGTTGTGAACTTCTTTAATAAATCGAAATTTCATTGGCATTTTGCCTACCAAATAAAAAATGTGAAAAAGTATTGAAAAAAATGATATATAGTGAAATTTACAAAACTTTATTTTTTGCAAAAACAAAATTGATTACAACAAAATGATTATGTCCACAAATTATTTTTTAATCATCATCATTGGTAGTGCAAAATAGTGTGAAGCCCAAATTAATATTTAGGTAGATAGATATCAAAATAGGTAATAAGTTAATAGTACTAAGTACCTACCCACCTATTTGACTCACATGCCTACCTAGGTTAAATACTACCATTTAAGTAGGTAAAAGTGGGTAGATAGGTCAAATAGGAGGTTGGTACATAGTTTGACTTACCCACATAGGTGGGTAGGTTGAACTAGGTACTTACTTACCTACCTACCTAAGTAGATAGGCAATAAGTAGGTTAGGGAGGTAGGTATGTTAAAATGATGCATAAACATTTTTCATTTTTATTTTGGGTTAAGCTTTTTCATTTATTGATCCCAAATGGCACAAATATTTTAATTTGATAGTGTTAAATTACACACCTTCTTTATATGTTTCTCAAAATGGAAATGGAGAACAAACAATATGCGATAAGTTTTAAACTTGCAACTTACTTACAAACTAAGTTATAACTAGAAAGTTTTCCCCATACATTTTGTTATCATTTTTGAATTTCTAACCAAAAAACTAATTAAGTAAATAATTATTTCATTAAATAATTATGTATCTAATTATTAATTATTTAAAATTATATATATATAATATTCATTATTCATTATCATCCACATAAATTATTAATAACTTAAAAAATTTCACTAACTAACTAATTACTTAGAATTTTTCAACACATAATACATAAAATAATTAATAGGTAATCAAAATATTAATTCTTTAAAAATTATTAATCATAAAAATAAATACTTATTCTAATTCTAAAATATAAATTATGAATACTAGATTCATTTATAAATTATGAAATTAACATTATTAATATATGATTAATATAATTATAGTAATTACCTTAATAGTAGTAAAATTATTATAAAAATTCAATCCTAATTATTAATTAGCAATTATAATCATAATAAGCCAATCACACATCATATTATTACTGTGATTATATTGTAGTATTGTAGAAATATTATTAATAAGTATGAAAATTTATGTTGTGATAGTAATTGTCTCCTATAATTAAATATTTTAAAGCTATAAATATAGTAATTTACAATAATTACATTCATTAGTGTAATTAAATTATAATTATTATAAGAAAATAAATATTATTTAAATTTATAAATGATGGATAATGCATATTATTATATTAATAATTATTACATTAATTACCCACATACTAGTGAAATTATTGTAAGAAAATTAAATGTTAATTTTAAATGATTTATTATAAATAGGTAATTATAGGTTTTGAATAGATAATTTATTAAAATTTCTAATTTTAATTACAATAAGTGCATTGAATAATTTAATTATAGTAAAATTATTTTAAAATTTTAAAATATTCATTTTAATTGTAAATTTGAAATGCATTTTTTTGGACGATTAATGTTTTACCACCCTTTCATATACCTTAATATGAAACTAATATGCATTAATAATTTTTCGAACCATGTTTAACCAATCTATGAGAACAACAAGTATACAAATTTTAATGGATGTGGAATACATAATGTATTCATAGGGCTTACTATACATAATTTTTAATTATCATAACATAAAACACATAACTTACCTTATAGAAACTTAATGTATGTTATAAGGGTTAATGACTACATAATGACTACATAAGTATTAGTTACCATTTTTTGCTCACTTTTGCAACTAATGGGGCATACAAGGACCTTCTAAGATGAAAATAGTATGAAAAGCTTGTGACCGAACAGCGGGTCACCGCACAGTGGAACTACATTGTTTTTGATCCTGATTTTTGCAACCATCGCTGGTTTGCCTGTGCATTACTCTCATTTACTGCTGGAATGCATGGCAGTTGCTTCTGGAGGACAAAAGAGGGTCATCGCGTGTGAAGGAGACGGTGCGCGATTATGGTTTGGGAGACGTTGCAATCATGATTTGAGGCGGTGAGATGCGTATGGCGGCGGAGGAGCTGGCAATTCGAAGGCTAGGAGTAAGGTTTTGAAAGGACGAACAGAGAAGAAAAGAGGAGAGTTCTTTGGGAGAGAGCAATAGTGGAAGAAAAGGACAGATTATGCTAGACGCTTAGAGAGATGTGTAGATTGAGGTATGGTTTGGTTGTTTTTGAGGTTTTGGACTGGTTACAAACTTTTTCCGTTGCGCCAGTAGCCAGCCAAGCCGTTGCATTGGCATCAAAAAGTTTAGTCTTGAAGAAGTAACAAGAGCAATGCTAGGAACCAGAGATAGATTGAAATCGTTTGTCTGAACTGCTAGGATCTGAAAGGAGTGTTGGGGAGATGGCCCTCGGCAGTCTGTGCATTTGACGTCTTTGTAAATGTTTGCACTTTTTGTAGTAAACAAGTTTCAGGTCAAGAAAGGTGTTTTCAGAGTCTCGTTATTGCAATTCTGTTGAGAAAACAAGTAGGTGGTTTTGCTGAACATGTGTATGCAAAGAGTCACTGGTCGAGAAGACCAAGTCCTGTGAGATGTTTGAATGTTCCAGGAATGCAATTTGTGTGTGTGTGAAGATTTAGTCGCGCACATTGATTGAATTGTGAACAAAATCTGGTAAGAGAAAAAAGATCAGGCGACGCGATTCAGTTTCAGGACATCAGGAAATATCGATTAGAGAGGATCTGTGTGTTGCCAGGGTGTTCAATTAGTTTGTGCACCCTCCTTTTTAGGTTACAAGCCATCCCATAAAAAGAATGAAAAACTCAATAGTTGCAACATAATCATAAATGTGACCAAAAAATGTTTGATGTGATTTTTAATTGCAAAAATAAAGAAAGTTAGTTACAAGCAACAATTAATTGCATGTAATCACAAATCAATTAATTACATTTTGGTTTTTTTTATACTTGTGAATTCATTTTAGTTCATATGAGCATCATCTTTCAAAGGGGAGGTAGGCATAGATCGTTTTATATGCCATACTCCTCCCCACATGTAATTTCCAAGACCTCAACACCTTCGATAATGAAAACCATGTGATTGTGTTGATCAACACTATTGGATGGTTGTTCATGTCATTTATTGGTCTGTGGGTTAGATGAAAATAATTAACCCCATCATGCTTATGTGAATCACCTTTTAATCTTAAAGGAGTTTGCTTTTCTAATAACCAAATATCTCCTCACCTTCCAAGTGTGGGATTTTTATTGTGAAGGAAGAGTTAGGAGCATAGTTGTGAATTGCATCTACAAGTTGTTTCAAATCACTAGATTAGGTTGTTCAATGCAAGAGAAGCTCACTCATGTTAGGTCCTTATATGGAACGGCCACCTTTCTTGAATTTGTGGTACAATGTTAATTGTTTGAAAGTTCAAAAACATAGTCATTAAATGTTATAGTATATAAACAAGCTCTACAATTCCCAATTTGTTGAAACTAAATGTTGTGCACCATTTTGACAAATTACAAATAGGTGTGTGTATAAGCTATTCCAATGTGAATTTATGTAAACAACAATAGATGTAGGTCAATTTCCTTTTCATATGTCTACTACCATAGGGTCTGATATGTAGTTTTAAAATGTGAGAAGGATGTCAAACTCACATGTTTCATAAATCCTCCTCAATGTCTCACACAATTTTTTTTCAAAAACTAGGCCAATTCTCCAAGTCTTGAACTCTAGCTCCATCAGCAACCCAAGGAATACCACCAACATCTGATGGCTACATACCAAACATCTTTTTCCCAATGATACGACATTCTTGTGTTCATAGCATAACGCCTCGTGTTGCTTTCACATCCTTGGGTTTCTATGTTTCTTTGTGTGTTTGTCCACCAATTGATTCTAATGAAAATTATAGGTTTGCTTTCTGTCAACCATAGGTTTATTTGGATCATCGAAGCCATACACAATTTGTACCGTGTTCCAATTTTGCTTGGGCACCATTTGCCATGAAATTTGGATTAGGAACACCTTTTTTGGCAATTACCTTGTTCAATTTCCACCACATTTCACTTTGAACTTCTATGTCTTTTGATTGCATGTCACACACGACAATCGTCATCATTTTATAGTAAATTGGATCATACATGTGGGAAGTCGGGCCCATCCATCCAACATGTTTGATATGATCAAACATGAACCAACATGTCTCAAGATTGCCCCTAGGTTGTATCCTTTTCACCAAACCACAACCACTTCCATCTCCCTCTATAGACACCCTAAAGAGGAACATTTTTTTTGCAAACATTTTTAGGAAAACTATTATCTTGAATGTAATCATAACACTTCTAAATTTCAAAGCTAGAATGTTGTCAATGTATCCTTTGTTATCCAAATGATGCTTAAACAATGCCACTAAGTTCTTATGTTTGGAAAACACAATGTTGTGAACTTGTCCATCACTTGGTGTAGTTTGTCACCTTTCAAAAATTCCATTGGACCTTCACCATCATCATTGAATAAGTGTTCAGCTAGAAGGTTTTGCTTGTTACCATTGCTATTGTTGACATCTTGGCTAATGGGGTGCGAAATCCCTCCACATTAAACAAAACTCTAACATGTTCAATGACCTTTGCATTACAAAAATCCATTAAACAATATTACACTTCAAAGATAATTTCCAAACCGATTACAATTGGTGTTCTTGTTCCAATTTATTTTAATATGTCATGTCAATTCTCAAGTGCACCTCTTAAGCTCCACAAGTTCTAGTTTTTGTTGATGACATGGATTGTTGCATGGGGGTTATCAAAAACATAGGTATGTGATGGACAGACCAATTGTACCAGAAATTTGGCATGTGCAAAAAGGTACCAACCTCATATAAAATGAGGTAAGATTTCTTAAAGAAGTAGGCTTTGTTGTTAATAAATGCCAATCTATCTAGCTTTGAAGTCTATTTGGTGGAAAAAATATGTTCCAATTACATCGTTCGTTTATAAATGTAGTGTCATGGCCTATAATGCCCAATGGTAAGACTATTCAATAGTCAATCCCATTTAAGATGTCTAAACAACATACCAATTGGTGGGGAAGTTGGTTGTCTTCTATAAGTAATTGTCAACTCACCATTGGAGGTTTTTGCCCTTGGATATAAATGATTCAATAACATTCTGTCTAGTGCTCCTACAAGCATGAAGCAATATGAAGTTACAATTGAAAATTTTCGAACTTGTATTTGCTTAGGTTTTGTGAGTATGGTTGTTAGTTTGTCAAGTCAACGAAGGAAATGGGTGCCTTACAAACTTTTGTTCTATGAATTGCAAGATGTCATGTTTTTTGGGGAGTTTGAAATTTTCATTCATTTCCCCACTTGGAGTTGTGATGAAGTTTTCCATTTGTTGGATCGTGTTATAGCTTCTAAGTAGTGATTCACACCTAGAAATGACATTCAAGCATTTATGAAAAATGTGTAAAGATGTATTACATGAGACAATATAAATGATCTTAGTCTTCATTATGGAGGTATGGTACTTGCCATGAGTTGGGATTTTAATTTTTTAGAAAATGTATTGAAAACATGTCCAATACTTGATATAATAGTATCTTATTTTTAATTCTTTGTAAACAATGTCAAACTTTTTGTTCCTTATTCTAATTACAATATTAATGAAGCAAAGTCTTTAGCCATAATTATTGTATATAATTAGACGAAATGAAAGCATGATATGACCAAAACAACCCTTACGTGACCAAATAAGTGATGTATTGAATTATCATTACAATGTCATAGGAATATGTTCCATGTGGCAATAATTTTTTTTTGATGTGGCAATAGGAATTTCATGAATCGTCAAGAGTATTATGTCCATGTGGCATGAACATTCTATAAAAGACTTTCTTTTGTTCACAAAGTTGAGCTCACATGTTCATAGCTCATGCTCACACGCTTGTCGTTCACATTCATGGGCTCACATGGTAGTTACATTGCTTTAAGCCCATTATTTGGGTTTTGGAAATTTTTAAAGGTTTGGTGAGGTTGGTGCCCCTTTGTCATTACTATAAGCATGTCTTTATGTGATGTATTTGTTTAATACATGTTTCAAAATCACAAAATACTTTCAATTGTTTCATTTCAATTGTGTTTATTTTACATGCAACTAGTTGTAGAAACCATTAGATTGACTAACAAACTAAAATATGTGTCGATGGATAGCACATGACCCCGAACAATCTATCTCCATGAATAAAATTAATTTTGATGGATAAAACTAACCCCATCGATTAGATGAAATCCCACGAATCATATCCAACTACAAGAATATTGATTTTGATGAATGAAAAATGACCCAAATAGATGGAAGTTTTCCCTGTTGATGAATGGAACAATTGGATGAACATTCATGATGTTTTGAGATGAATTTAATTTCATCCATGGATTATGGTTTAAAGTTTTGTTTCATCCATGAATTTGACTGGAATTCATCCACACAAGTTTATGAGTGAAAGTTTATATATTCTTCTAGTGGAATTCATGGTCAAAATAAAAGTTTAGATGACATTCCATGGATGAAATTAAATTCATCTTGAAACATCATGAATAGTCTTCCAATTATTTCATTCATGAACTAGGAAAATTCTCAACTAGTTGGGTCGTTTCTCAATCATCAAAATTAGTGTTCTTGCATTTGGACATGATTCATTCCAATCAATAAGGTTAGATTCATCAATCAAAATCAATTTCATTCATAAACATAGATTGCTTGGGGTCATGCTTTATCTATCAACTAACATTACATTTTGTTAGTCAATTTCACCCATCATCCATTCGGATGATGATTCATTCTTGTACTTTCATCTCACAAAAATAAGAATAAATCTCACACCACTTATAAAGATTGAACTCAAAGGAAACATAAAAGTAGTGGAGCAAATGATATTCCATGATTTTATTTTAATTTATTTTTTGCCAGCATGTAGGGTCTCCTTTTCTCTAGCCCAGCACCCATTGTTCCTTTGATCCTCACCATTGATGCTCCAGAATTTGCACTATCACGGGCCTTGGAAGCAACCACCTTCCATGCTGTATATAGATTGCATTCGTGTAATTTTGTTGCCAAGCTCTACATCATACCTACAACTGATGTTCAGCTCGCAATTATTCTTAAAAGGTCTTGCCAAAAAGAAAAGAGAAATTTGATTGATATTTGCTGAAATTGTTGAGAATTAAACTCTCAACTGGTTAAAAGTTTCTTTATTGTCCCAACCATTGGGTTATTATTAGAAATAACAGCTCAAAGGTGTACATTGCATACTTTTTCCTCAACTGTTGAAAATTTTGAAAATTCAGATTGAAGCTACAGA